>FWPU01010199.1_pt1 | contig 14172 bp, 9 predicted proteins | sample 2228361 | NCBI WGS metagenome assembly FWPU01 (sample SAMEA103939777, study PRJEB20133) | metagenome
TCAACGAATGGGAAACGAATAAACGAATGCGGGCGCGCTCCGTGCACCCGTGTCCCCACCCTCGCGCGCCTGCGCTCGCGTTCGCACGTTCCACGTTCCACGTTCCACGTTCCCACGTTCCCACGTTCTACGTTCCCACGTTCGCACGTTCCACGTTCGCACGTTCCACGTTCGCACGTTCCACGTTCCCACGTTCTACGTTCCCACGTTCTACGTTCCACGTTCTACGTTCCACGTTCGCACGTTCCACGTTCCCACGTTCCACGTTCCCACGTTCTACGTTCCCACGTTCCCACGTTCCACGTTCCACGTTCCCACGTTCCACGTTCCCACGTTCCCACGTTCCCACGTTCCACGTTCCCACGTTCCACGTTCCCACGTTCCACGTTCCCACGTTCCACGTTCCCACGTGCGCACATTTTCCCAAGACCCTTGAGGTCGGGACACGTGCACATCAGGTCAAGGCGCCCTGTTTCCGGCAGGGTGAAGCGGCAGACACGGGTCGCTGGTGAAAAGACCTCAAGGGTCGGGCACGTTCCACGTTCCCACGTTCCCACGTTCCCACGTTCCCACGTTCCACGTTCCCACGTTCCACGTTCTACGGTTGTCGCTTCTCAACCAAAAATTGTAAGCTTGCAACCAGTTTCACGAAGAATCTCTGGTACCGTATCGTTCTGATGTTGTGTGATTACAACGCGGAGTTGTCGCCTTACTTTGCTGGCTTCTGCTGATTTTTGCTATAGTGGCGCCGGAGTAACCGGTGAAGGCGCGCTGATCGCGCGTTGCAGGCGGCTCTCTCCTCTGACCGTCAGTCGAAATGTGTCTGGAAAGGCATCGTGTCGAACTTGCAGCACATTCTGGTTGTCGACAACGATCCGGTTGCCGCGATGGTGACGCAGCAGGGACTGCAACGACTGCTCGGCAAAGATGTCGAAGTCGCGCTGGCGCCATCGCCAGGAGCAGCCTGGCTGCGCTGTATGCGTGAATCGGTTGATCTGCTGATCGTTGATCCAAGCCCTTCCAGTCGTGCAGCAGCAGCATTGATCAAGGCGCTGCACGACGAACGTCCCCACATTCCGGTTGTGGTGCTGACGGCATACGATACGCCACGCCTCCGCACACAGATGAAACGGCTGGGCGTGCGCCACTATCTTGCCAAGCCAGTGGGGCTGGCGGAGCTGAAGAATACGGTCAGTGGCGTGCTTGCGTCGCTCGGCACTGCGCAGGTGTCGTCAGCAATGCATTGATCTGCGGCGCCGGGCTCTTATTATGTTCTCACATCGATCATCGCCAGAAAGTCGGCGACGGTGACCAGCGCACTGCGGTGGCGCTGCGGTTCGATGACGATGTCGCTGATCCGCCGGTAGAGTTCAGCGCGGGTGCGCACCAGCTGCGGGTAACAGCGCGCCAGCGTCGCTGCAGACGGTTCACCGGGGCGCGGTTGGTACAGCCCGTTCCAGACAATCGGACGCGGCCGCGCCAGGTATTCTTCCAGCAGACGCACCCGCAGATCGGCGTCGTCCGCCAGGTAGACCATTGTTGTGCGACGTTTGATGCGTTCCAGCAGCGTCGCATCGAGGTAGACGATACTGCCGGTCGTGTCGATGACGATGTTCTCTTCCCCGGCGATCTGGTCTGCGATCTCCTCCATGACCGCATGTTCGCAGGCGAGATAGATGCGTTCTCGCTCAGCATAGGACGCCTCATGGGGGAAACTCATCCAGCGCCCGATATCGTAAACGGTAACGGTATCGACATTGTAGATGGTTCGTAATCGCGCGGCGATCAGGTCATCACAGTGCAACGCGCGGAACCCGGCTTCTGCCAGTCGCGCCCCCCAGCGCGACTTGCCGATGCCTGCCATGCCGATGAGTCCGATGACCACACGCTACCTCTGGAGTCGGGCTACAAGTTCCACAAATGCGTCAAGTGTTTCCGGGTTTGCCATGGCGTCGCGGTTGGCGGCCTGTTCCGGCGGGACGCCACGCAGGATTTTTTTGATCGGCACTTCCAGTTTTTTGCCGTTCAGCGTGCGTGGTACATCGGGAATGGCGATAATGTCGTCGGGGACGTGGCGTGGCGAAAGCGCCGTGCGGACATGCGCGCGAATCCGCTCTTTCAGTGCGTCATCCAGGGTGACGCCTGGTTCGAGGACGACAAACAGATACATGACGGCTGTGCCGTCGGGATTCTCCAGGTCGATCACCAGGCTGTCGCGCACCTCTGCAATACCCTCGACTGCACGGTACATTTCACTTGTGCCCATGCGCACGCCATGGCGGTTGATCGTCGAATCGGAGCGCCCGTAGATGACCAGCGTTCCCCGTTCGGTGAGTTTGACCCAATCGCCGTGGCGCCAGACGCCGGGATAGATATCGAAGTAGCTGCTGCGGTAGCGCGAGCCATCGGCATCCCCCCAGAAGAAGAGCGGCATGGAAGGAAGCGGCGCCGTGATGACCAGTTCGCCGACATCGCCAACGATTGACCGTCCCTGTTCATCGAAAACCTCGACGCGCGCACCCAGACAGCGGCACTGAATTTCGCCGGCAGTGACTGGCAATAGCGGGCAGCCGCCAACGAATGCCGTGCAGACGTCGGTGCCGCCGCTGAGCGAGACCAGCCAGAGATCGCGTTTGACGCGCTGGTAGACCCAGTGAAACCCTTCGACCGGCAGCGGCGAACCGGTCGAACCCATCGCGCGCAGGCGCGTCAGGTCGAACGCTGCGCCAGGCGTGAGGTCGGCTTTGCGACATGCGGTGAGGTAGGCAGCGCTTGTGCCAAACAGGGTCATGCCCGTATCGGCGGCGAACCGCCAGAGCGCATTCATATCAGGCCAGGCAGGGCTGCCGTCATACAACAGAAGAGTGCTGCCCAGCAGCAAACCGCTGACCAAAAAGTTCCACATCATCCAGCCCGTGGTGGTGAACCAGAAGAAGCGATCCTGCGGGCGAAGATCGAGGTGCAGCGCAAGCGATTTCAGATGTTCGAGCAGGATGCCGCCATGCCCCTGAACAATCGGCTTGGGCAGACCGGTCGTGCCCGATGAATAGAGGATCCAGAGCGGATGATCGAAAGGAACCGGTTCAAACTGGAGCGGCGCAGCGTGGTTCAGCAATTCGTCCCAGGGAATGGCATCAGACGCGCGCGCATCCGCATCGAGGAAAGGAACCAGCACAACGCGCTCGACTCCGGGAAGCGCGGCGCGCAGTTCGGCAAGCGCCGCGCGGCGATCGAAGGTTCGCCCGGCATAGCGATAGCCATCGACGGCGATCAGCAGGCGTGGCTCGATCTGCCGGAAACGGTCAACAACACTGGCCACCCCCATATCGGGCGAGCAACTCGACCAGATGGCGCCAAGCGATGCACAGGCAAGAAAGGCAATGACCGCCTGCGGCACATTCGGCAGCACAGCCGCCACCCGGTCGCCCCGGCGAACGCCGAGCGCCCGAAAACTGGCGGCAACCGCAGCAACCTGGCGCTGCAATTCCGCCCATGTCATCGTTTGCGGCGATCCGCCTTCGGACTGGAAGATGATCGCAGGACGTTCCGCCTCGGCGTGGCGGAAGGCATGCGCTGCATAATTGAGGGTGGCGCCAGGGAACCAGACGGCGCCGGGCATTTTGGCGTCGGCGAGTGCAGCCTGAGGCGGCGTGGTCGCCTGAACGGCGAAGAAGTCCCAGATCGATTGCCAGAAAGCGGACAGGTCGGTGACCGACCAGTGCCAGAGTGCATGGTAGTCAGCAAATGTCAGACCGCGCGCATGCGCCAGCCAGTCGAGATACTGGCGCATACGGCTGGCGCGCATCATTTCCGGAGCCGGCGACCAGAGCAGGTCGCCTTCGCGGACAGGGTGCTCAGTCATAGGCGATTCCGTCTTTCATCCATTCATCCGCGCCAGGCGCTGGCGCAGCAGATGATCGGCGAGCACCAGCGCCAGCATCGCTTCAGCAATTGGAACCAGTCGCGGGAGTACTGTCGGATCGTGGCGTCCGTGAATTTCGATCTCCGCCGGATTCCCCTCGCGATCCACGGTGCGTTGCGCACGAGCGATCGAGGCAGGCGGTTTGGCGGCAATACGCAGCACGATCTCTTCGCCGGTGCTGATCCCGCCGAGAATACCGCCGTGGTGATTGGACTCGGTTCCAATTGTGCCATCGGCGCGACGGATAAAGGGATCATTGTGGACAGCGCCGGTCATATGCGCTACGCCAAACCCTTCGCCGAACTCAACGCCCTTGATCGCCGGGATGCTGAACATGGCCTTGCCGATATCCGCCTGGAGTTTGTCGAAGACCGGCTCGCCGAGTCCGGGGGGAACGCCACGCGCGCGCACTTCAACAACGCCGCCGAGCGAATCAAGGCTGCGTCGCGCCTGTTCGACGCGCTCGACCATCAGCGCCGCAACGCGCGCATCCGGGCAGCGCATGATATTGCGCTCGATTTCGCTCTCGTCGATCACCTCGGCTTTCAGATCGCCGAGTTGCGCCGTCCAGGCGATGATTGAAACACCGTGCTGAGCCAGGAAGAGTTTCGCAATTGCACCACCGGCGACACGCCCAATCGTTTCGCGCGCACTGCTGCGCCCGCCGCCACGCCAGTCGCGAAAACCATATTTGGCGTCCCAGGTGTAATCGGCGTGACCGGGACGGTAGAGGTGTTTGATATTCTCATAGTGCCCCGGCTTTGCATCGGTATTGAAGACCAGCATACTGATGGGCGCGCCGGTTGAGCGCCCCTCGAACACACCCGATAGAATCTGCACCCGGTCGAGTTCCTGACGTGCTGAGGTCACCCGGCTCTGCCCAACCCGCCGGCGATCCAGTTCACGCTGAATGTCGGCTTCGGAGATCTCGATGCCCGCCGGACATCCATCGACCACACATCCGACCGCCGGACCATGGGATTCCCCCCAGGTGGTCAGTCGAAAAACCTGCCCAAATGTGTTTCCAGGCATGAGTCCTGCTTCTCCTGATACGACGACGAGACATCGCTTGATAATCGCACCACAAAGGCACGAAGTCCACAAAGAGCACGCTTATAGACTTTCTCGAGAGCGCTGTACCTTCGCAGGCGCCTGTTCACAATCAGGGGTTCGAGGGGAAGCCCCGTGATCAAGCATCGGCGGCGGGGAGACGTTCGCATACACCACGAGACACCCCACACCGATGCAAAAACGCCATGGTTGCGCTACGTCTGAACTGTCACCTATGCAGAACATCGAGCAATCTCGTTGTAGTGTTAATATTCTTTCTGCGCTGCCAGACGTTCAACCAGCGCGCGATCTTCAGCCAGATCGGGTTGATTGGGCGCAGCCTGAGCCGCCCGGTCGAGCATCGCGCGCGCCTTATCGAACTGCTTCAGCCGCGCATATGCCAGCCCCAGCGCCCGCAAACAGGTAACGTCGTAGGGCGCCTTTTTGACCGCCCATTCCCATTCGAGTGATGCAGCATACCACATCCCACGGTTCTTCAGCGCAACACCGTTATTGTAGTGCGTCACGTGGTCGGAGGGCTTCAGAATATGACGAAATCGCTCCAATCTGCCGGCGATAGCAGTGTAACCGGCGACAGTCAGCGCGATCGCGGCAATGTGCGCCACGATTGCACTGATCGCAACAATACTGACACCGGAGAGCAGCGGCGCCAGCCAGTCGGGAGGAAGGGTCGTCGCGCCGAGCAGCCGATCGAGGACGGCAATCAGCGCGTCAGGGCGAGCAACCAGCGCAAGAGCGCCGATTAACCCCGCAACCGTCAAACCGACTGACAGATACAGCGCCCAAACGGAGCGTTGCGCCAGTTGTCGGTCGATCGAAAAACCAATCACGCCAACCAGCGCAAGGATGACAGCCGGGATCAGGATGCCGATGGGAAAGCCGCGCGCCGGGTTTTCCTGATAGAGGAATGTGCCGAGGGCAGGGAAGATCAGTGCGATCAGCATGATTGCAATCGCGCCGCCGCGCCAGAGCCAGACCAGCGCTGACACGATCAACGACGGTTCATCCGAAAGGGCGACCCGCACGAGCAGGTTTCCGTCGCACTGCGAGCAGCGGCGCTGCGCTTCGACTGTTGGCGCGCCGCAGTAGGGGCACGGGATCGTTGCGTCGTCCGTTTCGATCGATGCCAGTCGCGCAACGGACGTCGGCGGCGCGCGATTGACGGCAGAAGCGCCGCTCTGGACGGCGGCGCGGCCCGATACCGGCGGTGGCGTTGTCTGAACGCTTCGGCGGACAGGCGAGGGAGCAGAACGGGACGCCGTCTCTGGCGCCGGCGCCGCCGCAACATCCGCGAGCGTCGCCTGATACGCGCGCAGACGGGTCAGTGAGAAGGCGCTGGCATCGATCTCGCGTTCGGTACTGCCACCTGATCGTTCTGGTGGTGGAGATGGCGGCAGTGGAAGCCCAACGCGCGCGTGCAGCCATTCCAGACCCTGGCGAGCGCGCACATTGGACGGATTCAGCGCCAGGACATTTTCCAGACAGATTTTCACATCGCCGGGATCATCGACGACCCCTGACAGCCAGAGCCAGGCGCGCTCATTGCGCGGCTCCGCTTCCAGCGTGCGCATCAACAGCGCACGCGCATCGTCACGGCGACCATCGCGCGCTGCTGCGATTGCCTGGTGTAATAGATCGGCATTCATAGACGCATCCTTCGACGATGCCATAACAGGCGTTACCGTTCCCACACGACGTTGCCTTCGAGAAAGGTCATCTCAGCATGAATGGTATGGAGCGCCGATGGGTCAATCTTAAAAGGATCAGCGGACAGAACTGCCAGATCGGCGAGCATACCGGGCGCAATCAGTCCCTGCTCACCGGCAGCGCCTGCAGCCACAGCACATCCGTGGCAGAAGGCGCGCAGCGCCTCGTCGACCGTCAGACATTGTTCGGCATACCACCCACCATCTGGTGTACCATCTGATCGCTGGCGGGTCACCGCTGCATGCACACCGAGCCAGGGATTGAGCGACTCGACCGGCGCATCGGAGCCAAAGGCAAGGGTTGCGCCAGCATCGAGAAGCGAGCGCCAGGCGTATGCGTGTGCACAGCGCTTCCCCCACAGCACATCCGCCATCTCCATATCGGCAGTGCAATGGATCGGTTGCATCGAAGCGATGACGCCAAGACGCGCAAAGCGGGGCAGATCATCGGGATGCACCACCTGGCAGTGCTCAATACGGTTGGGAATGAGCAGCGACGATGCTCCAGGCGCCGCAGCCTCGATAGCGTCGAGCACCTTACGGTTGGCAGCATCGCCGATGGCGTGCACCATCACCGCCAGACCGCCGTGGATCGAGCGGCGCACAGCGTCGCGCAACTCCTCGAATGGCAGCACCGCAATCCCACGATTGCTGCTCCCTTCGTATGGCGCGAGCATCTCTGCCGTTTGCGAACCGAGCGAACCATCGGCAAACATCTTGATGCCGCCAATGCGGATCCAGCGATCACCAAGCCCGCTGTGCAGCCCCAGTGACAGCGCCGCGTCGAGACCGTCGAGACCGAAATAGACCAGGCAGCGCAGATGAAGATGTCCGCGCTCACGCAGCGTTTGCAGATCGACGAGCGTCATCTGACCATCGCCGGGGGTCATACTGGCGGGCAGATGCATGCCGACCATGCCATACGAGTGCGCTTCGGCGATCGCCTCACGCACCGCTGCCAGACGTTCCTCCTGCCCTGGTTCAGGAATATGGCGGCGTAACAGGTCGATAGCTGTTTCCAGCAGAATGCCGGTTGGTTCGCCGCGCTCGCGCTGGATCGCCCCGCCGACGGGATCAGGCGTCTCGGCAGTGATGCCCGCCAGACGCAACGCCGCACTGCTGACCCAGGCGGAATGACCGTCCTTCCGCGAGAAATACGCCGGTCGATCACCAATGACAGCATCCAGATCGGCGGCGGTGGGCCAGCGCCCCCACCGCGAATGGTCCCAGCCGCGTCCCTGCACCCAGGCGCCATCGGGAAGGCGCTCAGCCGCTGCACCGATCCGCTGCAGCGCCTCATCGAGGGTTGCCGCGTCGTCGAGCCGAACGTTGCGCCGCGCCAGAGCATGCGCAATCAGGTGAACGTGCGCATCGGTCAGCGCCGGAATGAGCGCGCGACCATTGAGATTGACCCCCTCGGCGCGACCGGTAACAGCGGCGCGCACCTTCCCTTCGCTGCCGACGGCAATGATGCGCCCATCGCGTATGGCGACCGCCTGCGCGCGCGGATGAGCGGGATCGAGGGTGTAAACGGGACCGTTGTAGAAAATGACAGGATTGCTCATAATGGTGTACCGGCAAGCGCCAGAGCGTCCACGAACAGAGGATCGGCGCACTACAATGCGTATTCGCATGGTACGGATGGAGGGTGTACTTGTCAATGATCAGGCGGATGACAGGGGCAGGTATGAATTGACAGAAAGTTGAGCGCTCCACTGCGCGCCAGTGTGAACGTTTTGAGCGAATGTCCGGAACGTTGCAACAGGCGCCGTGTAGTCATGCATTGGTCATCCTTATCTGGTACAATGAATAAAATATCATCTGCGGCCAGTTGACCGGACGACTTCTGACCTCAGATCCGCAACCCTGCTATGAACGAAGCCGATGCCCTTCAGGCAGAGAATGAAGCCCTGAAAGCACGCATTCGCGAACTAGAACAACGCCTGATAGAAGCGCGCGCCACGCCCTCCCCCCTGGCAATCGCCTCAGACGATGACGCCAGCGCCATCGCCTTCCACCAGACGGCGCTGGCGATCATGAACCGGCTCGACCTCAATGATGTGCTGGAGGCGATCGTTGAACACGCTGCACGTCTGGCAGGCACAACGCATGGATTCCTCTACCTGCGCAGGTCTGATGCCGAAGTCATGGAAATGACGGTAACTGTGGGGCGATTTCTGCTGAATCGGGACTGCACCATTACGCCTGGCGAAGGCGTTTCTGGTCGCGTCTGGCAGACTGGAGAGCCGATGATGGTGGAAGATTACCGGTCCTGGGAGGGGCGCATTGATCGGCTGGAGGATACCGATTTCGGCGCGATCATTGCCGTACCGCTCAAACTGAAAGAAACCATCATTGGCGTCCTGGGGATTGCATATGACGCGGCAGAACAGAACGATGTTCAGTCCACATTCGCCTTGCTTGCTCGATTTGCCGATCTGGCGGCGATTGCCATCGACAATGCACAACTCTACACATCTGCCCAGGAAGAACTGTCTGAGCGACGCCGCATTGAGACTGAGCTACGGATCAGTACGCAGCATCTGCATGATCTGTATACAGTTGCACAGCGACAGTCGCAGGAGTTGCATCTGTTAGGAGAAGTGCGCGCGGCGCTGGCCCGTGAGATCGATCTGCCGGCCATCTTTCGCACGGTGGTCGAGTCGATTGCCAGCACATTTGGGTATACCCAGGTGTGTCTCTATCTCCGTGAAAACGATGAATTGATCCTTCAGCATCAGGTTGGATATCCCTTTATCTGGGAGCGCATCCCGGCTGGCAAGGGCATCATCAGTCGCACGATTCTGAGCGAACGCCCGACGCTGGTCGCCGATGTGACAGCCGACAGTGATTTTCTTGGCGTCATCGATGGCGTTGTGTCAGAGATATGCGTGCCGCTGCGCGATAAAGGAACAGTTATCGGCGCCCTTAACATCGAAAGCCGAAACGGTGTTGTCCTCACAGAGGATGATCTGCGTTTGATGACCGAACTGGCTGAGCACATCAACGTCGCCATCGAACGCGCCCGGCTCTACGAACGGTTGTGGCGGCACGCACAGCAACTCGACGCGCTGTACAGCATCACAGGAGACATTACCGGCAACCTGCACCTCGATGATGTGCTGAGAACAATCGTCGAACGCATGATAGTTCTGATTCGCGCAGAACACGGCGCTCTGGCGTTGTACGATGCGCAGCGCAATGATCTGCTTGTGCACCTGAGCGTCAATATGGACTATGACTACACCGGTGTGCGTCTGGCACTGGGAGAGGGCGCAATGGGTCAAGCCGCGCTCAACCGCCAGCCGGTCAGCGACGACGATGTTCGTCTGCTCAACATGTTCGCCCAGCAGGCGACGATCGCGATCAAGAATGCGCGGTTGTTCGCCGAGGTGCAACACATGGCGATCACCGACCCGTTGATGGGCATCTACAATCGGCGTTACTTCTATGTTGCAGGGCGGCGCGAGTTCGAGCGCGCTCAGCGACACCGGCGCCCGCTGGCGGTGGTTATCGTCGACCTCGATGATTTCAAACGGATCAACGATGTCTATGGTCATCCGATCGGCGACCGTGTGTTGCAAACGGTCAGTCATACGTTCCGACGAGTCTTACGTTCGGAAGACCTGCTGGCACGCTATGGCGGTGAGGAAATAATCGTCCTGTTGCCGGATACCGATCTCGAAGGAGCGGTAAGGGTCGTCGAGCGTTTGCGCCTGATGCTGGAGCAAACCTCCGTGGCCACGAACCAGGGACTGGTGCGTGTAACCGCCAGTGCCGGCATCGCCGTCTTGACCGATCCGTATGATATATCAGATGTCGAGACATTGATCGAGCAGGCGGATCAGGCGCTGCGCCGGGCGAAACAGGCAGGCAAAAATCGCGTCGAAATCTGGAGTGAAGAAGGCCGCATCATCCACGACCCGTCTCCTTAGGACGACAACGAGACATCGCCTGATGATTGCACCACAAAGGCACAAAGTCCACAAAGGCTGCGCTTCGAGAACGCACATTTTCGCGCCCGTTGCACCGTCGCAGGCGCCTGGTCATGATTGATCATGCATCGGCGGCGGGAAGACGTTCGTGCGCGCCACGAGACGTCGCCCGCCGACGCACAAACACGATGATCACGATACGTCTGAGCATGTACCTTTGTCGTACCTGAGACATCTCGTTGTAGTGTCAGGGTCTCCCCGCATCACGCGATGGACCACGCCCTCCCGTTTCGTCTGTTCCCGCCGGTTCGAGCCGCAGCAGCACCCGTTGTTCAATCAGGATGCCCTCGCCGGTCGTCACTCGCAGACGCAACGTGTATTCCCCTGGTGCATTCTCACCTGTCTGCCAGATGCCCAGAATGCCATCACGGATCGCTTCACCCCGCGCAATCGTGCGCCAGCCAGTATCAGCAGCTCGTCCGGGAGCGATATCGAGCGCATAGACGCCAAGTGCAACGCCACGTACATACACCAGCGGACCGCGTACAGTCGTGCTGGTCACGGGTTGGGTAATCTGCGCAATGGCGCCGCCTTCCCGTCCCGCGCTGGCTTCTGGCGGCGGGCAGTACCGTTCCGGCGGCTGCGGGATGCCATGCGCCTCCGCCCACGCGCGAAACGCTGGCGGATACACCACAAAGGTGACCTGCCTGACCTGATCCGGCGGTGTGTAGGAGGCGGCCAGGCAGGTTCCATCGCCGGATACGCCCAGTGTCAGCAGGGTGAGATCACTGGTACGCGGTTCGGTTCCGGCAATGAATCGCTCTGCGACCCGACGGGGACACTGATCGCCGGCAAGGGCGCCTGTGTCGGCGCAGATCATCACTTCCCGAATGCCGTCTGGCGGCTCGAAGGTCAAAACAGGACGGCCCTGGTGATAGCGATCCATGATTGCGCGCCAAATGACGCCGGCGCCATTCGATCCGGCGACCTCCTGCATCGGGGAGTTGTCGTTGTTGCCAACCCAGACGCCGATGGTGATGTCGGGCGTGTACCCGACCGTCCATGAGTCGCGCCACTCATTGCTGGTGCCGGTCTTCACCGCCGCCGGACGTCCGTCGGGCAGTTCCATGACATTGTTTCGCCCGAACATGTACTGGCGCGCTGTGTTATCGCTCAGGATGTCGGTAATCAGGTAAGCGATCTGTTCACCCTGGTCACCAAGAACCTGACGTCCAGGCGTATCGTCGGTCATTTCGAGGGTTTCACCCCGCGCATTCGTGACTTTCAGAATAGCAACGGGTGAACGGTAGCGTCCTCCATTGCGAAAGGTGTTGTAGACCGCCGTCAGATCGAGCAGACGAACTTCGCCCGCGCCGAGCGCCAGCGGCAGTCCGTAACGCTGCGGATCGTTCAAGGTCGTGATGCCCATCCGATGGGCAAGCGACACGAACGTCTCGATACCAACGTATTCGAGCGTGCGCACTGCCGGAATGTTGAGCGAGTTCGCCAGCGCCATACGCAGGCGTTGCGGTCCGTGGAAGGCATTGTCGTAATTGCGCGGGGCATAGACCGTTCCATCACCGGCTGGATAGGTGACCGGCGTATCCCAGATGATTGTGGCCGGCGTCCATCCGCGCTGAAGGGCTGCGGCATAGACGATTGGCTTCAGTGCGGAGCCTGGCTGGCGTGGCGCAAGCGTCACATTGACCTGCCCATCGATCGCAGGATCGTTGTAGTCGATGCTACCGACCATGGCGATGATCTGCGCATCGGGAGTGAGCATGACGACCCCGGCATTGGTGGCGCCACGTTCGCGCAGCGGTGTGTATCCCGGTCCGCCCTCACGAATCCACTGCCGTGCAATGCGTTCGGCTTCCGCCTGCCACAGTGGATCAAGCGTCGTCACCACCCGCAAACCGCCGCGATAGAGCGTTTCCGGGCCATACCGCTCTTCAAGCAGCCGCAGTGTGTAGAACACAAAGTGCGGCGCGATCATGCCAGTTTCGGTCGAGGCGAACTGGAGCCGTTCGTCGAATATCGCCTGCGCCTCGGATTCGGTCAGGTAACCATGTTTGACCATCAGATCGAGGGTGATGCGCTGCCGCTGTTTTGCGCCTGCCAGATTGTGCAGCGGGTTGAGGGCGGTCGGCGACTGGGGCAGACCGGCGATCAACGTTGCCTCACCGGGCGACAATTCCCACACGTGTTTCCCAAAGTAGGATTGCGCCGCAGCTTCGACGCCATATGCCCGATTGCCATAGTAGACTTCGTTGAGATAGATGCCAAGGATCTGTTCTTTGCTATAGCGTCGTGATACCTCAACAGCCAGAATCGCTTCACGCAGTTTGCGGTCGAGGGAGAGATCGTCACGTTCATCAGGGGATAGCAACACATTCCGCACCAGCTGCTGGGTGATCGTCGAACCGCCGCTGACGACCTCGCCCGCCTGATAGTTGAGGAACAGCGCGCGGAGAATGCCCCGCAGATCGACGCCAGGGTTCTCCCAGAAACCGGCATCTTCGACAGCAACCGTTGCATCGATCAGGATGCGGGGAATGCGCTCGAAAGGCACAACCGTTCGCCTGCCACTCAGCGGATCGACCAGTTCGTAGAGCACAGTTCCGTCGCGCGCATACATGTAACCGGTCTCTGCCGGACGATGCCGTCCGATCTGCGCCGGATCGGGGAGGTCGCGACTGTAGTGGCGATACACGAGTATGATCGCGACCGCAGCCAGAATGACGCCCACAATGGTCAGTTTGACGAACGCAAGGAACAGGCGCCACAGGAAGCGTGCCAGCGCTGTGAGTCTTCGTCGCACTGTTGAACTGGGTGTTGTTTCTGGCGTCATAGATGGGTGATTGGGTGATTGGGTGATTACGTGATTGGGTGATTACGTGATTGGGTGATTATATCGTTTTTTAGAGTCCAGCCGAAAAACCCCCATTCTTAGGAGCGCGCAGCGCGTATCGAAGGGGCGGTTGTTCGGTATTCTGCGTTATTCGAATAGGATTTCCACATTTCACGTTCGCACGTTCCACGTTCAACGTTCCACGTTCCACGTTCGCACGTTCCCTGTACCTGTGCCATCCCCGCTGTCAACGAATGGGAAACGAATAAACGAATGCGGGCGCATCCGGGCGCCTGTGTCTCCACCCTCGCGCGCTTGCGCTCGCATTCGCACGTTCAACGTTCCACGTTCAACGTTCAACGTTCCCACGTTCCCACGTTCCCACGTTCCCACGTTCCCACGTTCCCACGTTCCCTGTACCTGTGCCATCCCCGCTGTCAACGAATGGGAAACGAATAAACGAATGCGGTCGCATCCGGGCGCCTGTGTCTCCACCCTCGCGCGCCTGCGCTCGCATTCGCACGTTCGACGTTCCACGTTCAACGTTCCACGTTCCACGTTCCACGTTCCCACGTTCAACGTTCAACGTTCGCACATTCCCTGTACCTGTGCCATCCCCGCTGTCAACGAATGGGAAACGAATAAACGAATGCGGGCGCATCCGGGCGCCTGTGTCTCCACCCTCGC
>FWPU01010200.1_pt1 | contig 14170 bp, 8 predicted proteins | sample 2228361 | NCBI WGS metagenome assembly FWPU01 (sample SAMEA103939777, study PRJEB20133) | metagenome
GCCGCCAACTTCAGTTTCCCCTGGAATCCGCCCTCCGGCGCCGTGCCCCCCAGCGCCCGGGCAATGACCGTCGCGTTGTGGTCAATCATACCCACATACGTGCCTTCGTAGGTGCCCGGTTCTCCCATGGCGTCGGAGAACAGCTCGCCGCCGATCCGCACCGTGTGGCCGCGCTGGGCCGCCCCGTCGATCACCGCGCGGATGTTCTTCGGGTTCACCGTACTTTCCACGAAGATGGCCGGCACCTTCCGCTGGACGATGAAGTCGACCAGCGCCACGATGTCCTGCACGCCCGCCTCCGATTCCGTGCTGATCCCCTGCGCCGAGCGCACCTCCAACCCGTAGGCCCGCGCAAAGTACCCGAAAGCGTCGTGCGCCGTCACCAGCACCCGCTGCTGGGGCGGGATCGAGCCGATCACGCGGCGCACGTACGCGTCCAGCGATTGCAGTTGCTGGCCGTACTCGGCGGCATTGCGGCGGTAGTCGGCACCATGCGCAGGATCGTACTCGGAGAGCACCTCGGCCACGAACTGCGTGCACCGCCGCCACGCCTGCACGTCCATCCACACGTGGGGGTCGTAGTGCCCCTGGAACTCCGGCGGCTCGCGCAGGTAGCTCTCCTCGATCCCCTCGGTGACGGCGAACACCGGCTTGCCGCTGCGCGCTGCCCGCGCGAAGGCGTCGCTCATCCGCCCCTCCAGCAGCAGCCCGTTGTAGAACACCACCTCGGCGCTGTGCAACTCCTGGATATCGTGCCGCAGCGGCTTGTACAGGTGGGGATCGACCCCGCTGCCGATCAGACCCACCACCTGCGCGTGACCGCCGGCAACCTGCTGCACAATGTCCGTCACCATGCCGGTGGTCGTCACAATCTTATAGGGATAACGGGCCGGCGGGCTCCAAGCCGCCCCCGACGGGCGGATACCCGTCGGCTGGAGCCCTGGGTTATTTGGCGAGGTTGAGGGATTTTCAGCGACTGGGCCGTTGGGCACGGCCTGGCTGTCGCCCGAGTTGCCCGAACCGCACCCGGCCAGCACCAGCGCCGCAAATGCCGCCAGCGCCGCAAGTGCCGCCAGAGAAGCAGCATGCACAGCACGCTTCCGCATGATCGAACCGTTCATGGCACTGTCTGCAAGAGTCGAGTTGCGCGGGCAGGTCCTTTGCACTTGATCGCCATCCCTGGAACCAGCCATAATGGCAAATGGCCATTTGAATTGCCGAAAATTATATTTCGATCGACAAAAAATGCAAGCCCGCTCAGTGCCACGCCGGTGCCAGGCTGCACCACAGAGTCCCCCAGCGGCGGCCTGTGCAGCGTCGCCGGCCGGTGCCCGAGCGGACAAAAGCACTCGTCGCCCCGCGGCGTGGGCGGTAAACTTGTGGGTGTCCGGTTCTCATACTCTGATCTGAAGCGCACGGGCCCCGATCCCATGTGGCAGCGGCTTCTGGTCTTGCTGACGATTGTGGGCATCCTCGGGTGTCCGTACGCCTGCCTGGCGCGGCACACGACGGCCTGCTGCGCGGCCGATGCGCGCCACGACGCGGCCCTGCCGCAGCGTGCGGAACACGACGGGGAATTGCACCACGGTTGCGCGCCGCCGTCGCGCGTGCGGGCCGATGCGGCCGTGGACACGCGCTGCTGCCATGTACGGGATGAGTCCGGACGGGTTCCGGCGCCGATTCCGGTCGGTGCGCCCGACGGCACGTGCCTGGTGTCCAAGACGGTGTTGAGCGATGCTTCGGAGGCGTCGCGCGCCGCAGTTCGCGCCCTGACCGGCCCGGCAACTTCGCCGGCCGTGCTGCCGCCGTTGTGCGGTGCGGCGCCGAGTCCCGGTGCGGCGGCGGCCGATCGGGCGGATCGGAGTTCCCCGGCCTCACTTGATTGGGGTGCCGGCCTGCGCATTGCGCTGGCTTCTCTTCGGCTCTAATGGGCTTTCGCGGCGTGTGGCTGGCTGGTGCTGCGCGCCGGCCTGGCCCCGCCTGGTGCAGCGGCCGTGCGGCGTGGCGCGTGGCGGCCTGGATGCCGCACGATCCGGCACGCTCCCGGCCAGCACGTTCTCCCACGACCGCGGCGCTCGATGGTTTGTTGCGCCGCACGTTGCGTCCCGCCCAATGCTGCAGGTGCTACGTGCGATCGCCACGCATTGCGTCCGGCCACGGACACCCGGGTAACGCGGCGTACGGCCCTGCGCTGAGGCCGATACGCCACGGAAGCGGTCCTGCGCCGTTGCCGCCCCGGGCCGCACCGACTCCGCTCCTTGGGGAGTTCCACCGATGAACCGTCCTTCCAGCCCGCAGCGCCACGCGACGGCCGCCGCGGCCGCCTCGCGCGCTGAAGCCGCCTCGAACCCGCCGCAGACGGCAGCCGGCCACGACCCCAGCGCCGGCCCGAACCGTGGCGACGCTGCGCCGCATGCCGGTGGTGGCCCGTCGGTGTGGGCTGCGTCGCCGCCAGGAGAGGCGGATGGCGGCGGCCACGGCCTGCGCCGCGCTCTGCGGGGCGCGGTGCGCGCCGTGCCGACGCTGATCGTGCTGGCCGTGTTGCTGGCCCTGGCCGTCTGGGGGCATCTCAGCGGCTGGAAACTGCCGGGTCTGGCGGGCAGGTCGCCCAACGCCTCGGCACCGGACGACTGGTGCGAGGAGCACGCGGTGCCGGAGACGCAGTGCGTGGTGTGCAACGAGGACCGCTATCCCCCGCCGCCGGACTACGGCTGGTGCGCGCAGCACGGCGTGCACCATTGCCTGCTGGAGCATCCGGCGGTGGCGCAGCTTAAGGGACCCCCGTCGATCGACGCCGCCGAGCGGCAACGCGTCGAGGCGGCGCTGCGGCTGCGCCCCCGGCCGGAGAACAACCAGGGGTGCAAGAACCCCGGCCGTCGCATCCAGTTCGCTTCGCACGAGGCCGTGCAGAGGGCCGGCATCGACGTCGAGCCGGTCGTCCGCCGCCGCGTCCGCGAGACGATCCACGTGCCCGGCGAGGTCCGCTACGACGAGACGCGCGTGGCCCGCTTGTCGAGCAAGGCCCCCGGCACCGTGTGGCGCGTGGAGAAGCGGCTCGGCGATCCGGTCGCGCCGGGCGAGTTGCTGGCCCTGATCGACTCGGCCGACGTCGGCCGCCTGAAGTCCGACCTGCTGGCAGCACTGGCCGAAGAACGCCTTCAAGAACTGGCCTTCCAGCGGCTGAAGGACCTGTCCGACGCGGGCATCATCGCCGGACGGCAATTCCAGGAGACCGAGGCCGCGCTGGTCAAGGCGCGGACCCGCGTGCTGGCCACGCGGCAGGCGCTGATCAACCTGGGCTTGCCGGTCGATCTGCAGGCGCTGCGCGCGGCCGACGACGCGCAGCGCGTGGCGCAACTGCAGTTTCTGGGCTTGCCCGAGTCGATCGCCGCCGAGTTGGATCCCGCCACGACCACCTCCAACCTGCTGCCGGTGCGTTCGCCGCTGGACGGGCGCGTGGTGGAGCGCTCCACAGTGGCCGGCGAAGTCGTCGACACGTCGCGGCCGCTGTTCCGCGTGGCCGACACGAGCCACATGTGGCTGGTGCTCAACGTGCCGCTGGAAGAGGCCCCGCTGGTGCGCCTGGGGCAGAGCGTGCAGTTCCGCAGCGATGACCTGACGGGCCAGGTCAGCGGCCAGGTAGTGTGGATCAGCACCGAGGCCGATCCCCGCACCCGCACCGTGCAGGTGCGTGCCGACCTGCCCAACGGCGACGGCCGGCTGCGCAGCGAGACGTTCGGCTCCGGCCACATCGTGCTGCGCGACGACCCGCAGGCGATCGTCGTGCCGCACGCGGCCCTGCAATGGGACGGAAGCTGCCACGTGGTGTTCGTGCGCGATCGCGATTATTTCGACGCTGCCTCGCCCGCCGCCAAGATGTTCCACGCGCGCAGCGTGCGCCCCGGCGCCCGCGACGGCCCGTGGACCGAGATCCTGGTGGGACTGTGGCCCGGCGAGGTGGTGGCCACCACCGGCAGCGACGTGCTCAAAGCGCAACTGCTGCGCAACAACCTCGGGGCCGGGTGACTGTGCGAACACTAGGCAGCCAGTTCCGGCTGCTGAGGGCGACCGTGGAGCGAAGCGCGACGTATTCACCAGCTTGACTGCCGTGGAGCCGCCCGCTGCGAAGGGCGACCGTGGAGCGGATCGCGACGTAGTGAGAGCGGCACGTCGCGGCCCCGCGCTGTGCGCTAATGGAAACCGCCATGCTGCAGTGGCTCATCGACTTGTCGCTGCGATACCGCGGCGCGGTGCTGCTGGCCGTGCTGGGGGTCGTGTTCGTGGGCGGCTGGTCGCTGCGGTACCTGGACATCGACGCCTTCCCCGACACCACGCCGGTCATGGTGCAGATCAACACCGTAGCACCGGCGCTGACGCCCGAGGAAGTCGAGCGGCAGATCACCTTCCCGGTCGAGCAGGCCATTGGCGGGTTGCCGGGGCTGGAGAAGGTCCGCTCGATCTCCAAGTTCGGGCTCTCCCAGGTGGTGGTCGTCTTCGAAGACGGCACAGACATCTACTTCGCCCGCCAACTGGTCACCGAGCGGCGAGGCACCGTCGCGCTGCCCGAGGGCATCGCGCGTCCCACGCTGGGTCCGGTTTCCAGCGGGCTGGGAGAGGTGTTCCACTACATCGTCACGCGGCACGGCGTGGACTTTTCCCGGCTCCCCGACGCGGAGCGGGTCCGCCAGCTCACCGAGCTGCGCACGCTGCACGACTGGGTCATCAAGCCCGCCCTGCGCCGTGTCGACGGCGTGGCCGAAATCAACACCTGGGGAGGCTACGAGCAGCAGTTGCAGGTCCGCTTCGATCCGCAGCAGCTCATCAAGTACGACCTGACGTTCGACGACCTGGTCGACGCCCTGCAACGCAACAACCGCAACGTCGGCGGCGGCACCGTCACCGATGCCGGCCGCATGCTGCTGGTCTACGGGCAGGGGCGGACCACCGACGCCCAGCAGGTGGGCAACATCGTCATCGCCGCCCGGCACGGCGTCCCCATCCGCGTGCGCGACGTGGCCCAAGTCGACTGGGGGCACGACATCCGCCGCGGCGCCGTCTCGGCCAACGGCCGCGGCGAAGCCATCCTCGGGCTGGGCTTCATGCTCATGGGCGAAAACCCGCACCAGGTGGCCCACGACCTGCGACGCGCCCTGGACGAGGTCCGCGCGACGCTCCCCCCCGACGTCCACGTTTACGTCGTCTACGACCGCACCGAGCTGGTCGACCACGTCATCCACACGGTGCGCAACAACCTGTTCGAGGGGGGCCTGCTGGTCGTGGCCGTGCTGTTCGCCTTTCTGGGGAACCTGCGGGCCGGACTCATCGTGGCCCTGGCCATCCCGCTGTCGATGCTGTTCGCGTTCTCCGGCATGCTCCGCTGCGGGATCGCCGCCAGCCTGCTGAGCCTGGGGGCCATCGACTTCGGCCTGGTGGTCGACAGCTCCGTGGTGATGGTCGAGAACTGCGCCCGTCGCCTGGCGCACCCGTCGGCCGCCGGCCGCAACCGGATCGACGTGATTCGCGACGCCGCGCTGGAAGTCCGCAAACCCACCATGTTCGGCGAGCTGATCATCATGATCGTCTACTTGCCGATCCTCACGCTCGAAGGGGTCGAAGGCAAACTCTACCGGCCCATGGCGCTGACGGTCATCTTCGCGCTGGCCGGTTCCATGCTCCTGTCGCTGACGCTGATGCCCGTGCTGACCAGCTTCGTGCTTTCGCGGGGCGTGCAGCATGGCGAGCCGCTGCTGGTCCGCGCCATCCGGCGGCTGTACGCCCCCGTGCTGCGCTTCACCATGCACCGCAAGGGGCTGGTGCTGGCCCTGGCGGCCCTGGTGCTGCTGGTGGCCTTCGGCTACCTGGCCCCGCAGTTGGGCTCGGAGTTCGTCCCCCGGCTGTCCGAAGGGGCCATCGCCATCAACGTCGTCCGCCTGGCCGGCACCGACCTGGAAGAGTCCATCCGCTACAACACGCAGATGGAGCGGGCCGTACTGCAAGCCTTTCCCGACGAAGTGGCCCACGTCTGGAGCCGCATCGGCACGGCCGAGGTCGCCACCGATCCCATGGGACTGGAGCTGACCGACATGTTCATCGCGCTGCGCCCGCGCTCCGGGTGGACCAGGGCCCGCACGCAGGACGAGCTGACCGGGCAGGTGCACCGGCTGCTGCGCGACTTGCCGGGGCAGCGGATCGTGATGACCCAGCCGATCGAGATGCGGATCAACGAGATGATCTCCGGCGTGCGCTCCGACGTGGCGGCCATCCTGTTCGGCGACGACTTCGAGCTGCTGGGGCGCAAGGCGCAGGAGATCGAGCGCGTGCTGCAGTCCATCCCCGGCGCGGCCGACATCAGCACGGAGCAGATCACCGGTCAGCCCGAACTGCATATCCGCGTCAAGCAGGAGGCCATCGCCCGCTACGGCGTTCCAGTGCGCCACGTGCTGGAGATGGCCGAGTCGCTGGGCACCTACCCGGTCGGCGAGGTGTACCAGGGGCCGTACCGTTTCCCGCTGGCCGTGCGGCTGGCGGACAAGTACCGCACCAACCTGGACGTCATCCGGGCGATCCCGCTGGCCACGGCCTCCGGCGAGCAGATCCCGCTGTCGCGCCTGGCCGACGTCGAAGTGGCCGACGGCTACGCCACCATCAAGCGCGAATGGTACCAGCGGCGCGTGGCCGTCACGTGCAACGTCCGCGGCCGCGACCTCGGCTCCTTCGTCGACGAGGCGCGGCACAAAGTCGCCCAGCAAGTCCCTCTCCCGCCTGGCCGCTACCGCGTCGAATGGGGAGGCCAGTTCGAGCACCTGGCCCGCGCCAAACAGCGCCTGTGGATCGTCGTGCCGCTGGCCCTGGGACTCATCTTGCTGCTGCTGTACCTGACGTACAACAACCTGGTGGACGCCATGCGCGTGTTCACCAGCGTGCCGTTCGCCTGGACCGGCGGGATCTTCGCCCTGTGGCTGCGGGGAATGCCGTTCTCCATCTCGGCGGCCATCGGCTTCGTGGCGCTGTCCGGCGTGGCCGTGCTGGACGACATGCTGCTGGTGTCGACCATCCGCCGCTTGCGCCGCGACGGCATGGACCTGGAGTCGGCCCTCCAAACCGCCGCCATGACCCGACTGCGCCCCGTGCTGATGACCACCCTGGTGGCCAGCCTGGGCTTCGTCCCCATGGCGATCAACACCGGCATGGGGGCCGAAGTGCAGCGGCCGCTGGCCACCGTGGTGATTGGCGGCGTGCTCAGCGCGACGATCATGTCGCTGCTGGTGCTCCGCGTGCTGTACATGGTCTTCGCCGGCCCCGGCGGCGGCCGCAAGCCCAGTGCGCCAGACCACCGCGCGGTGCATCCCGACGCATCCCCGCCCGCCTGGGCGCAGCCCGAGCTGTCCGCCGCCGGATCGCGGCCGGAGTCCTCCCCCTAAGCGCTGCCGTGCCCGGTGGTAGTGTGCATGATCCGAACCCAGAGCAAAGCGTTTCGAGGAGATTTCCAGGCACTCTCTCCCCCCGCGCGCTGGGGGGCGGCCGCAGCCCGGGTGAGCGGGCGAAATCCTGCAGAATGAACACCCCCTCACCCCGGCCCGCTCCCTTGGAGTACAAGGGCCGGAGGTTGTGAAACTGCTTCTCGCGTTACACGCCGATTCCGACAGACCCCTGCCCAGGAGGACTTCCATGCGTAGCCTGATTTTCTCGTTGGGGCTTGTGGCACTGCTCGGGGTGCTGGTGGCGCTGTCTGGCTGCGGAGGCCAGCAGCCGCCGGCCGACTCCGGCGCCAACAACCAGCCTGGCGGCTCCAGCACGCCTGCCCACGCTTTGCATGGCTGGTGGTGCACCGAGCACGGCGTCCCCGAGGAGGAGTGCGCGCGCTGCGATCCGAGCCTGATCGCCCGCTTCAAGTCGGCCGGCGACTGGTGCGAGAAGCACGCCCGACCCGAGTCGCAGTGCTTCGTCTGCGATCCGCAGCGCTTCGAGGCATTCGCCCAGCGTTTCGAGGCGAAGTTCGGCCAGCGCCCCCCGCAGCCGACGGATTGATGCTCCGCTGCCGGCGGGCGGCTTGCCGGACAGCGCTGCGGCGCGGCGCGGGGGACGGCTCGGCGCGCCGGGGTTGCCTGGATGCCGGCGTTGCCTGGACGCCCGGATTGCCTGGACGCCGGGGTTGCCTGGGTTCTGGCGTCCTCCCTGGGAACGTCTGTCGCTCGAAGCCGCAGCTTGGCGCGCAGCGGATGCAGTACCGCACCGTGCCGCACCCGGTGCCGGCCAGGCAGGAGCGTCGCCATTGGCCAGCAGCCGCTTGCCAGGCAGGCGCTTCGCCAGTAGCCGCTTGCCGGGCAGGCGCTCGGCAACCAGCTTGCATGAGCAAGCACCAGGAACGCCGAGGCGAATCTTTTCTTTTCGCAAGTTCCCTGTCCAGCGCGCCGCTCGGCAGTATAATGGCCGAAACCCCGCCCGCTGCATCTAGCCTGCCCCCCATGATCGGCCTGCCTCCCCAAGATGCCTCCCTTGCGGCGCCGGCGCGGATGCCCGCTGTCCAGCCGCCTTTGGCGCAGTCTTCGGCTTACGGTCCGCCGTTCTGGTTCGCCTACCTCTCCAATACGGCGGCCATGCTGGCCATCAGCCTGCTGTACCGCTTTGCCGATTTCGTCAAGGTTTTGGGCGGAATGGAGTTCCATCTCGGCTGGATCGTCGGGGTGGGCATGGTCGGCAGCCTGCTGATGCGCTTCGCCCAGGGGATGGGAATCGACCGCTTCGGCCCCAAGCAAATCTGGTTCTGGTCGACGATCGTTTTCGCCGGAAGCTGCCTGGCGCACCTGCTGCTCACCAGCGTCCACGGCCCGGCGGTGTACATCGTGCAGATCGTGCTGCGCACCAGCGTGGCCGGCGTGTTCGGCGCCTCGATCACCTACATTTCTAGCCGCGTGCCGCCGCAACGCGTCCCGGAGATCATCGGTACCTTGGGCACGTCCGGCTTCCTGGGAATGATGGGGGGCACGCTGCTGGGCGACTGGTTGTTCGGCGCCGGGCCCGTGACCCGGCAGCACGTCGACACGATGTTCCTCGTCGCCGCCGGGTTGGCCGCCCTGTCGGCCTTCTTCTCGCTGCTGGCCATGCGCCGTCACGTCCGCCGTCCCAAGCGCCGCAAGGCCCCGCCGCTGCTGTGGCTGTTGCGCCGCTACCATCCCGGCAGCTTGCTGCTGGTCGGCGTGGCCGTGGGACTAGGCACCGGCCTGCCCACCACGTTCCTCCGCCCGTATACCGAGTCGCTGGGCATACCGGGCATCATGGTGTTTTTCTGGGTCTATGCCCCGATGGCGCTGGTCACCCGACTGGCCTCGCGCCAGATGCCGCAGCGCATGGGCACGCGCCGCATGGTCTTGCTGGGCATGGCCTGCCTGGCCGCCAGCGTGGCCCTGTACCTCGTCGTGCATCGCGCGTGGCAATTGGCCATCCCGGCACTGGTGGCCGGTGCGGCCCACGCGTTGCTCTTCCCCGCGGTGACCGGCGGCGGCAGCACCTGCTTCCCGCATCGCTACCGGGGGACGGGCATTACGCTCATGCTGGCCATGTACGACCTGGGGAATCTGATCGGCGCTCCGCTGGCCGGCGTCCTGGTGCATGGGTCGCAACGGCTCGGCCTTCCGCCGTTTCCCACGGCGTTTACCACGAACGCGGCGTTGCTGGCGGGCGTGGCGCTGTTGTATGCCTGGCGTTCGCGCGGGCAGGGGGAGCTGAACGGCCATCCCAAACCGAAGCGCCGCCGCAAGCCCAAGCGTGCACGGGGGGACCGAGCGGTGCTTCCCGTCGGCGCGGCCGCGCCTGGCACGCCTGCCTTGTGCTCGGCTGGCGGCGTGACGCTGGCCGATGCGCCGCCTGGCCTCGGCTCCCCAGCCAGAAGCTGACCTCGTACCGCTTGGGCTGCCGTTGGCGCTGGGCCCGTCGGTGCCTTCTGCACGCATCGCGTCGCTGAACGGTCCGGCGTTTTTCCGGGGCAGGGGAGGGCCCTCCGAACGGTAATCGCATCGACCGAAGCTACTTGAAGCAGATTGCCAACCGTGCGCTCCCTTTCGCCAGGGGAACGACCCGGGGGAAGAGTTCCCGATGCCGCGGGACGTCGCACCCCGTACTGCTTCATGCAGCAGGCGATGAGGGGGGAACAATTCCCAATGCCGCGCGACGTCGCACCCTGAGCCCGGCCTGCGCCCGCCGCCCCCTCCAGGGACGCAGCAGACAAGGGTTTTGAAACGCCCGCTTGCAAATCGCCCTCTGCGAGCGGGCCCCTGGCCGCAGTCGGCCGCTTCTCAAGGGGGAATGGCCGGGAAAAATCAAGGCCGGCGCTTGCAACGACGGCTGGTATACCAGTATGATCTCCCCTGACCGCCTGGCGCACCGATCGGCCGCCGGCCGGTGGTGCCCACGCCCCGCGCCTACCCACCCTGCCGTGATCGATCACAGCGATCTCCGCACTGCCAACGTGGCCCCTACCGCGGCAGCCTCGCCGCGCAGCGCCGACGCATCGCGCCGCAGTTTGCTACAACGGCAGGCGTATCAGGCCGTCAAGCAATTGATCGTCAGCGGCGAGGCGCCTCCCGGCGCGTTCCTCTCGCAGCGGCAGCTCGCCCGGCGGTTGGGCATGAGCAAGACACCCGTCCACGTGGCCCTGGAACGCCTGCAAGCCGAGGGCTTCATCGAGATCGCGCCGCAGCAGGGGATCGTGGTGCGGGCGATGAGCGTCGAGGACATCGTCGAGCACTTCGAGCTGCGGCAGGCGTTGGAGTCGTTCGTCGTGGCGCGTCTGGCCGGCAAGCTGCGCCCCGAGCAGGTCGAGCAGTTGCACCACGCGCTGGCCGAGCAGCAACGCGCCGTGCAAGCCGGCGACGTGCAACGCTTCGTCGAACTGGATGCCCAGTTCCATCTGCTGCTGTGCCGCTTCCTGGCCAACCGCCAGATCTCTCTGATCATGTAGCAGCTTCGGGCCAAGATCCATCAGGTCATTTTGCGCGTCACCCAGCGCGACGCCGCGCGCATGCGCGCCGCCGTGCCCGAACATGCGGCCATCGTCGATGCCCTGCTGGCCGGCAACGGCGCGGAAGCGGCCCGGCTGACCGTCGAACACCTCGAAATCGGCAAGCAACGCATCCTCAACCCCGTGAGGCCGTAGCTCATGACGCTTGGGGCCGCCCACCCTGGACGTTCCTGTCGGCGATGCCTGGTGCCCGGCTGGTTGCCCGCCGCCCAGCGCCGGCGCCATCCGCCGCAGCCACGTGCCGGGCGACGGGCAGTACTGGGTCGCGCGGCCGGTGCATGCCGCGCCGCGCCCAGCGTCGCGCTGGGCTGGGCGATGGTCGTTGCCCTGGCCGCCGCGGCGCGCGGCGCGGAGGCCCCGGCGTTCTACCTGGGCATCAACCTCAACGGGCCGGCGCTGGAAATCGACGGGCACCCCTGGCAGGGGCACGATTCCCGCCGCTATACGGCCGTCGCCAAGGCCTTCGAAAACCAGCAGGTCCCGCTGCAGCCCGAGACCGACGAAGCCCGGGCCCGCATGATCCGTTCCAGCCGCTGGGGCGATGTGGACATCGCGGTGCGGGACGTGCCGCCGGGCGAGTACTCGGTGTTCCTTTACGTTTGGGAAGACAACCACCCCGAGCGCTTCCGCATCGCGCTCAACGGCGTCACCGTGGTGCCGCAGTATACGACCGGCCCGGCCGGCCGCTGGGAGCGGTTGGGACCCTGGCACGTGCGCGTCGCCGACGGGGTGATCCGCCTGACCACGCAGGGGGGCGCGGCGAACATTTCGGGCCTCGAGATCTGGACCGGCCGCGTGGCTGCCTCGGCCGACACAGGCCCGAGCGTGCCGCCGGAGGCACTGGCCTTTTTCGCGCTTACGGGCACCCTGAGGGTGGAGCATTGCTACCAGTGCCACAGCGCGGCGGCGAAAACCGTCGAAGCGGGGCTGTGGCTGGACTCCCGCCCCGGCGTACTGCGCGGCGGTGAATCGGGTCCGGCGGTGGTGGCCGGGGAACCGGACCGCAGCCGGTTGATCCGCGCGGTGCGGTACGACGACCCATCGCTGCAAATGCCCCCTGGAGGCAAGCTGCCGCCGGAGGCGATTGCGGCCCTGGAGCAGTGGGTCCGGTTGGGAGTTCCCGATCCGCGCAGCGAGTCGGAGGCGGTCGCCCTGCGCAAGCGCCAGGCGCTGGACGAGGCGCGGCAGTTCTGGTCGTTGCAGCCGGTTCGCTCGCCGCCGCTGCCCGCCGTGAGCGATACGTCGTGGCCCCACAACGAGATCGACTATTTCATCCTGGCCGGACTGGAGGCGCGGGGTTTGCGCCCCCTGGCCGCGGCCGATCGCTACACGCTGGTCCGCCGGGCCACGTTCGACCTGCTGGGCCTGCCGCCAGACCCGGCCGACGTGGAGGCCTTCGTCGCCGATCCGCGCCCGCTGAACGTGGCGTTTGCCGACGTGGTCGAGCGCCTGCTGGCCTCGCCGCACTACGGCGAGCGGTGGGGCCGCCACTGGATGGACCTGGTGCGCTACGCCGACACGGCCGGCGACAACTCCGACTATCCGGTCCCGCAGCTCTACCTGTACCGCAATTACGTCATCGATTCGTTCAACGCCGACAAGCCGTACGACCAGTTCCTCCGCGAGCAGATCGCCGGCGACCTGCTGCCGGCCGATTCCCCGCAGCAGCGCAACGAGCAGATCATCGCCACGGGATACATCGCGCTGGCCCGCCGCTTCGGCTCCATCGTCAAGGACTACCCGCAGCACCTGACGATCGAGGACACCATCGACAACCTGGGGCGCACGGTGCTGGGCCTGTCGGTCGCCTGCGCGCGGTGCCACGACCACAAGTTCGATTGCATCTCGCGCGAGGACTACTACGGCCTGTACGGCATCTTCGAGAGCACGCGGTACCCGTTCCCCGGCATCGAGCTGGACAAGAAGCCGCGCGATCTGGTGCCGCTGGCCCCCGTCGGCGACACGCCCGGCGACCTGGCCTACGCGGTGGCCGAGGGCCGCCCGGCCGATGCCCGGCTGCATCGCCGCGGCGACCCCAAGGACCTCGGCGACGTCGTGCCGCGGAAGTTCCTCGACGTGCTCGGCGGCCAGCACCTCCCGCCGGAGGCCGCCGGCAGCAGCGGCCGTCTGCACCTGGCACGCTGGCTGACCGATCCGGCCAACCCCCTGACCCCGCGCGTCATGGTCAACCGCATCTGGCAATACCACTTCGGGGCCGGGCTGGTGCGGACTCCCAGCGACTTCGGCGTGCGGGGCACGCCGCCGACGCACCCGGAACTGCTCGACTTCCTGGCCTACCGCTTCATGGCCGACGGCTGGTCGCTCAAGCAGATGCACCGCCTGATCATGGCCTCGCGCACCTACCAACTGGCCAGCGCCGACGACCCGCACAACCTGGCCCGCGATCCAGATAACCACGCCTGCTGGCGCTACCCGCGGCGGCGTCTGGACGCCGAGTCGCTGCGCGACGCCGTGCTGGCCATCAGCGGCCGGCTCGACCGCTCGATGATGCGCCAGCCGCACCCGTTCCCGCCGGTGGAATCGTGGAACTTCACGCAGCACCACCCGTTCCGCGAAACGTACCCTTCCCACCGCCGCAGCGTGTACCTGATGACCGGGCGGCTGGTCACGCAGCCGTACTTCGCCACGTTCGATGGGCCGGATCGCAACGTCACCACGCCGCAGCGCGACCAGTCGGTCACCTCGCTGCAGGCGCTGTTCCTGTTGAACGATCCGTTCGTGCACGAGCAGGCGGCGGCCTTCGCCGAGCGGCTGCTGCGGGAGCAGCCCGACGACGATGCCCGGCTCCGCTGGGCTTTCGCCCTGGCGCTGGGCCGTCCGCCGCGGGACGAGGAACGACAGGCTGCCGAGGAGTTCTTCGCACGGCTCCGCGCCGTGCTGGGCGACGGCGCCAGCGATCCGGCCGCCCTGCAGCGGCAGTTGTGGGAAAGTTTCGCCCGCGTCCTGTTCCGGACCAACGAGTTCCTGTACGTCGATTGAGGTCGAACCATGGACCGCTCGCCGCGTATCGACCGCCGCCACGTCGTCCGCTCGATGGTGGGCGGCTCGCTGCTGTTGCCCGGCATCCTCGCGGAACTGCTGGCCGAAGACGCCGCGCGGGCGTCCAGCACGGGCGACCCGCTGGCTCCCCGG
>FWPU01010201.1_pt1 | contig 14169 bp, 12 predicted proteins | sample 2228361 | NCBI WGS metagenome assembly FWPU01 (sample SAMEA103939777, study PRJEB20133) | metagenome
TGAGGGCGGCTTCGCCGCCCTCAAAAACCCCACTTTATCCCTTTTTCACGGGCGTGCCGCTCCCTGGAAAGGATTTGCTGCACACCCCCATGTGCCCCTCCCCATTTGACAAATCTCGCAGAAAGTCTATAATAGCTTTCGTATTGTCCCCCTCATTCCAAAACGAAAGGAGCAAAAATGGCCGAGGAAAAGTACGGAGAGGTTACCCAGGACGATAAACTGTGGGCCCTGCTCTCATGGCTCGTCTGGATCGTCGCTCTGATCGCCCTCCTGATGGAAGATAAAAGATCCCGCCCCTTCATCCGTTATAATGCCGTCCAGTCCCTGGCGCTCGCCGTGGTCGGGTGGGTGCTCTCCCTAGTCCTCAGTTTTGTCTTCGTTGGCTGCGTGATCGGGGCCGCCTGGCTCGTCTACGCCATCATCCTCGCGATCCAGTCCTACCAGGGCCAGTGGGTCAACATCCCCTTCCTGACCGACTTCTGCAAGACGCAGGGCTGGATTTAGCCCCGTTGCCCCCAGGTGACGGTCAACGATGACTATTCAGCCATCTCTCTGCCCGACGCCAAACCGTTGGGCTCAAAGTTGACCGTCACCGGCCTCTTTACTTGCCCCCGTTGCAGGGGTCTATATGACGCGCGCTTCGTGGTTAAGCCGTTTTTTCTTTCCCGTCGGCCTGCTGGCGGCAGTGGTCCTCATCGCCGCGCGCCTGCCGACGGTCCCCCAGGATTGGCTTCTCTCCACTCCCATAGCCACCGCTGCCCCAATCCTGCCCACGTCCACCCCCACGCCTACCCCAACCCCCACGCCCACTCCCACCCCGACGCCAACGCCGACGCCTACCCCCACGCCGACCCCGACGCCCACCCCCGGCCCCCTGCCGGATTTCGCCGACGTCCCCATCCTGATGTACCACTATGTGGAGGACCTGCCGCCCAACGCCGACCGCATCCGGCGGGACCTGACCGTCCGCCCCGAAATGTTTGAGGCCCAGTTGCAGTACCTGGCCGAGGCGGGCTATCACACCATTACCTTGACCGACCTTTACCTTCACCTGACCGAAGGGCGCCCTCTGCCGGAGAAACCCGTCATCCTCACTTTTGACGATGGCTACCGGGATGCCTACACGGTCGTCTTCCCCCTGCTCCAGAAATACGGGTTTGTGGGGACGTTCTTCGTTCTCGCCACCCCGGCCCACTACGGGAGCCCGCAGTATCTGGACTGGGCGATGATGAAGGAGATGGCGGACGCCGGGATGGAAATCCAGGGCCACGGCCGGGACCACGTGGACCTGCGCGGTAAGTCCTACGAGTTCCTGGTCTATCAGATTCTGGGCATCAAGGAGGCTGTGGAATACCATACCGGTCACCCGGTGCGCTTCTTCTGCTACCCGTCCGGGATGTACGACCAGAACGTCATCGCCGTCGTCCGCTCGGCAGGGTACTGGGGCGCCGTCACCACCGAGTACGGCCGCATCCACACCCGCGACTCCCTCTATACCCTCCACCGCATCCGTATCCGGGGCTCCGACACGCTGGAGACCTTCATCGCCAGACTGGAGTCCCGGTAGGTTGCATTAGCCACGGATTGCACGGATTACGGCAATCTCCATTAATCCGTGGAATCCGTGTCCAGAAAGCGCATTCGCCCCCTGCTGACACCCTTTGACACCAATCGGATAGTTTTTGACAGTTCTTCGCGCGTACAATAAACCTCGCCGCCGGATGCTTCCCGGCGGCGTTGTGTTGTGGGGCATTTTTGAGCCACAGAAACACACAGAAGCACACAGAAATTTTGCCATTTCTTTGTGCCCTTTGCGACACCCTTCGTGTCCTTGTGGTGTAATGAACGACAAGCCGTCATCATCCCGCGTTTCCGGTTTCTACAACTGGCCGCTCTCGGAGCGGCGGGAATGGCTCGCCCGCTGGGCCGGTCTGACCGAAGAGGAGGTCACCGTCCTGCAGGAGGGGGGTCTCTCTCCGGATCAGGCCGACCGGATGATTGAAAATGTGGTCGGGCGGTACAGCCTGCCCCTGGGGCTCGCCCTGAACTTCCAGGTCAACGGCCGGGATGTGCTGGTGCCGATGGCGATAGAGGAGCCGTCGGTCGTGGCGGGGGCGTCCTTTGCCGCCCGGCTGGCCCGCGAGGGCGGCGGCTTCCGGGCCGAGGCGTCCGCGCCGGAGATGATCGGCCAGATTCAGGTGCTGGAAGTGCCCGATATCCCCGCCGCCGCGGCCGCCCTGGTGACTGAACGGGAGCGCATCCTGGCCCGCGCCAGCGAAGTGGACCCCGTCATCCGGCGGTTGGGCGGCGGGGCGCGCGACCTGATTGTCCGTGTGCTTCCGGAGACCCCCGTCGGCCCGATGCTGGTGGTCCATCTCGTCTACGACGTCCGGGACGCGATGGGGGCCAACGCCGTCAACACCGCCTGCGAGGCGCTGGCGCCGCTCATTGAGGAAATCACCGGCGGGCGGGTCGGCCTGCGCATCCTCTCCAACCTGGCCGACCGGCGGCTGGCCCGCGCGGAGTGCCGGATACCGGCGTCGGCGCTGGCGTTCAACGGTTTCTCCGGCGAACGGGTCGCGCAGGGGATCGTGGAAGCCTGGGCCTTCGCCGCCGCCGACCCCTACCGCGCCGCGACGCACAACAAGGGGATCCTCAACGGCATAGATGCCGTCGCCATTGCCACCGGGCAGGACTGGCGGGCGATTGAGGCCGGGGCCCACGCCTACGCCGCCCGGTCCGGCCGGTACACCAGCCTCTCCACCTGGGAACTGGATGCCGGGGGGAACCTGGTGGGCCGCCTGGAACTCCCGCTGGCGGTGGGGACGGTGGGCGGAGCGACCCGCGCCCATCCCGCGGCGCGCGTCGCCCTGAAAATCCTGGGGGTGCAGACGGCGCAGGAACTGGCCGAAGTGATGGTCGCCGTCGGGCTGGCGCAGAACCTGGCCGCCCTGCGTGCCCTGGCGACGGAGGGCATCCAGAAGGGCCACATGGCCCTGCACGCCCGGCAGGTCGCCATCGCCGCGGGGGCCGTCGGCGAGGAAATTGAGGAAGTGGCGCGGCAGATGGTCGCCGAGGGCGTCATCCGCCCCGACCGGGCCGGAGCCATCCTGCAGACCATCCGAAACCAGAGACTACGGAATACGGAACACGCAACACTATGACCATCCTGCTCCAACCCAACCAGCCTGTTGGGATCATCGGCTACGGGGCGTACATCCCCCGCTATCGCCTTCCGGCCGTGGAAGTGGCCCGCATCTGGACCGGGGGCGAGGGGGAAACGCCCGTCACGGAAAAGGCGGTCGCCGGACTGGACGAGGACGTGGTGACCATTTCTATAGAAGCGGCGCGCAACGCCCTGGCGCGGGCGGGACACGTGGACCCGGCCCTCATCCGCGCCGTCTGGGTGGGGAGCGAATCCCACCCCTACGCCGTTAAGCCAACGTCCACCATCGTCGCCGAGGCCATCGGCGCTACCCCCTATGTCCAGGCCGGGGACTGGGAGTTCGCCTGCAAGGCCGGGACGGAGGCGCTGCAGGCCGCCATCGGCTTTGTGGGTTCGGGGATGGCCCGCTACGCGCTGGCGATCGGCGCGGATACCGCCCAGGGCCGCCCCGGCGACGCGCTGGAGTACACCGCGGCGTCGGGCGGCGCGGCTTACATCGTCGGCCCGGCGGAGGAGGCGCTGGCGGTGATAGAGGGCTCCCTCTCCTACGTCACCGATACGCCGGACTTCTGGCGGCGCGCCCACCAGCACTACCCGTCCCACGGCGGGCGCTTCACCGGCGAACCGGCCTACTTCAAGCACATCACCGAGGCGGCGCGCGGGCTGATGGAGGCGCTGGGCACCACCCCCGCCGACTACACCTACGCCGTCTTCCATCAGCCCAACGTCAAGTTCCCGCAGACGGTCGCCCGTCAACTGGGCTTTCGGCCGGAGCAGATTCGGGCCGGCCTGCTGGTGAACGAGATCGGCAACACCTATGCCGGCTCCTCTCTGGTCGGGCTGACGGCCGTCCTGGACCAGGCCCGCCCCGGTGAGCGCATCCTGCTGGTCAGTTTCGGCTCCGGGGCCGGGTCGGACGCCATCTCCCTGCGGACGACGGAGGCGATTCTGGAGCGGCAAGGGCGGGCGCCCGCCACCCGCGACTACATCGCCCGCCGCACTGTCATTGACTACGCCACCTACGTGCGGTTTCGTCGGAAACTTCTGATGGTGTAGAGTAAAGAGTAAAAAGTAAAACGTAAAGATGAGAGAGGTTGCGGTTATCGGGATCGGGCAGACTCCCGTCGGGGAGCACTGGGATGAGGATATCCGCCATCTGGCGCTGAAGGCGCTCCAGGCGGCGATGAAGGACGCCGGGGTGGACCGGGTGGACGCCCTCTACGTGGGCAACATGCTCAGCGGCGAACTGACCGGTCAGGAACATCTGGGGGCGCTGGTGGCGGACTTCGCCGGGCTACGGGGCGTGGAGGCGGTCAAGGTGGAGGCCGCGTGCGGCTCCGGCGCGGCGGCGCTCCGGCTGGGCTACGTCGCCGTCGCCGGGGGCCTGGCCGATGTGGTCCTGGTCGTCGGGGTGGAGAAGATGACGGACGCCACCGGTCCTGAGGCAACCGCCGCGCTGGCTATGGCCGCCGATGCCGACCACGAGGTGGCCCACGGGCTGTCGTTCGTCGCCATCAACGCGCTGCTAATGCGCCGGTATATGTACGAATTCGGCTACCGGAAAGAGGACTTCGCGCCCTTCACCATCAACGCCCACGCCAACGGGATGAACAACCCGTACGCGATGTTCCACATGAAGGTGACGCCAGAGGCGTATGCGAAGGCGCGGATGATTGCCGACCCGATCAACCTGCTGGATTCGTCGCCCGTGGCCGACGGCGCGGCGGCGGTGGTGCTGGCCCCAGCCGACTGGGCGCGACGGACGGGCCGTCCGGTGGTGCGGATCGCCGCTTCTGCAATCGCCACGGACACGGTCGCCCTGCACGACCGGCGGGACCCGCTGGTGCTGGAAGGGGCGGCCCTTTCCGCCTGGCGGGCCTATCAGCAGGCCGGGATTCGGCCGGAGGATGTGGACCTTTTTGAACTGCACGACGCCTTCAGCATTATGGCGGCGCTGAGTCTGGAGGCGGCGGGGTTTGCCCGGCGCGGGGAGGGGGTGCGGCTGGCGCTGGACGGCGAGATCACCCGGCAGGGCCGCATCCCCATCGCCACGATGGGTGGGCTCAAGGCGCGGGGGCATCCCGTCGGCGCGACGGGCGTCTATCAGGTGGTGGAGGTCGTCCAGCAACTGCGCGGCGAGGCCGGGGCCAACCAGGTGCCCAGCGCGCGCATCGGTATGGCCCAGAACATCGGCGGCAGCGGCGCAACGGTCGTTACCCATATACTGATTCGTGATTCGTAATTCGCGTATCGCGTATCGCGTATCGCGTATCGCTTATCGTAATCCGCAATTTTGAATCTGCAATCTGCAATCCGCAATCTGCAATCTGCAATTCGCAATCCGCAATCTGCACAAGGAGGAAGAATGAGCATTCCCAGCAAGAACTGGCGGCTGCGCAAGCAGCGGTATCAACTGGTCGGAGAAATCTGCGAGAAGTGTGGTTCGGCAATTTTCCCGCCGCGGGACGTCTGCCCGGAGTGCGAGGCGCCGGCCCAGACCCCGTACGTCTTCAGCGGGCGGGGGGAGGTCTACTCCTACAGCACCGTCTATCACCCGCCGAAGGGATTTGAGGAGTACGCCCCCTACACCGTCGCCCTGGTCCGGCTGGAGGAGGGCCCGATGGTGACCGCCCAGTTGACCGACGTGGCCCCGGAGGAGGTGCAGATCGGCATGCCGGTGGAGATGGTCACGCGGCAGATGTACGCCGACGGCGAGGACGGAGTAATCGCCTACGGCTACAAGTTCCGACCGTTGATTCGCAATTCGTGAATTGTATCTACCACAAAAGGATTTTTTTCTAAACTTTGTGTCCCTTGTGGTTTATCTTTTTAACCGCAGAGGCACAGAGGACGCAGAGGGACGCAGAGGGGAACCTCTGCGGGTTTCAGATGTGGATTTCACTGGTTTTTAATCCCTGAAAATCTGTGAAATCCGTGGCAAAAGAACTCTGTGTTCCCTCTGTGCCCTCTGCGTCTCCGCGATGAAAATACCCCCGTTCTGCCCCTTGCCAGTTTTCCCCTTTTCTGTTACTATAAGGGTGGCCTGCCATTGTGAATCCGGTTTCGTATGTAGGGGAGAGCGAAAAATGACAACCATTGCGATTACGATTCCCGATGAACGTTTGTCCAGGCTGCAGGACCTGGCTGCGCGCTTTCAGGTCACACCGGAGGACCTTTTGCGAGCGACTCTGGAGGAAATACTGGCGCGCCCGGACGAGGCTTTCCAGATTGCTTTGGGTTACGTTCTCCAGAAGAATGCAGAACTTTATCGGCGACTGGCATGACGCGGTACTTGACGCTGAAGGAGGTATTAGAGATTCACCGCCAGGTGATTGAGTGGACAGGTGGGACGATCGGTGTTTGTGACTTGAAGGCCCTGGAGTCAGCGATTATGCAACCTCGTATCACCTATGGAGGCGAGGAACTCTACCCGACAACTGAGGAAAAAGCAGCAGCGTTGGGTTTTTCTTTAGTGATGAATCATCCCTTCGTAGACGGGAATAAGCGTACTGGCCATGCAGCAATGGAGACCTTTCTGGTGATGAATGGTTATGAGATTCGGGCTTCAGTGGATGAGCAGGAAGCGGTCATTTTGCGGTTGGCGAGGGGGGAATTATCCCGTGAGGAATTCACGGATTGGCTTCGGGAACATGTTGTAGTAATTCGGGAGGTCAGATGACACCCATTCGGACCCTTCGTCTGGTCGTGCTGCAGCGCCGGGAGCGGCGGCGAATGCGCGCCCGCACCGGTAGCGGCGCGGTCCTGCGCGCCGTCGGCATCTTGCTGTTCGTCGTATTTATGCTGAACCTGACGGCTGTCTCCGGCGTCGTCGGCGGGGCAGCCGCTTTCTACTCGTCCATCGCCCAGGAACTGCCCGAACCGGAGCAAGTGGAATATGTGGAACAGGAGTTTGAGACCACCCGCATCTACGACCGGACCGGGCAGGTACTTCTGTGGGAAGTGATTGACCCCCACGCCGGCGACCGGGTCTGGGTGCCGCTGGAGGAGGTGCCGGAACACCTCATCTGCGCCACCATCGCCATAGAGGACCGGACGTTCTGGGAGAACCCCGGCATCAACCCGCGCGGCCTCCTGCGCGCGCTCTGGGCCAACATCCGCGGTCAGCGCATTCAGGGCGGTTCGTCCATCACCCAGCAACTCATCAAGAATGTGCTCATCCCCCCCGAAGAGCGGGTCGTCAGCGCGGAAGGCCCCAGGTGGCGGGACTATATGCGAAAAGTCAAAGAGGCCATCCTGGCCCTGGAGGTCACCCGTCGCTACAGCAAAGAGAAAATTCTGGAATGGTACCTAAACACCAACTTCTACGGCAACCTGGCCTACGGCATTGAGGCCGCCTCCCAGGTCTATTTCGGCAAGCACGCCCGTGACCTGACCCTTTCCGAAGCGGCAACGCTGGCCGCCATCCCCCAATTCCCCCAACTGAACCCCTTTGACGACCCCATCGCGGCCCGGAAACGGCAGAACATTGTGCTGGACGCAATGGTCTTGCAGGGGTGCATCTCTAAAGAGCAGGCGGAGCGGGCCAAAGTGGAGCCCTGGCGGCTGAGTTCTCCCACCGAACAGTTCCGCTTTCTGGCCCCGCACTTTTCCGTCTACGTGAAAAACGAACTGGAGGAGATGTTCGGCCCCGAACTGGTCCATCGGGGCGGCCTGCGGGTCTATACCACCCTGGACTACAACCTCCAGCAGCAGGCGGAATGTGTCGCGCGGGCGCAGATCCGCCGTCTCTCCGGCGAGGACGAGCAGAAGGTGATAGAGGAAGCGCTGGCCTCCGGCTGCGAGGCGGCCCAGTACCTGCCGCCCCTGCGGGCCGCCAGCCGGGGAAAAGACCATAAGGTCACCAACGCCGCGGTGGTGGTCATGCGGCCGGGGACGGGGGAGATTCTGGCGATGGTGGGGAGCGTGGACTACTGGAATGAGGCCATCGCCGGACGCTACAACGCCGCGCTGGGCCTGCGCCAGCCCGGCTCCGCTTTCAAACCGTTCACCTACGTTACCCTCCTCTCACAGGGGTACACCGCCGCGCACCTCTTCTGGGACGTCCGTACCGCCTTCCAGCAGCCGGGCCAGCCGCCGTATGTGCCGGAAAACTACGACCGGAAATACCACGGCCCCCAGCGACTGCGCCTGGCCCTGGCCCGTTCCTACAACATCCCTGCCGTTGCCGCGCTGCAACTGGCCGGGGTGGATAACGTCATCCGCACTGCCCACAAGATGGGCATCAACAGCCTGGACCGGGGGATTGACTACTACGGCCTCAGCCTCACCCTGGGCGGCGGCGAGGTTCGCCTGCTGGATATGACTTACGCCTACAGCGTCTTCGCCAACTACGGGAAGATGATCGGCAAACCGATCCCCCGCGAGCGCGTCCGCCCCGGCTACCGGGAACTGGACCCGGTCGCTATCCTGCGGGTGGAGGATCGCAACGGGAACGTCCTCTACGAGTACAGGCCCGAAGAGCACCAGATTCTCACCCCGCAACTGGCCTACCTGATGATCAGCATCCTCTCCGACCGGCAGGCCCGCTGGGCGGCCTTCGGCCACCCCAACGCGCTGGAACTCTCCAGCGACCGCCCGGCGGCGGCCAAAACCGGCACTACGAACGATTTCAAGGACAACTGGTGCGTCGGCTTCACCCCTCAGATCATCACGGGTGTCTGGATCGGCAACTCCGACAACTCCGAAATGGCCAACCTTCCCGGTTCGGAGGGCGCGGCGCCGATATGGCACGCTGTAATGGAATGGGCCCACAAAGACCTGGAAATTCTACCCTTCCCGCGCCCGGAGGGGCTGGTGGAGCGGGAAATCTGCGCCACCAGCGGCGAGATTCCGACCGAAAACTGCCCCTGCCCCCGGACCCGGGAACTCTTCATCCCCGGCACCGAGCCGGAGCCGAGTTGCAATTTCTACCAGACCCTGCTGGTCAATCGGGAGACGGGGCGCCTCTGCACCGTCTTCACCCCGCCGGAGTTGTGTGAGGAACGGGTGTACGAGGTCTATCCGCCGGAGGCCGCCGACTGGTTGGCCAGCCTCCCGGAGGACCAGCGCCCGCCCCTCCCGCCGACGGAGTACGACACCATCTACGGCCCGACGGTCACCAGCCAGGAGGTCTTCATCATCCATCCCCCCGCGTATGCTTACCTTGCGGGTGGGGTGGTGGAAATCCGGGGGAATGCCCGGGGCGGCAATTTCGCCTTCTACCGGATTGACGTCGGCAAGGGGATGAACCCCACCGAATGGATTCAGATCGGCCCCGACCACTACAACCAGGTGGACAACAACGTCCTGGAATACTGGGACCTGACCGGTTTCCCGGACGGCCTCTACACCCTGCGGCTGCTGGTGGTGGACCACAGCCAGGCGGTGCGGCAGCATGCCGTTCAGGTGACGGTGGACACCACTCCCCCCGCTGTCAAACTGACCAATCCCGAACCGGACAAAGTCTACTACAAGGGGAAGGACGAGTGGGTCAACATCAACGCCGACGTACGGGATAACTACGCCATTGGGCGGGTGGAGTTCTACCGAAACGACGAGGAACAGCCTTTTGCGGTCCGCACTGCGCCGCCCTACAACGTCAACTGGTGGATCACCGAACTGGGCACCCAGCGCTTCCGGGTCGTCGTCTACGACGCTGCCGGCAACCGCGCCGAATCCGAAGCCGTCACCATCAAAGTAGAACCCAAACCCGACTAATCTGCAATCTGCAATCTGCAATCTGCAATCTGCAATTTGCAATCTGCAATCTGCAATTTGCAATCTGCAATCTGCTTGGAGGTTAAATGCCCGCCATCCCACCGGCCATCCTGAAAAAACTGTACGTGAAAAACTCCCTGCGCTCTGAAGGGGACGGTTTCGTCCTCTCCCTGCAGAACTCCATCGCCCCGGGCGTCATCCATAGCTTCAAGGGGCTGACGGTGGACGGGAAGGCGGTCCCCGTGGAGCAGATTTCGGTCGTTCAGCCCGACGGGGCCGTCGTCCCGGCGGCGTCCATCTCGGAGCAGAACCCCGTCCTTTTCCCCGTCGGGGCAACGATCACGCTGAAGGTGACGGGCGTCCCCCTGGCAGCGGGGAACCACCAGATCGGCATCCGCGTGGTGGTGAAGGACGTAGGGCCGCTGGAGATTCCGGTCACCGACCGGAGCGAATAAAAAAACGGGCCTGCGGCAGACGGCTTATCGCCTGCCGCAGGCCCTGTGCCTCTACACCACGAAAGAAACCCCCAGCCAGAGGGCCAGGGCCAGAAAGACCAGCGCCGTCCCCAACTTGACCGCCGCGGTTCGCTTCTGCAGGAACTGCCCCAACTGGAACGACGTGGTGCCGAAATAGGTGAGGACGAAGACCACCAGCAGCGGCAGGATGAAGGCCAGGTTGTAGAGCACCAGATAGGCAGCGGCGCGGGCGCGCAGCGTGGGCACGCTGAGGACGAAGATGATCGTGGGCAGATACAACTGCCCCGTGCAGGCCAGTTCCAGGAGTGAGACCAGCGCGCCGGTGACGAACGCCCCCGCGGCGTAGGCCGGGACGGGTCGGGGGTCGCCTCTGGCGCTCCGCCGGATGACGGCGCGGGCCCGGTTGCGCAGCGCTTTGGGCAGGCTCAGCGTCATCCCCTCTATCTGTCCCCGCCGTGCCTTTCGATAGTCCAGGAAACTGAGCACCGCCAGCACCAGACAGAAAAGCGCCGTCAGCCCGTAGAGGCCGCGGCCCAGTACCGTGAGCGTGTTCCCCAGCAGGTCCAGGACTTTGTAGAGCCCCAGTCCCACTGCCAGGTAGGCCAGAAAAACCCCCCCGGTGAACGCGCCGCCCACGACCAGGACCTGCCGTCCTTTATACCCCCCAGCGGTCAGGTAGGCGATGAAGAAGATCAGGGTGGCGAACGCGCAGGGGTTCAACCCGTCCACCAGACCCGCCAGTCCCACCGTCAGCGGGCCCAACGCCCGGAAGCGCTCCACCAATCCGGCAAGCCCCGTCTCCGGGTTAAAGTCCGCCCAGACCTTCGGAGCGCCGCGGACAGCGTACTTCTCCATCAGCGCCTGCAGGTTCTGGGGGGTGATTTCCTTCTCGCCGATGAGGGCGTCGTCGCCGATGAAGAGGGCGGGGGTATGCATATCCGTCCGCCCGGCCCGCTCTGCCAGCCACTGGGCCAGAGCGGCGTTTTCGTAGATGTTGAACTCCTCCACGATCAGTTGCGGGTAGCGGCTGCGGATGTAGCGGATGTCGGCCTCGGCGCGGCTGCACTCCTGGCAGCCCACCTGATAGAAGTACGCCGCCCAGATGGGCGCCTGGGTCTCACAGGCAGTGACCACTTCCGGGCTGCAGACCCCGATCGCTCCCGTCCCGCCTCCGGTGTCCGGGCCGATCAGGGGGCTGCTGGTCAGCGCCTCCGCCAGGCCGGGAATGGGCGGGAAATCGGCGCCCGACTCCGCCAGGCATTGCTCCACCAGGCAGGGGAATTGCTGCCGGATTTCGTCCTCGCCGATGAGAATCTGGCCGTCCACCACCAGCGTTGGCAGGCCGCGCCGCTCCGGGGCAACCTGGAAATACTCCTCCGTCCGGACCAGCAACTCGTAGTATGCGGGATTACCGATCTCCAGATAGCGGATGTCCAGTTTCTCCCCGTACTTTTCCTCCAGCGGCTTCAGGATTTCCTGCTCCACCACCTGGCATTGGGGACAGTCCACCGAGTAAAAGTACAGCACCCGGATCACCGGCCCATCCGCCCGCGCCAGCCCGACCGTCAAAAATACCAGAGCCAGAGCGAGCAAAACCCGAATCTGCAATCTGCAATTTGCAATTTGCAATCTGCAATCTGCAATCCGCAATCTGCAATCTGCAATCTGCAATCCGCAATCCGCAATCTGCTTCATCTCAGCATCCCCCGGATAATGATATCCACCGCCTCCTCCTCATCCAGCCCCCGGGCCATCAGGGTCTCCAGTTCCTTGCGGCTCACGGAACCGATGGCGGCCTCGTGGGTGACCCGCGCCTCGTCGTCCCGAACGATGACGACAGGAGTGTTGCGGGCGACGGCCTCCCCGCGGACGATTTCGGTGCAGTCCATATGCCCGCGTGCGCCGGGGGCGTTTCCCTCGGCAGTGGTGTAGACTTCGCTGACGGCCCGGTCCCGCACGGCGACGCGGGTTCTGGTCAGCCCGCGGGCGTCGGGGCCGTTAATACGGATCACCTCCTCTATGCGGATGTAGTCGTCCTCCAGGCCGTAGGCTTTGGCCGTCAGTTCCGCTACCCCCCGTGCCCCCACGTCCACCTCCATCCGAATCTCCAGCCGTCCGATCCGCCCGTGGGTCAGGTTGAACTCGTTTTCAAACCGTCCCCCCTCCCCCACGACGACGCGGCTGGTGGGGAGCACCCGGATGCCGCCGTGGGGGCCGTGATAGTGGGCCTCGGTGTAGCGCATCGTCGCCCCGGGGCCGATGTGGATTTGTCCATCCATCCCGTGCTGCAGGTCCAGAGCGTTGGGGAACGTACAGTGGGCCAGGAAGCCCACTTCGGCCTCTTCGCCGATTTCAAAGACGGGGATGATCTCCTGCAGCCCCTCCTGGGGGATCATCCCGAAGCAGAGGTGGACGGGGTACTCCACTTTTGTGCCGGGGTCCACCCGGATGTGGGCGCGGATGCCGGTGGGGATTTCTTCGGCCTCAATGTGGATGCCGGGGATTTCGTTGACGAAGAGGACGCGGTTGCCACTGATGACCGCGCTGGCGATGCGGTCGGATTGCAGTGCGGAGACCTTGCCACCGGCCGCCTCGTAGGCCTGGAGGATGGTCTCAAAGTCGCGCGCCCAGGCGGGGTCGCGCCGGGCCAGCAGGGAACGGGGTTGGGAAACCATATGGCTCATTCGCATACCCCCTGGGTCACGACCTTCTTGTACGCGTCACCGTTCTGCACCTCCCATGGCTGGGCGCCCAGGGTCTCCTCGTGCGGGCGGCAGCGCTGGGCGAAGTACGCGCGCACCTCCTCCGGGTCGCCGGTCTTCACAATCACGCCGCCGCAGATGAGGCTGGCCCGGTCGGCGGCAGCGGCCATCTCGTCCCGATGGGTGATCAGCAGGACGGCTGTCCCCTCATCGGCCATCCGCCGGATGAGGCGGATGATCTCATCCAGGCAGAGGACGTCAATCCCGGAGTCCGGCTCGTCCAGGATGGCCAGCCGGGGCCGCATCGCGTAGACGGCAGCCAGTTCTATGCGCTTGCGCTCCCCGCCGGAAAGGGACTGATCCACCGGGCGGGCCAGGTATGCGGCGGGGGCGAGGGCGACGGCCCGCAGTGCCTCCTCCACCCGCTCCCGCACCGATGGCCCCCCGTTGCCATCGCCGCGCACGCCCAGCGCCAGATAATCGCCAGTGAGCAGTCCCTCAAAACGGGCCGGCTCCTGCCAGGCCAGGGTAATGCCCCGACGAGCCCGTTCGTTGACGGGGAGGTGGGTGATCTCCTCGCCGTCAAAGAGAATGCGCCCCCGGGCGGGGGTGTACCCGGCGCAGCCCATCAGCGTTAGCGCCAGGCTAGTCTTACCGGACCCGTTGAGGCCCAGAAGGACGTGGACTTCGGCGGGCCAGAGGACCAGGTTGACCCCGCGAAGCACCTCCGCCCCGGGGCGGTTGACGTACAGGTCTTCCACTATCAGAAGAGGACGGTCCGTTTTCTCCATTTCTCACCTCAACTCAAACGCCCGTGCTACCGGCGTCTTTGCGCTGATAGCATACCATAAATTGGCCCTTTCCGCCAGTTCTCTCCGGGTTCACCGTAGTTTAATACCAATTGCTCGTAAAAGTGTCATATTTTAAGATAAAGTTGCGATTCAGCACCCCTTCATCTCCCCAGCCCCCTTCTCCCCCGTCAGCGGGGGAGAGGGGGGCTGGGTTGACAAGGGTAGGTTTTTGGGGCGTCTTTCCAGCCCCGCCGTAAACGGCGGGGCTGGGGAAAAAGGGCGCTTTCAGCGCCCTTCTGGAGCTCAGCCTGACCGTT
>FWPU01010205.1_pt1 | contig 14163 bp, 14 predicted proteins | sample 2228361 | NCBI WGS metagenome assembly FWPU01 (sample SAMEA103939777, study PRJEB20133) | metagenome
CCAGCTTCGAAGGAGCGCGAGGGTCGAGATGCGTCGGCTTGCCCAGGCCATCACGATCAGGTTGTTGCCGGTGAAGAGCTCGGCGCCGGCGACGACGACGAGGACGAGCCCGAGGGAGAAGGCGATTCCGGCGAGGAGGCGCGCGATCCGGCGCGCGAGGCGGTCAGGGCCCCGCCGCGAGGGCATCGATCACGCGCGCGAGCCCCGCGGTCGCGCGCGCGAGCCGGTCGTAGTCGAGCGTCTCCGGCCGGTCCGACGGCTCGTGGTAGTGGGGGTTGCGGAAGGGCGCCGTCCCCGTGACCATGATCGCGGGATAGCCGGCCTCGCGGAAAGACCAGTGGTCGGACCAGAGGACGCCGGGAACGAAGCCGGGCACGGCCGCCCCCTCGGAGGGCAGCGCGGCGTGGCGGCGGAAGCTCGCGATCGCGCGCCGCACGAGCGCGCGCGCGCCCACGTCCCCGACGAACGCCAGGAAATCCCCGCGCGAGGGGTAGATCCAGCCGAGCAAGAACAACGGGTAGCGCTGGCTCCCGGGGGCGTCCGAGTAATAGCCGATCGATTCGAGCGAAAGCATGGCGACGATGCGGTCTCCGCGCTCGCGCGCGCGCCGCGCGTAGACGAGGCTCCCCATGCGCGGGGTCTGAAAATGGGGCGGCTCCTCGTTCGCGAAGGCGACGAGGCGCACCGTGCGGGCGGGCGGCTGCGGGCGGCTCGCGAGCTCGCGCGCGATCGCGAGGAGCGCGGCGACTCCGCTCGCGTTGTCGTCGGCGCCGGGGGAGTCAAGGACGGTGTCGTAGTGGGCGCCCACCACGACGATCTCCTCCGCGAGGCGCCGCGTCGCTCGACCTCGATGTTCGCGGGGGCGATCCCCGCGCCCGGGATTTCCTGGCGGCGCGGCGTGTAGCCGGCCGCGGCGAACGCCTCCTCGATGGCGCGCGCCGCCTCCGCGTATGCGTCAGGGCGAAAGGAGTTTCGCTCTCCGATCGCGCCCGCGAGCCGCTCCACGGTCGCGCGCAGCTCCTCGCGGAGGGCGGCCTCGCGCGCGCCGGGCGGCGGCAGCGGGCCTCCGTGACTCAGGCCGGGCATCCGGATCATGACCCACCACGCCGCAACGATCGCGGCCGCCGCAGCGGCCGCAATCCCGATCCAGAAGACGCGGATCACGGGGGATCCTCCTCCACGATACGCCCTTCGTCAAGCACCATGATGCGATCCGCGCCGCGCGCCGTCGAGAGCCGGTGCGCGATGACGATGCACGTGCGCCCCGCCATGAGCCGCCGCATGGCGTCGCGGACCAGGGCCTCGCTCTCGGCGTCCAGGCTGGACGTGGCCTCGTCGAGGATCCGCGCGCGCGTCGCGCGACGCGAGCGCCTCGTCGAAGATGCGCTGCACGAAAAACGGGGAGATCGCCCCGGAGGGCACGGTCAGGAGCTGCAGCGCTCCGAACGCCGCCGCGAGCCTCCTTTCCGGACGCAGGTACGGCCAGAAGCGGCGGAAGAGCGCGATCCCGCGCGACCACGCGGCGCGCGCGCCGGGCGCGTCCGGTTCCGTCGTGACTGCGTCGCGGCCGTCCACGGTTCTCGCCGCCGCGCCTCGGCTCTCCGCCACGCGCCCAAAAGAGAATCAGGCCGAAAGGACCGCGAGCGCCTCGTCGAGAAAGAGCGGCGCCCCGTCTCGAAAGATCGCCACCTTCGCGGCCGCCGCCTCCTCCTCGGCGTCGGCCGTCACGGCCTCGCCCGCGGCCGCCGGCACCGCCGGCACGCCCGCGCGCCGGAGGAGCGCCGCCCGGCGCGCCGCGCGCGCGACATCGCTACGGTCCACGACGGAGGAGACCTCCACGGCGAGGACGATCTCGCGCTTCGCAGGGCCCTTGCGCGGCTCCCCCTTCACGAGCAGGTCCACGAAAAGCGCTTCGCGCACGTCGGGGGGCGAGAGGTGGATCTCGAGCTGCTCTTCGACCTCCCGGGGCTCGAGCACGTGCGCCCTTTTCAGTATCGTTCCAAAATACGCGGCGGCCCGGCGCTCGTATTTGATTTCGAGGAACGTGCCGAGCATCCTGCCGACGCGGTCGGCGGTGCGCCGCTCGGCCTCGGCGAGGGCCCGGACCTGTTCCTCCGTGCGCCGCTGCGCCTCCGCGAGGGCGTCGAGGCGCTCCTCCGTGCGCTTCTGCGCTTCGGCGAGGGCGTCGAGGCGCTCTTCCGTGCGCCGCTGGGCCTCCGCGAGCGCGTCGAGGCGCTCTTCCGTGCGCCGCTGGGCCTCCGCGAGTGCCCGCACCTGCGCCGCGAGGCCCGCGAGCTCTTCCGCCGTTCGCCGCTGCGCCTCCTCGATCCGGTCGAGTCGCGCGGTCACCGCGCGCTCGCCCAGGATCAGGCGGCGAACTTCCTCCAGACGGTCCTCTTGGGAGAGGAGGCGAATGAGGTCGGGAAAGTCTTGCTCGGTGATCGGCATCTCGCGTCTCTGGAGAATACCGCGCCCCGAGGACTTCCGCAAGGCGCGCGCCGCGGGAAGCGGGACCGCGGCCCGGCGCTACTTCACCATCTTCCGGTGCTTGTCGCGGGTCGGCCCGGTGCGCCGCCCCGCCTCCTCGTCGCGGGCGCGCTTCCACTCCTTGTAGGTCTCGTAGCTGCCCTCGTGCCAGACGACCTTCCCGCCGCCCTCGAAGGCGAGGATGTGAGTGGCGATCCGGTCGAGGAACCAGCGGTCGTGCGTGATCACGATCGCGCACCCGGGGAAGCGCACGATCGCCTCCTCCAGCACGCGCAGGGTGTGGAGGTCGAGGTCGTTCGTCGGCTCGTCGAGAACGATCACGTTGCCGCCCCCGCGCAGGAGCTTCGCCATCTGGACGCGGTTGCGCTCCCCGCCCGAGAGCTGGCCCACCTTGGTCTGCTGGAGCGCGCCCTTGAAGTTGAATCGCGCGAGGTAGCTCCGGATCGCCACGCGGTGCCCGCCGACTGGGACCCAGTCGAGCCCGCCCGAGATCTCCTCGAAGACGGTCTTCTCGGGGTCGAGCGTCTCGCGCCCCTGGTCGACGTAGCAGAAGCGCGTCTTTTCCCCCAGCTCCACGCGGCCCGCATCGGGCTTTTCGAGCCCCATGAGGATCTTCACGAGCGTGGTCTTCCCCGAGCCGTTCGGCCCGGTGATCCCCACGATCCCGCCGCGGGGCAGCTCGAAGGAGAGGTCGTCGAAGAGCACGCGGTCTCCGTACGCCTTCCGGAGTCCCACGGCGCGCGCCACCTTGTCCCCGAGCGGCGGGCCGGTGGGGATCACGAGGTCGATGTCGCTCCGCTCGCCCTCGGCGAGCGCCGCGTCGAGCTCGCGCTGAAGGGCCTCGAAGTTCTTGAGGCGCGCCTTGGCCTTGCTCGTTCGCGCCGCGGGCGTGGAGCGGATCCACTCGAGCTCGCGCTCGTAGAGCGCCTGCCGCCGCTCGCGCGTGCGCTGGGCGACCTCCTGCTCCTTCGCCTTCGCCTCGAGGTAGCTCGAATAGTTCCCGGAGTAGCCGCGGCCCCAGCCGTTCTCGATCTCCCACATGTTGTTGGTCACGCGGTCGAGGAAGTAGCGGTCGTGCGTGACCAGAATGTAGGCGCCCTGGTAGCCCGCCAGGTAGTTCTCCAGCCACTCGATCGAGGAGGCGTCGAGGTGGTTCGTCGGCTCGTCGAGGATGAGGAGATCGGGGTGCTGCATGAGCACGCGGCAGAGTGCCACGCGCCGCTTTTCGCCGCCCGAGAGGGTCGCCGCGCGCGCGTCCGGGGGCGGGCAGCGCAGGGCGGCCATGGCGACCTCGATCCGCCGCTCCAGGTCCCACGCCTCCTTCGCGTCGAGCTCCGCCTGCACCTCCGCCTGCTCGTCGAGGACCGCCTGCATCTCGGCAGGCGAGAGGTCGGTCGCGAGCTTCTCGTTGAGCTCGTCGAAGCGGCGCTGGAGGCCGCGCACATGCTGGAGCGCGGCCTCGATGTTCTCGCGCACGGTCTTCTCGGGGTCGAGCCGCGGCTGCTGATTGACGAAGCCGATTTCCAGCCCGTCCGCCCGCGCGATCGTCCCCTCGTAGTCGGTGAGATCGCCCGCTATGATCCGGAGGAAGGTGGATTTCCCGGCTCCGTTCGCGCCGATCACGCCGATCCGATCCCCCGGCATGATCCGGAACGTGAGCCCTTTCAGGATCACGCGGTCCCCGTACGATTTCCGGATGGCCTGCCCGCTCAGGAGCGGCTGGCCCGGCTTGAGCTTCATGTGCGCGCGCTCCGACCCGCCACGGACGCCCCATCGTACACCGGGGGCCCGGGCGTTCAAGGGCGCAGTTGAGGCGGTTGCGGGCTTGAGGCGCGCCGCGCGCCGGTAGATAATGCGTCGCCCATGGACGCGCCCGCCGATCCACTTCAACCCTCCGGAGCGCCTCCCCCGCCAGCGGCCGCGCCGCCCGGGCCGCGAGCGCCCGCGCGCCGGGGCCCCCTCTGGAAGCGGCGGCGCCGGCGCTCGCTCGCGCACCGCGCGCGCCGCGCGCTCCGCAAGGCGCTCGGGCGGGCGCTCCTGCGGCTCGCCGTGTGGGCCATCCCGCCGATCTACCTCGCGTACATGTGGTTCGTCTGGAAGACGAGCCGCGTCGTCGATTGCGGGATCTCGCTCGGCCACTACGTCAAGTTCGAGGAGGACGGCGTCGTCTGCGTCCTCTGGCACGAGGAGGTGTTCTCGGTCGCGTGGGCCTATCGCGAGCACACCCCGCACACGCTCGCGAGCCTCGGAGACGCCGGCGAGGTGATCGCGCGGATGCTCCAGCTCTGTGGGTACGTCGTCTTACGCGGCGGATCGGGGGCCAAGTCGCGGCGGCGCGGCCAGGTCCTCTCCGAGATGATCGAGCACATGCGGAAGACCCCGCGCGTCCTCTACGGGATCACGGTGGACGGCTCGAACGGGCCGCCCTACAAGCTCAAGCGCGGCGCGATCGTCATCGCCAGGGAGTGCAAGAAGCCGCTCCTGGTCGTGCGCACCTGGGCGCGCCGCAACATTCGCCTCCCCACCTGGGATCGCATGGCCGTTCCGCTCCCCTTCAACGTGATCCACCAGTACGCGCGCGGCCCCTTCTTCGTTCCGGAAGGGGCGGACGACCCCGAGGTGTTCGAGGCGTTCCGCCGAAAGATCGAGGACGAGCTCAACGCGCTCCGCGATCGCTCGCTGCGCGACCTCGGTCAACCCGTCCCGCCGCCGTCCGCCCCAGCTTCGGGTCGCGATCCGGGCCCTCCGGGCCCCGCCGCGCTCCCCGCGAGCGGCCGGTCGGAGTAAAACGAGTACTCGCCGCGGCCCGCCTCGCAGTCGCGCGCGTATTCGATCAGGTCGTGCGCGACGACGGCCACGTGCGCGAGATCCGCCCCGCGCGCAACGCCGGCCGCGCGAGCCGCCAGAACGCGTCGCGGTAGTCGGCGCGCACGCCCACCCGCCAGAGGATGCGCCCGAGCAACTCCGATGCCCCGCCGGATCTCGCCCCCCGCGCGCGCCCGCGCCCCGGCCTCAACCTCGGCCTCGGCTCCCGCGCCCCCGCGCGCCGCGCGGGTTGCGAGCCGGTTCGGGTACTGTCCGTGTCGAGCCCGAGGATGATCCCGCTCACCACCTCGATCCCGTGCACGTTGAGCGCCCGCAGAGAGGAGCGCGCGGCGGCCCGCGAGGTTGGGCGTCGCCTCGCGCGCGAGCTGGACCGGATCTTCGCGCCGCCGCTGCCAGTCCACGAGCGCCTCGACCAGCGCCTCGGCCGCGGGCGCGACGCGGAGACGGACGGCCCGCCGAGCACGGGGAGACGCCCGTGCCGGTGCGCGCGCTCGTTCACGTCGAGGATCGCGTTCCGCTGGGCGCGCATTCCCGTCGTGAAGACCGCGTCGGCCCAGTCGAAGTCCGCGCCGGTCGCGCGCGCGACGTTCTCGTCCACGAATCGCGCCTCCCAGCGCGGGCGGCGCTCCCGCACGTACGCGGCGACCGCGAGGAGGCCCTGCGGCGGCTCGAAGGCGCGCACGCGCCCTGCGGCGGCGGGTTTCGCGCATGCCCGAGGAGGAAGAGCAATCCGCGCGCCGCCGCCCGCGCGCCCGGGCGCAGAGGCGGCGCTACCGGAACCGCGCGGCCCAGGCGAGCGCCGGGTGCCGCCCCGCCGCGTTCGCCGCGCGCAGCGCGACCCAGTCGCGGTAGACGCGCGCGTACGGCGGGAACGGTCCTGCGCCGTGCGTGTCGAAGATGAACGCGACGAGCCCGTGGTCGTGATAGGCCGCGGCGTCTCCCGGCAGGTCCCCGAACCCGCAGGGGACGTTCGGGAACGCCGCCCGGATCGCGCCGACGACGCCGCTCTTGTAGGGGCGCGGGTCGAACCAGGCGCGCACGTCGTCGGAGAAGAAGACCGGCCCGGGCGGGAACCCGTGGTGGCGCAGCCACGCCTTCGTGCGCGCCGTGGCGCCGTCGTCGCGCGCCGTGAGGTAGACGATCGTGGCGTCGTGCGCGATGTCCCGGAGCGCCCCGACCGCGCCGCGCACGGGGGGAACGGCCGAGACCGGTTTCGCCAGCACCTCCCACCACGCCGCGTCCGCGATCGTGTGGTCGATGTCCGTGATCGCGAGGCGCGCGCTCCGATCGCGCACCGCGAGGAAGAGCCTCGCCTCGGGCGACCACCAGCTCGCCCCCGGCGCCACCTTCCCCGCGACCTCGTAGTCCCCGGGCGCAAGCCCCACCGAGACGCGCAGGTCGGCGTGCCCGTCGGCGGCGGAGACGGCGGTTCCGATGAGCGCTCCGTTGAATCGGAACTCCACGGGGGCGCCGCGAATGTCGTAGCGGATCAGGCTGTTGCGCTCGACCTTGAAGCGCAGCGTGGCCGTGTCCCCGGGGCGGGCGAGGACGTCGGTCCCCGTGAGAACCGCCGCCTTCGCGGCGAGCGCCGGGGACGCCCCGGCGCCGTAGAGGACCGCGGCAATGGCGGCGAACGCGACCGCGGTGGCGCGGGCGCGGGGAGCGATGCGGAAAGGCTCGCGTGGGCGCCCGCGCGCGCTCGCGCTCGCCCTCGCGCTCGTGCTCATGCTCATGCTCATGCTCATGCACTCGTATAGCTTGCGCGAGGGGCCGCTCGTGCGCGTTGGCGCCGCGAACGCTTCGATCCTCATCGCGGCCCCGGCGGCGCGGCGGCGCGGCTTGACGAACCGCGCGGGGCGGGCGATCATTCTCCGGTCCGTTCCGGTCCGTTCCGTTCCGTCGCGCGGAGCGCGGAAAGAACCAGAGGAGGCCCGGCCCCATGACCGCGACCTACACCGACCTGATCGTCGCCCGCGATGGCGATGTCGCCGTCGTCACCCTCAATCGCCCCGAGAAGCGCAATGCGCTCCGCAACGAGACGTTCGCCGACCTCTTCACGGCGTTCCGGGATCTCGTCGCCGACGAGACCGTGCGCGCGATCGTGCTCACCGGCGCCGGCGACCGCGCGTTCTCGGCGGGGGCGGATCTCTCGGAGGGGCCGCAGTCGCTCGGGGCGGACGTGGACGGGTCGCTCGCGCGCATCCAGGCCATGCTCGACTGGATGGAGGGCGCCGGGACGCCGATCGTCGCCGCGATCAACGGGGACGCATTCGGCGGCGGGTGCGAGCTCGCGCTCGCCTGCCACTTCCGGGTGATGTCGCGCGGGGCGCGGATCGGGCTCACGGAGACGAACTTCGCAATCATGCCGGCCGCCGGCGGGACGCAGCGGCTCACGCGGCTCGTCGGCCCGGGGCGCGCGCTCGAGTACATGATCTTCGGAAAGCGCATCGACGCCGAGGAGGCGTACCAGCTCGGGATCGTTCAGCGGCTCTCCGAGCCGGGGCGCGCGCTGGAGGACGCCATGGCGTTCGCCCGCGCGATCGCGCGCCGTCCGCCGATCGCGGTGCGCGGGATCATCCGCGCGGTCATGGGCGGGCTCCAGTCGGGGTCCATGAAGGAGGGGCTGCGGCTCGAGCGCGAATGCTTCGTGAAGTGCGCGCAGAGCCAGGACGCGCTCGAGGGGATCGCCGCCTTCTTCGCGAAGCGCGAGCCGAGCTTCCAGGGAAAGTAGCGCGGCCCGGAATCGTGGAGCGATCGGCCCCCCGACCGGAGGAGGTCGGCCCCGACATCTTCCGACTTCCGCTCCCGACGCCGTTCGAGGTCGGCCCCGTCAACTGCTGGCTCATCCGGGGCGAGGAGCCGGCGCTCGTCGACTGCGGGCCCCGGACCGACGAGGCGTGGGCGAGCCTGCGCGCGCAGCTTGCAGCGATCGGGGTCGCGCCCGCATCGCTGCGTCACCTCGTCGCCACGCACGCGCACCTCGACCACCACGGGAACCTCGCGCGGCTCGCGGCGGAGGCGCCCGAGGCGTCGATCTGGGTGCACGAGGACGACGCGCGCCAGGTGTTCGAGTACGCCGAGTCGATCGACGAGAAGACGGGCGGCGTGATGGCGCTCGCGCGCGAGTGGGGGTTCCCCGCGCAGGCGCTGCCGCTTCTCGAGAAGACCTATCGCGGCTTCAAGCGGTTCGGAGAGTCGCTCGGGCGTAAGCGCTGGCGGCCGATCCGCGGCGAGGAGGACGAGGTCCGCTTCGGCGCGCGGCGGCTTCGCGCGATCCACGCGCCCGGGCACACCGAGGGGCTCGTCTGCCTCCTGCTCCCGGGGGAAGAGGGCGGGTTTCTCTTCGCGAACGACTGCGTGCTCGAGCGCATCACGCCGAACCCGACCGCGTACGTGCCTCCCTACCGCGGGCGCGTGACGGGGCTCGCCCACTACGTGGAGTCCCTCGCGCGCCTGCGCGCGCTCCCCGCGGCCACGGTTCTTCCGGGACACGGGCCGCCCTTCGGGGGGCTCGCGCGGCGCTGCGACGAGATCCTCGCGCACCACCGCGAGCGCACGGAGGCCGTCCGCGCGCTCCTCGCCCGCGACGGGGCCGGGCCGCGCACGGTACTCGAGCTTGCGCTCGACCTCTGGCCGTCGATCCCGCCGGCGGAGTATTACCTCGCGTGCCGCGAGATACACGGGCACCTCGACCTCTTGGCGGAGGCGGGGCGGGCGCGGCGGGAGCTCTCGGAGGACGGCGTGGCGCGCTGGAGGGCGGCGTGAGCGGTCGTGCGGGCGCTGTGGAGGGCGGCGCGAGCGATCCGGCGAGCGCCGCAGAGGGCGGGGCGCCGCGGGCGAAGGCCGCGCCCCTCCCGCTCGAGGGCGTGCGCGTCCTCGATCTCTCGCGGCTCTTGCCCGGGCCCTTCTGCTCGCAGATCCTCGCGGACTTCGGCGCCGACGTGGTGAAGGTGGAGGCGCCCGGGCTCGGGGACTTCGTGCGCGCGCTGCCGCCCTTCGTCGGGAGCGAGAGCGCGTACTTCCTGGCGATCAACCGCAACAAGCGCTCGGCGGCCATCGACCTCAAGCACGAGCGCGGGCGCGAGGCGCTCGTGCGGCTCGCGCGCCGCGCGGACGTGCTGATCGACGGGTTCCGGCCCGGGGTGCTCGACCGGCTCGGCGTGGGCTGGGAGGCGCTGCGGCAGGAGAACCCGCGGCTCGTCTGGTGCGCGATCTCGGGATACGGCCGGGATGGGCCGCTCCGCGACCGCGCCGGGCACGACATCAACTACTGCGCGTACGCGGGCGTGCTCGCGCTCACGGGCGCGGAGCCGGGCGGGCCGCCCGTGCCGCCGGGGGTGCAGGTGGCCGACCTCTCGGGGGCGCTCTACGCGGCAATCGGCGTCCTCCTCGCGCTGCGCGCGCGCGAGCGCACGGGGGAGGGGCAGCTCGTGGACGTCTCGCTCCACGAGTCCGCGCTCGCGCTCCTCTCCATGCACGCGGGGGCGGCCTTCGCGGGCGAGCCGCCGCGCCGCGGGGAGGCGCCGCTTTCGGGCGGGCGGCCGAACTATTCCGTGTACCGCACGAAGGACGGACGCCACCTCGCGGTCGGGGCGATCGAGCCCAAGTTCTGGGAGGCGTTCTGCCGCGCGATCGGCCGCGAGGACCTCGCGCTTGCCTCGCTCGCCACGGGAGAGGTCGCCGCGCGCGCCCGCGCCGAGGTGCAGGCCGCGATCGGGGCGCGCACGCTCGCCGAATGGATGGAGATCTTCGAGAAGGTGGAGGCGTGCGTCTCTCCGGTGCTGGAGGTGGAGGAGGCGCTCGACTCCGAGCACGCCATCGCGCGCGAAATGCGGCGCGCGCTCCCGCACCCGGCGCTCGGGCTCATCCACCAGCTCGGGCCGGTGCCGCGCCTTTGCGCCACGCCCGCGGAGCTGCGCCGCGCGCCCCCGCGCCTCGGAGAACACACGGACGAGATCCTCGCGGAGGCGGGCTACTCCGCGGAGGAGATCGCCGCGCTCCGCGCCACGGGGGCCGTGGCGTGACCGCACCTTCCGGAGCCCGCTCTCATGGCGGGGAGGGCGGCGTCGGCCGGCCGGCGGCGACGGTTCCGCCGGCGGCGTGCGCCTTCTCTTGCGCGCCCTCGCTGCGCTCAATCTGCGTCGCGCGGCCGGCCTTCGCCCCCGTCCGGACCTCGATGCGGCGCACCCTCGCCTGCTCGGTCTCACGTCGGCGTCCGGGACGAGCTCCGCGCAGGCGGCATTCCGGCCGGGGCCCGCATGCCCCAGCCGCCCGGCATCGCGAAGAAGTCCTCGAAGAGCCGGTCGATGCCCTCGCGCAAGGACTCCAGCGCGCCCGCCGGCCGGCGCTCGCGCCCCCGCCAGAGGCTCGGAAATCTCGCCATGGGGTTCGTTCCTCCTCGTTCTGGTTCTCTGCTCTGGGTCCGCAACGCGTCTCGGAATCGGGGCCGCAAACGAGATCCCCCGGCGTTTGACACCATGCGTCGAGCGCGGGTATACTCGCGGTCGCACGCGAGGAGAGAGCCGATTACTTACGTCGCACGCGGGGAGAGAGCGGAGGAGGACGAGGAGCATGAGCGGCACGCGCAGCGCGGTCATCGTCGAGGCATTGCGGACCCCGATCGGGAAGCAGGGCGGCGCGCTCTCGAAGGTGCGCCCCGACGACCTCCTCGCCGGGGTGCTGGAGAAGATCGTAGAGCGCACCGGCATCGATCCCGCGGCGATCGACGACGTCGTGGCCGGTTGCGTAACGCAGATCGGCGAGCAAGGGGTGAACGTCGCCCGCAACGCGGTGCTGGCCGCCGGATTTCCCGTGTCCGTCCCCGCCACCTCCGTCAACCGGCTCTGCGGCTCGGGGCAACAGGCCGCCAACTTCGCCGCGCTCTCGATCATGGGCGGGGCGAACGACCTTGTGGTGGGCGGCGGCACCGAGAGCATGACCCGCGTCCCCATGGGGAGCGACGCGGGCACGTTCAGCGAGCGGATCACGGAGCGCCACGAGCTCGTGTCCCAGGGCATCTCTGCCGAGCTCGTCGCGGAGCGCTGGGGGATCGCGCGCGAGGAGATCGATCGCCTGAGCTACGAATCCCACCGTCGCGCCGTCCACGCGCAGCTCGAAGGTCGCTTCGCGCGCGAGATCGTCCCCGTGGAGGTGCGCGAGGGCGACCGCGTGGTCGCGGTCGTGGAGAAGGACGAGGGGCCGCGCCCGGACACCTCCGTCGAGAAGATCGGGAAGCTCAAGCCGGTGTTCAAGGAGAACGGCGTGATCACGGCCGGCTCCTCTTCGCAGATCAGCGATGGCGCGGCCGCGCTCCTCATCGCGAGCGAGGAAAAGGCGCGGGCCCTCGGGCTCCGCCCGCGCGCGCGCTTCGTCGCCATGGCGCAGGCCGGGGTGGACCCCACGCTCATGCTCACCGGGCCGATCCCGGCGACGCGCAAGGTGCTGGCGAAGGCCGGGCTCACCCTCGCGGACATCGACCTCTTCGAGGTGAACGAGGCGTTCGCGTCCGTGGTGCTGGCGTGGCAGCGCGAGATGGGCGTGGACCTCGCGAAGGTGAACGTGAACGGGGGCGCAATCGCGCTCGGGCACCCGCTCGGGGCGAGCGGCGCGCGGCTTCTCACCACGCTCCTGCACGAGCTGGAGCGCCAGCAGCTCCGCTACGGGCTCGCCACCATGTGCATCGGAATGGGCCAGGGCATCGCCACGATCATCGAGCACATCCCCGCCTGAGCGGGAGGCCGGCCGTGGCGGCGAGGACGACACCCACGACGGCGAGAACGACCTCGGCGACGACCTTCGTCACGGGGGTTCCGGGCTTCATTGGGACGCGGCTCGCGCGGCGGCTGCTCGAAGATCGCGGGCGGCGCCTCCTCTGCCTCGTATTCCCCGATCGCCACCTCTTCGAGAAGGCGCGCCGCTTCGCCGACGAAGAGGGAGACGAGCGGGTCGAGGTGCTGGCGGGGGACATCGCGAAGCCGCGGCTCGGGCTCGACCCCAAGGCGTACGATCGCCTGCGCGCGGAGGTCGACGAGGCGTTCCACCTGGCGGCGCTCTACAATCTCGCGGCGCCAAAGGACCTCTCCTACGAGGTGAACGTCGAGGGCACGCGGCGCGTCCTCGACTTCTGCGCGGGGGCGCGGCGCCTGCGCCGCCTCGTTCACTTCTCGACGATCGTGGTCTCGGGGGACCGCACCGGGACGATCTTCGAGCACGAGCTCGAGTGCGGCCAGGGCTTCCGCAACTACTACGAGGAGACGAAGTACCTCGCGGAGGTGGAGGTGCGCCGGCGCGCCGGCGAGATTCCCTCCGTCGTGGTGCGACCGGCGGTGGTGATCGGGGACTCGCGCTCGGGAGAGATCGACAAGTACGACGGGCCGTACTACTTCATCGACGCCCTCGCGCGCGCCGAGCGCGCGGGGAACCTCGGGCTCTTTACGCGGGTGCTCGCCGCCGGAGAGGCGAACGCGCTCTTCCACCTGATTCCGGTCGACTACCTCGTGGAGGTCGTGTGCGCGATCGCCGAGAGCGAGGACGCCACCGGAAAGACGTTCCAGGTGATCGACCCGCACGAGATCACGGTCGGGGAGTTCCGCTCGCTCGTGCTGCGCCGCTTCGGAATCCCGGAGTTCCCGGTGCGCGTCCCCGCGAGCGTGCTGCGCGCGGCGTTCCGGCTTCCCTATGTGGAGCGCATCGCGCGGATTCCGCGCCAGACCCTCGACTACTTCGACCTCGACACGCGCTACGACTTCTCGAACACCCGGGCGGTGACCGAGCGCCGCGGGATCGTCTGCCCGCGCATCCAGGACTACATCGACACGCTGATCGCATTCGTGCGCAGCCACCCCGAGGTGCGGCCACAGCTCATCAAGGCCTGACGATCGCGCCCGCCTCGCCCTATGCTGGTGGATGGCACGAACGGGCGCTCGTGCCGCGGCTGCGCTCGCGGCGTACCGGGGCGGCGGGCTACCGCGGCGGCGGGGCGGCGCCCGCGGGCGGGACGTTTCCCCGCGGTCGCGGGTCCGGCGGCGGCGCCCCTGGCGACGGCGAAGCGGAGGAAGGCGACCTCCTTCCCCCCGACCTGCGCGCCCCGCCGCGCGGCGGAGCGGGCGACCCGGCCGGTGGCGCAGTGGGCGCGCGGGAGATCGAGCGCAGGAAGGCGGGGGTGGCGCGCCAGGAGCGGCGCAACGACCTCCGCGTGGCCACGATGGCGCGGGAGCTCGGCCTCTCGCAGGAGGCGGCCGAGCGGGGGCGGGCCGCGCTTTCCGCGTTCGTCGCGGCCGGAGGAGAAGAAGAAGCCGTGACGCCCGGGCGCCCCCTCGTCCTCCGCTACTCGTCGTCCTCCCCCGCTCCCTCCGCGGCGGCGCCCGGGGGCAGGCGCGGCGGGAGCCCCGCCAGAGCGCGGTCGAGCAGGATCTCCGCCTCCGCGTAGAGAAGGCGCGCGCCGTCGCGAACGGCCTCGGCGCGGGCCGCGTAGACCACGGGGATGTCGCCTTCCTCGGCCTCGCGGAGGGCCCGAAGCGCCCGGTGGAGGGCGAGCCCGCACGCGCGCGAGACCACGTCGGTGGCGACGAGCTGGCGGTCGAAGAGCGCGGTCGCTCCGGCGAGGTCGCGGCAATCGTATCCGCGCGGCAGAAGAAGCGCGCGCGCCACCGCGAGCGCCCCGTCGCAGGCGCGCAGGATCGCCCCGCGAAGCCTCCTCTCGCGAAGGAGGAGATCCGCATCGGCGATCGCCTCCGCGCCGCGCCGGAGGAGGTGTTGCGCGAGGAGCGCCCGCCCGATCGCGTCTGCGTCCCGCGGGCCGCCGCCCGCCGGGCCGGCGCCGCCCTCCGGGCCCCTGCCCGCGCCCTTTGC
>FWPU01010209.1_pt1 | contig 14148 bp, 13 predicted proteins | sample 2228361 | NCBI WGS metagenome assembly FWPU01 (sample SAMEA103939777, study PRJEB20133) | metagenome
TCAACGACATCCCCCACACAAGAGGTATAGTATCCATGGCAAGAGCACAGGATCCAAACAGCGCAGGTTCGCAGTTCTTTATCGTGCTTGACGATAATGAAAATACAAGGGCGCTTGATGGAAAATACACAGTGTTTGGCAAGGTCATAAGCGGAATGGATGTTGTAGACAAGATAGCAGCGCTCCAGACAACGATGGTTGGGCAAACCCCGCAGCCAGCCAATCCAGAAGAAGCAAGAATAATATCGATAAGCATACGCGAAAGCAAATAGTAAATGATGATATTGCTCATTAGTAGGTAAAACTAAATTAGTAGGAAGAATACAGCAATATCACTGTAAGAATGACTGAAAAGCTTCCTCGTGTAATAATTAACAAGCAATTCCTACGAAAGCGTTGGCTAGATTTTAGAAACGGTCATAGTATTTACTTGGTATTCGTATTAACATTTGTAAACTTTATACTTATTGCTTATAACTTGGCTATAGAAAAGGTTCCATTTCTTAGCAATATTTTTGGTAGTCTTAGTGCCTTTACAGTTGTCTTTATTGCCATTTATGTACCAGCAGCCATGCTCATTGGCTATTGGCATAGAAGAAACCAGTATTCTGTGGAAAACGAAGCAATGTTGCAAGAAAATTGGATATCAGCATGGTTACTGAGGCATCAAATAAGGCTTATCCAAGGAAAAGTGACAACAGAGGAGACAGAAGAAGTGTTGAGATATTTAGAGAATATCATAAAGAGAGGCAAAAGAGAAGAATTACTCCATCCTAAAGAGAAGATTCCAGAATTTCAAGGTGCCTCTCAGCAACAACCCGCGAAGAATGTGTCTTAATTATCCATTCTCGGCTTTTTTTCCCCATTACAGCACGAAAATCTAGATTTTTTGCAAGTTTGAGAAGATTAGAGCATATTTCTTCTTCTGTGAAGGAGTTTAAAATTGGGGGCTCCTCACCAAACGCTCGGATAATGTAATTTTTCTTGTAAAAGATAAGCACGGGTTTTTGGCAGCACATTGCTTCAGGGGTACTAGTTCCCCAGCTACCCAAGATGAACTGATCAAGAACTATGTCTGATGCGTTGTAATACTGAATGAGTTGGTTCTTGGGAACCGGTTTTATCCATTCAATTTTATCAGATATTCCAAGAGAACTAGCCAATCTTTTACTGTTATCCTCATCAATGCTCCAGGCTACCATTATGAATTTAGAGTTTGGTACTTCCTTGACAAACTTTGCATATGCGCGTATCATTTTATCATTGCCTTTTTCATTCCATATCTGGCGTGTAGGAGAGAATAATAGAATATCGCTTTCATTTACGTATCTTGCACGTAACTCTTTTGCGTCTAACGGTCGATATTTTTCTGGGTCTATAGCAAAGGGGCAGAAAAGAATTTTGTCTTTGTCAAGATATGGTAAGCCATCTGAAATCTCGAATGTATCAGGATTCGTTATGATGATTTTTCTTGCCTTCCTATAGCCACGCCTAGCTAATTTGTCGCGGAATCCGTTACTATACGGAAAATAGCGTATCCACCCAGCATCGTATGCCACATATGGTATGCCAGAAAATTGTGAATATATCGAAAAGGGAACATGACATTCTATTATATCATATTCTCGCATCATTCTGATCAGGTTAATCCGGGATTGTATTTTTGCCATCATGTGCTTCTTGCGGGGTACCTTGTTTAGAAAATCAAAATAGCGTATCCAGCATGGAGGATTCCACATTTTTCTTGCTGCATCGCCATCTATTGAGTAAGGATCGATTTTATCAGACATGGTGCCGTCCTCCCATTCTGGTAACGCCATGCCAAAATCAGATATATTCACAGCAAGATCAACATCCACATTCATTTTTCTCAGTTCCTTAGCAACTGCATATCCATCGTTAGCCATGTTTCCCAAGATCAGAATCCGCATGTGTTTCATATTTTCATACTTCGCTTTAACATTTATTGCAGCATATTGATTTACAGAATCCAAAAATTCGATGGCTATTATTTTGTCCTATTTTCAAGTGAATATTCAACCAATCTCTTGATTCCATCTCGTACAGAGAATTTCGGTTCGAAGCCCAACTTTTTTTTGGCCTTTGAGTAGTCATATTTCATTCTGCGTATATCTCCTTTCAGTGATTCAGTAAATCTTGTTTTTGCCTTCAGACCAGTGATATCTTCAACATGGTGCAATACTTGTTTAACAGATGTTTCCGTATTTGTAGATATTAGAAAAATGTCAGCATCATCGACAGCGCTATTCATAGCTTTTATTACACCTTGCACTGCATCTGCTACGTAAATGAGGTCGCGGGTCTGCTCCCCGTCGCCATTAATAACAACCTCCTCATTATTGAGAACATTCTTGACAAAGGTTGCTACAAGAGGTCTCCAGTTCAATTTCTCATTAACTTGCTGACGCTCGCCATATACCGTTGCAAAGCGCACCACTGCGCTACGCACTCCATGTATATTGTGATATATCTTGCAATAATATTCTGAAACTAACTTGTCAGCATCATATGGCGTGGTTGGGTTATTGATCGAATTTTCATTTATTGAGTTGCTTCCGCTTGTTGAACCATATATGCCGGAATTGCTGGTAAACACTACCTTGGCTTGAAGTTCTCTCGCTAACTCCAGCACAGCTATCATGCCTTTACAATTTGTTTCGATATCTCTCATTGGATCCTTAAGGCTCGATGACCTCGGTGCAGTGGCCAGATGGAATATTCCATCAAATCTATCTTTAAAATAAGAAGATTGGAGTTGTTCTACATTTGAAATGTAAGAAGTGATGTCGCTCTTAATGCTCTTTAGATTATCAAGTTGTCCGTTGCTGAGGTTGTCTAGAACCGTTACTTCATGTCCATCCTTGAGGAGACTCTCAACAAGATGAGAGCCCACAAATCCGTAGCCGCCAGTTACTAGATATTTCAATGTAGTACGATGGGTAAGAGTCTAATGCCCGATATAACCGTTTAACAACTATAACTCGGCAGACATTCAGGTTATCTTTAGACCAATCATGCTTACAACCGCTATTAGATGCAGTTTATTGACGCCGCCCGATAATCATAAATAAATATCCATCATGTAGTTTATTTACATAGTATTTATCAGGAATTCTGCTTAGCCAGTGTACTAGTCTATTATCAAAGACTGAAAAAAGGTAAGAGCTATAGTAAAGGTATTTTTGATTTACTATACTAAAGCCGTTGTTTTGTAATGATGCAACAACCATATCTATAGGCAATGGTGCATGATGTTCGCTTGGTTTTACTTCCAATTTAGAAACATCAGGATATTGTCTAACACCCAGCTTTCTTAGACATTCATGCATTATCGCAAGTGGTTTCGTGAAGTGTAAATGATGATCGTTAGGCTCCTGTATGAAAAGATGGCCATTAGGCTTAAGGATACGCTGGGTCTCTTTGACAACGTTCTCTAAGTAAGGAAAGTGGTGGAGTGCACTGCTAACAAAGACAGCATCAAAACTTTTATCAGAATAAGGCAGATACTCCATATCTGCTTGCACGCATTGAGAACAGCGTGTTTTTGCTTTTTTCAACATATTGTATGCAAAATCCATACAATATCTGTCAAGGGTTGTGTCAGCTGATAATATGCCAGATAGGTATGCGACACCACATCCTAACTCCAAAATCCGGCCACCTTTTGTATGCCGATTAATAGTTTTGGCGAAATTCCTATACATGCATCGAGCGAAATGAGTTCTGTGATAAAGATAATCGTATATATGAGCAGTCGAATCCTCTGCAGACATATCTTGAAGTTTCCATGATGTTCCCTCCATCATACTAGCTAGGAATTTCACGATCGTTTATTTGTGTTCTTCGTAGCTATCAGCTCCGTTAACTTAACCACCATCTCTGGCCAGAAACGATACAAATCGCACTCTGTCTGCTCCCATGTGTGCAAATATATAGCATGAATGACCTGAGCCAGTTCCGCACATGTGCTGCCTATCACAGTTCTCCTTTTTCCTACATGGAAAATAATGGTCATCGAAGCTTACGTTCTGTCGTCCTTGATATTCTGTATAAACCGCTCCATCAAATTTTCTTCAGTTCAGTGCCATAGACACATGGTGTGCTGCAACCTGAGAGCCACCTGCATGCATCATTGTGTACCACATGGCGCCGTCTGTGATGAATATTGGCTTCCTGCCATACCTCCTTTGCAGCTGCTTGAAGAACCGGTAACATACAAACACAATGTTCTCTCACGAGAAACAGGTGCATCATCAAGCACACGCGTCTATGGCAGGTTCATATGCAAAAAATCCATAGCCAGTAGTAGTCACGACTGTCTCTATCTGAAGCAATGTTTCGTCTACAAATATCACCCTGACAAGGCGCTTGTCTGTCCGAAACCTGTCTGCAGCCATGTCGTCAGAGCATATATCTCTGTACCCATTTCCATACTGCAACGTGGCTCCTTCTCTTTTCGATGGGTTACAATGATTTTTGGCTGCTGCCAGCATGAAACTCCTAGAATTATTAAAATGCATAAGTACAGCGCATATCCCTGATATTATTATAACTGGGTCCCTCTTTTTCTCTGTCCTGTATCTTCTCATGCCAATGAAAAGCTATAGGACAGTCCTAGCTATACGAATTACGCTAACAGTCCCCTATCACAAGATTCAATATTAATCCTAAGGCTCTAAACGACTTAGCTTCTACCTCACCGGCACGGCTTTGTGTAAAAATTAGATAATACCTAAAGATCTGAAGCAGCTTTGACCAGCATTTTTGTCAGTATTGGATACAAATTTTCATTCCTGTAGTTGAACCTGAATTCTATTTCTTTCAGATACAGATGAAAGTCTACTACTACTGTTTCGGTACAACACCACGGTGATGGTACACATCCATGTCTTGGCATAGCTCCAGAATCCTTCAATTCCTCCATTGATGTGTGAGTGCCTTCTCCTCTAACGTACTCTTCCCGGCTATGAGCAATGACTTGATGATGCTTGCCAATCAGATTCAGTGTGGCATATGCAGTATGGTCGTCTGAATAATATATAACGAGCCTTTTCCGGTATGCTGTCGTATCAGCGGAATCAACGTCTTCTCCTTTCTCCTGTCAGATACGGGAAACGTGATAACCTTGCCATTCCTTCTTCTGTAAATGCCAAACACGAGTGTCTTTTTTCCCTCAGCGCCCCAGCCGCGTTTACAGCCCTTTCTTCGACCACCAAACATGGCTTCGTCCAGCTCTATATGGCCAGATAGCTTGCTTGATTTCCTGTAGCTCGTACAAAAGGAGAAGATATAATCGTAAATAGATCTTCTGTCGGAAGATTCGAAACACGCGTTCTATGGTGGCCAGGCTGACTGGAACATACCACATCTGATTCTCTGTAGGCAGGTAATCCAATCCAAGTACAAACAGGTAAAGAAGATGCGAAACTACGTCTAGTGGTACTCACAGTTTTCCAACGTAAGTACCGGTAAATTCACCAAAAGTGTATCTGCAACGCTTGCAGCCATATCTGTCATCACCACCTGTCAGATAGTACAGCAATCGATATGTGCATTTGGGACAGATTCTTTTACCATTCCATCTAGCATGACGAAAATAGGCCCACTTTTCTTACTGCTTGATGCTAATTCTACTGGACTGAATTTACGCATGCAGCACGCATGGCTAACCAGAAATTATCCTTTGACTGCTGCTTCAAATCTTGGGGCATTACCAAAAGTAATAATCCATAAAAATAAAGGCATGCACTCAGACAGCTATCCAAGCGTGTTTTTACGACTTTTTATACAAAGCCCACCGGCACGATAATGTCGAAAACCATATCTTACACGGTTCCCAACAGCATCTGTGATTAGAAAAGGCATCTTCTACTTAATAATAGTAGGACTTCTATTAGGATTTGTGGGATATAATTGGCTGTTATTTGCATCAGAATGGTCTGAAACTGTATTGCGAATAACAGTAGTAATATTTGTCTTGGCTCTCTTGATTATAATAGGGACTATTTTTGGGGCCATGGCATCTTCTTATCCAGCATCAAAGTCATTGGAATGATGATTTTATAGTACACTAATCAGTTGTTGATATTTTCTTGCCACTACTTCAGGCCCATGCATTCTTTTTACCCATTCTCGGCTCTTCTTTCCAACCTCTTCTCTAAATGAAGGGCTTTCTATCAGCATTTTTAAATTTCTGTAAATATCTTCGATTGAAAGTGAGTGCACGGCATACGGTTTTTCCCCCACGTATCTATCCACTCCCTCTAGATCATAGTACATAAGCAATGGTCGGCCGCACGACATTGCTTCCAATGCAGCTGTTCCCCATGGACCCCAGATCTGATGCTTGTCTGATGGTTCGGCGAACTGATCCAGAATGATATCAGCTGCATTGAAATACTCAATCAGCTTTGGCTTTGCAACTGGCGGGAACCATAACACTTTATCTACGAGCCCAAGTTCTTGGATGAGAGATTTGCTTTTTGACAGATCCTTACCCCACTCTGCTGCCCATAATTTGACGTTATCATATTCCGTTGATAATTTCTTGAGTGCTTTGAAGACTTTATCATTTCCTTTATATTCCCAGTGCTGCCTTGAAGGGTTTAAAAGAATTATTTCATTGTCCTTTGCCACCTTTCTTCTAAGCTCGATCATATCCATTGGACAGTATCTTTCATAATCTATGCTAAAAGGCATGTACAACACCCTATCCTTACCTATGTAGTCAAGTGAATCAAAAATTCTCCACATGTCAATATTTGTCACAAGTATTCGGTCGGCTTTTGCATAGCCTCTGCAGGCCAAAAAGTCAGAATACGTGTTTCCACGCGGGAATTCTCTTATCCAACCAGCTTCATAGACCAAAGTTGGGACCTTGAAAAATGGAGACATTATGGGAAATGGAACATGCAACTCTAAAATATCATAGTCAGCAATAATATCGTAAAATTGCAGACCTTCGAACCATCTTTTAAAGAGTGTCTGGCGATTTTTAAAAAGCCAAGTATCGTAATACTTTACCCATTTTGGCCTATCCCACAGCTTGCCTGCAGCAACGACAGTCTCAAAACTAAAGTTGTCTTGACTAATCTCAGGCCCAAATATGCCTTCTTCCCATTCTACGGCCGCAAACGGGTTTAAAACAGAGGATGTAATTATAAGATCTACATCCATTCCAAATTTTCTCAATGCCTTTGCAGTATTGTAGCCATTGTTGGCCATGTTTCCGATTATTCCCATTTTCAATGATCTCAAATCCTCTCAGAATTCTGGCCATTTCGAAAGTGCTCATATATTTCACTCATTAGATGTAGATCAGAGTTATCCAGAATTTCTAACATCTCAACAAGAGCATCCTGAGCTCCAAACTCCTTTGTATTGCGTTGATCTTCTAAAAAGTCAACATTGTGGTAATTTGGTCGATAAGTATTGTAATAAAAATCCAGTGAACAGGTATTTGTGAAAACATGGGAAGGATGAAAATCGTAAACATATACCGTGCTACTTTTTTGTTGTTCTCTTAGAACACTGGAATCGAATCTTAAAGACTTGCCAAATCTCATTATTTCTATATCCATCCAATAGATTGGGATCTCAAGAACTCCCGGATAAATGATGTATGGTTTGATTCCATCTTGAAATGGCATTATATAAGAAGAGTCGTATTTCAGCCCTATTTTTGGCAAAAACAAAAGCATGTCTGTGCAGACATTTAGACCATGTGACCTCATGCCTATTGCCTGTGGAAAGGTCTTCTTCAATTTTTCTGCCGTTTCAAGTGAAGTATGCCGCTGATATTTTTCCTTGTTGTATGTGGTTTCAAGGTTTGGATGTAAGGCAATTTCATGATGTCTTCCGTCGATCTCGTGTGTTGCAAAAATAGTAATTGTTGCATCATATTCGTCAAGTATATCAAGAAAATAATTCAGGATTTTTTCTGGAACCCAATCAGTATCAGCAGTGAGCGCGATCATTTACACTTAATTGTAAATCGAAGCATATATAAACAAAATTGAGAAAAACGATAACGATCCAAATTATGAAAGTTGAGCTACAGAGATTTTAGCTCGTTCAACCTTTCCCATGTCATAGTATTTAGTGTGATATTACTTCGCTAGGGCACGAGCATTTATCCCTCTAGAAGTTGACTTGTTCTGAGTAAACAGTACTTTTAATATGACATGCTTTGACTATTCCCCATTGTTAAGGGTACTTTTTTTGGGCACCCGCCAGCTGGGCTACGAAGGACTGAAGGCCATCATTGACAAGGGACATAAGGTAGTTGCAATTTGCACTGAAGATTATGCAATTACCGAAGGATATTCATATAATCATTTTCAAGAGCTTGCTGCAAAATATGGAATTCCATTCTTCAAGACTGATAAGATAAATAACGACAAATATTACGCGATTTTTAAATCGCTCAAACCTGACATTGGTGTTAGTCTCTATTGGAGGAGACTAGTAAGGGAACCGGTAGTCTCGTTGCCAAGGCTTGGCTTCATTAATGCACATCCTGCTGATCTGCCCAAGTACCGGGGTTTTGCTGCCACCAGTTGGTCAATACTTTTGGGTGATGATATCACCTGTATGTGTATTCACAAGATGGTGGACAATCCACAAGCAGATGTAGGCGATATTTACAAGAAAGGCTATGTAAAGATAGACAAGAATACGACGATCAAAACCCTGTGGGAAAAGCTGGTTCCGCTGACTATAAAATTAACACTTGAGGTAATGGATGAATTGGAAAAGGGGACAGCAAAAGCAGAGAAACAAGATGAATCAAAAGCGATTAATGCATATCCCCGGCTGCCAAGAGACGGGGAGATCAACTGGTCTCTTTCTGCAGTAGAGATCGACAGGTTGATCAGAGCTGTCACATCGCCATATCCCGGCGCATTTACATTCTATACTGGACCTTTTGTAGAGAATGCAAGAGAAAGGTCCGATATTAGAAAAAAATTGTTCATTTGGAAAGCGCATGTCCTAGAGAACCCTCCCAAATTCGTTGGAATGCCGGGTCACGTAGTAAGGCTGAATGATGATGGGACGGTCTGGGTAACGACAGGCAATGGAATACTTGTACTTGATGAAATTCAACTCGATGGAGGCGATATTATAAAACCAACGGAGCTGCTAAAGAGCGTTCAGATCAGATTTGGTTTAGAAATAAGTGAAGAGATTATTTTACTTCATGAGAAAATCCAATCTTTAAGAGCAGAGATAGCAGAATTAAAGAGAGAAAAAGGAGTGAATAGCAATCAAGATGACTAATAATGGCAATATCAGGTCAAAGGATTTTAGAGTTATTGAGCGTCTCATCTTTTCGCTATGGATAGTACCCAACCCACTTAGATACATCATAATGAATTTGCCCAGATCAAGATTAAGAAACATAACAGGACTTGCAACCTGCATTACAATTGGAATACTGAGCCTTTTCTTCTTACTATCGCCAGAAACATCTAGTGCCGCTGCAAAAGTAGTGGTCTCGGCTATTATGGGAATATTTGTTCTACTGATAATATTTTTTCTTCTCAGACGGGTCAGATTAATGAAATAACCTATGACCGCTATATCATTGTCAATTTTCTAAATAATCTCTGCTTTTGCAGGTTTCTGATGAACTCTCTAAGCTCGGGGTCGAAATACTGGAAATAAGGGTCATCTTTCCATTTTCCTTCAAACAAGTAGTCAAATAACATGCGTAGGCTTGCGCTCTTGGATATTCCTGTTTTGTTAGTCAGAATATTCCTCACTACACGCGCAAGAACAAAAATGGGGTGATATCCTAAGCATCTCATGGCTGGTCCATATTCAATAAATTGATGACCTACACCAAATGTTCTTTTGTGCTCATACTTAAGATCGGCTAATTTTCTTATACGGTACCCCATCTGAAGTGCTTTGTACAGTATCCAAGGCTCATACCCGTAATAGGGAGGGTGTCTGTATCCTATCTGGCTAAAGAATGAGACCCTGATTAGTCTCCCAGCACCTTCCGGTAGAGAAATGAAATCGGATTGTGCCAAGCCTCTGTTGCCAGAGACCACGGCAAGTTTTGGATCTATTGACATCTCTTGTATCAATCTCTCCACATATTCTTTGGGAAGCACTACGTCGTCACTAGATATCAATAAATAATCATATTCTTTGCCAGATTTCTTTACGTAATCGCATGCGATATTCCAGTTATGGACAATTCTTCTACTGTCATAACCTTTGTCCTCCAAAGTGATTATGTGGATATTTTGGTAGCTATCCTTTAATTTGAATAAGAGGTTGGATGTCGAGTCTGTTGAACCATCATTTACTACGCAAACAAGGGACGGTTCAACACTTTGTCTCATGATTGATTCAAGTGATTCTACAATTGTCATTTCGCCATTTTTTACTGTTACAAGCGCCCAATATCTAGGACTTTTGTAGCTCAATGTCGTTTATAATCAAATTCAATAATATAGGTCTATGCCATCTAGTACGACGCAATCGCAAAGGGGTCATAATTTTTGTCTTGAATTTAGGCTCTTGCTGATAAATAGGCGATACCAAATTTCTAAAGCTAGGATAGACAGCATTTTATTGATGTAACGATGTCTTAGGTCAGAGTTCTTCTCCTCGAGTTTTCGGGTTGATATTGTTATCCAATCTTTATCAATAATTTTATTTCTAACTACTTCACTTTCCGCATTTACATATGCTGATACTATTTCTTTTGCATGTCTGTTCCATAGAGAAATCAAGTCTATAGAAAACCCTTTTTTTACAGGCTCCATCATTTTTTCATTGCCCTTATGTTTAATCAAAATCGAACGTAACGGTAGCTTCCCAATTCTCGTTCTTAGATCATACTTTTTATCTGGTGGAATATGCGTAGCAAAATCGATCATAGTGCTTGTCAGAAATATCGATTCAATCCTAATTTTTAGGAAATCTGCAAATGCGAAATTCGCTGGCAACCAATCGTAAAGCAATTTTCCGTTGAAATCAGCAAAAAAAATTTGATTCAAAGGTTCAAGATCATTACTAAAATAAGGCCTAAACAATTCATAGATCTTTTCCCATGAAAACTTGACTGCCGACCCAAACATCTTGTTTTGATCCGGGACCCAGTCGCGTTCGTGACATGACAAGTATAGCTTGACCTTTGTCTTCCATCCTTTATCTCTTGGCAATAATGAAAGAAATTTGTGATAACGAAATGTATATCCCCCAAATAATTCGTCGCCGCCATCTCCCGTATAAAAGACATTTGAATACTTTTTGCCATGCTCAAGTGGGTAAAACTGGTAGAGGTTCCATTTAGGCTTCTTCACTATCGCTATCAATTTTGGCAAGTCTGACAAAACCTCATCTAAGATTATATTATGAAAGTTGCAATCGTAAACTCTAGAGATTTCTTTTGCCTGTGAAACCTCATCTTCTTTATCGCCAAAACCAACACTTATGCAATCGATTTTGACATCTGGCAAAACAGTTCTTATCATTGCAAGGGTTAACCTAGAGTCTACACCTGCGCTCAGCGCTAGAGACACATTCTTCAACTTGAGCTCATCGTACTTGTTCAAAAGTTCTTTTTTGATTAAGTCTAAGATACTGGCTTCAACATCCTCTCCATATGAACTGTAAGGTGTAAAATCTGAAGAGATTAGAGGTTTTCTTACTGGTTTCTCAAGAGGATCGTATCTAAGGGTTAAAACTCTTGAAATGCTATCCAAATCTGATTTCATAAGGACTTTTAGCATAACTATCTTACGTATAATACTATAATATAATTTGAATTGTATTATACTATGCGAAAAATTCCCTAACTGAGGAGATATTATGCGAAAAGTCAAAGTTGATTGAATGGTTATAAAACACGCTTTGACCACTCAGACAAAAAGAATAAACGACTAGGAAACTCACAGCCTATGCTGGTTATCAATCGTTCATAGACTGTTAATCATTGAACAATGATCCATAATAGCAAATTCCCACCTTAGCTTTGAATAAAAAGAGGCCTACCTGTTTCTTCCAGAAGCTCATTAAAGCGTTGTCGATATTCCTTTGTGGGTTTGCTTCTTAACTTCATGTTACAACAAGGACACCTCAATCCCTGCCACTGCACATACGTCTGGCAAATGCTGCACCATCGGATCCATTCAAAGTACTTACCCAGATTCTGTCTATAGGTATGTCCAGTACTCTTGTTGTCCTTGTATTTCTTTGAAGCCTTGTATTGAGAGCATAGTTGATGACAACCGGGTGCCATTCATTGCTACTATTTGTCACTTTATTATAAAGTATACTTGGTTCTATAAACCCAATTATACTAAGAGTTAAGGAGAATTAGATGACCAAGACAAATACCAATACCTAGTCGTATAATTAATTAAGCGGGGACACTCCTTCAGTCAGATATTTCCTCATATCAAGATAGAAGCGCCTTGTCCGAAAGCAATGCCGCAGTATCCTCCTACTCCTCTTCTTCTTCAAATCACCAAATGATGGATAATAGTACACACACGTTGTCATGACAAGCAGGCTTGTCCTTTGACAGCTGCGGCCAGCATATGTTTCCAGTACCTGAACTCTGGCGACGCTGTTGGCATCCAGACTGGTGGTACGGTATCGGGATGTCTTTGTGATCATGGAAATATCTCTTTTACTTCCTCTGATTTGTGATGCTGTCGTGCCTTGTCCAGAAAGAGGTAGCACCTTGGAAACGTCCTGTGTGTATCTGCTTGAGAGATAGTCCAGAAAAGTATCTTCTTCATCGAACCAGTCATATATACTGCCTGAATAGTTGTTGTGTCTTCCGTCCAATCTGATGGCTCCAAACAGAGGCATGAGCGCGTGTAGAAGCCCTTCACCCTGACAACCAGCCTTGCATTTCTGTATATACATCCACCTTCTGCGCGCACGTCAAAAGTTAAGAACGATCCATATCATCTTCAGATACTCTGCCGTGAACCCGCCGGCGGGCGGTCTAGGATTTGCTTAGACTTTTTTGGAGGTCTCCTTCTTCTACCTTCAGTACCAGAGCAGTAGCCAGCCTTTCCTTTACCCCGGGTCGGATTCTGCCTTGTACAGGCGTTCCATTTCTGATATGTCAGAAGCCATGTCTCAGATGGCAGGAAGAAGCTATGATAGCTGTTCCTGTCAAAAGACGACAATCACCTCAATGTATGCCAGCATACTTGTGCTACTTGGTATAGTTCTTTCTTGGCTTGGGGTGGTTATGTATGTCAACATCTTTACCGCTTCAGAGTTATACATTTTGCCCAATGCTATTTCGACCAAGACATCATGATGGATCAATTACGTGCAAATGCCGAGATCAACTAAATAGTAGCCAAGGCTCACAATATGGGCAAGGCGGTTCAGGCGATCATTGCGAGCATAGCATATCCAATGAGGCGCAAATAAGTGTTCAATCTAGTTATTCAAAATAACCACACTGTCAGCAGCTGTATGACTATGAGAGCGATGATTAGGAGTTCTATTATCACTGCGCAGATTGTCGCAAGATTTTTGTACTGAAAAGAAGTTATGACAGCGAAATAATGTCTGCGACAATTTACACACTTACAAAGAGATCATACAACCTCATCCTGCAAAAGACAGCGAAAAAACTCACAGATGGTAAGCGGGCTCTCTTTCCTGATCAGGCGAAGATCATCAGGTGCTACCAGTGCAAAGAGCCATTGATCATTGGGAAAAAGATAGTAAGCAAGACATTCGGCTGCCAGTATCGTATTCACTATTGCATTTCATGTGCCAGGTTGCTAAAGATAATCTGAAAAACAGAGAGCGAACCTTATGTATATTTGATTATAGGTATTGTAATCCTGCATCATTATAGCTTCTGCCAGAAAATATTGTTAATATTTTAGTTGCATGATTGCATCGCCTGTGCTGCCAGTCATTCAAAGAAAAACTGCGGCAACCGACTTTTGAGAGGCTCATGAAATAGTGAAGAACTTCACAGTAACGCAAAAAGTCATTTCTTTGTCGTCCCTAGCTGGCTTACTCGCGGTTAAGGATCCGGACAGGGCATGCAGTAACAAGTTGTTTAAACTTTGTCGCGTCCTGATCGCTACCGACTATTGACCCATAATGCATCGGGATCGCCAGTTT
>FWPU01010210.1_pt1 | contig 14148 bp, 7 predicted proteins | sample 2228361 | NCBI WGS metagenome assembly FWPU01 (sample SAMEA103939777, study PRJEB20133) | metagenome
GTGCACGTGCACGTGAACGAGGAGGAAATGTGGACCTTCCCCACCGTGGGCGTGGGCGTGGGCGTGGGCGACATCAAGGACTTGCACGGCAAGGAGTCCCGCGTTTCCAAAGGAGGGACGGTTCGAGACAACCTGAAGAAAGGAGGGGCTGTCATGGTTCGGTCACCAGCGAGCAGGGAATGTCCTGGCGGACTGCGGCGTTGCACCACGCCAGACCTGCTGCTATCTTGCTGATCGGGTCTTGCCGATTCGAGGCGCGATGGACGTCCTGTACTTCGTCGTGTTCCTGGGCACGCTCATCTTCTTCCATGAACTCGGGCACTATCTCGTGGCCCGGATGGTCGGGGTGACCGTGGTCCGGTTCTCGATCGGGTTCGGTCCCCGGGTCGTCGGGTTCCGCCGGGGCGACACCGACTACTGCCTCTCCGCGTTCCCGCTCGGGGGGTACGTCAAGTTCCTCGGGGACGACCCGGACGACCCGCCACGGCCCGAGGAGGCTCGCCACGGGTTCTTGACGACGGCGATGTGGCGCAAGGTCCTGATCGTGATCGCGGGGCCCTGCTTCAACCTCGTCCTGCCGTTCTTGATCTTCTTCCCCATGTACGCGGCGGAGACAACGCTGCCGCCCGCGGTCCTCGGGAACATGGACCGCTCGGGACCGGCCTGGCGGGCCGGGTTGAGACCCGGGGACCGCGTGGAGGCCATCGAGGGCACGCCCATCCGGTACTGGTGGGAACTCCTGGACCGCGTGTCGGAGTCCCCCGGCATCCCGCTGCGCTTCGAGGTCGATCGGGCCGGGGAGCGCCTGGCGTTCACCGTGGTCCCGAAGCCGGTCGAGTTGGCGTCTTTCCGCGAGATCGGACTCGTCGAGACCGTGGGCCGGATCGAGGTGGTCTCGGAGCGCTCGCGCCCGGTGGTCGTGGTGCGGCCCGGGTCCCCGGCCTGGCAGGCGGGGTTGCGCGACCACGATGCGATCCTGCGGATCGCGGGACGTGAACCGTATTCATACGAGGACGTGCAGCGGGCCGTGGCCGAGGCGCCCGGCAGGCCCATTCCCCTGGTGGTGGCGGCCACGGGGGCGGACTCGGACGACCTGGGACCTCCGCGCGGGCTTGTGCTCGGGCCGCTTCAGCCGGACGAGGACCCGGGGCTTTGGGATGCGGAGGCGGTCGTGGCGACCGTGGAACCCGGGAGCCCCGCGGACCGTGCGGGACTGAAGCCCGGGGACCGGGTCGTTGCCCTGGACGGCGAGCCGGTCTCGGACTGGGCCTTCTTCCTGTTCACCCTGGCCCGGGACCCGGCGGCGTCGCGTCGCCTGCGGTTCGAGCGGGCGGGCAAGGAGGCAGAGGTCACGCTGAGCCTGGTGAACCCGCGCTGGGTGCGCGGGTCTGCGGTCCCGAAGTTCGAGCCCCTGGGCGCGCACAACCGCCGCTGCGTGGTCCAGCCCGACGAGGTCCGCAACGACTCCCGCATGCGCTACGGCCTGCACCAGGCCGTGTCGAGGACCCGGGAGGTCCTCCAGGTGACGGTCGCGGGGATCGTGGGGCTCGTGACGGGGAGGGTGTCGGTCAAGGAACTGGGCGGCCCCATCATGATCTACGACATCGCGTCCCGGGCCGGGCAGCAAGGTTGGGCGTCGTTCCTGGGGGCCCTGGCGTGGCTCTCGATGAGCCTCGGGGTCCTGAATCTCCTGCCGGTCCCGATCCTGGACGGCGGACACCTGGTCCTGTTCGGGGTGGAGGCGGTGCGCCGCAAGCCCATCGGGCGCAGGGCCCGCCAGGCCGCGGCCTACATCGGGCTCGCCTTCCTGGTGGCCCTGATGGTCGTGGTCTTCGCGAACGACATCGAGCGCAAGTGGGGCGCCCTGTCCGAGATCGGGCCGGGGGATTGACGGTCATGACAGTCCATCCGGAGGACCCGCGGGTGGTGCTCGCGTGCGACACGTCCACGCGCCTGGGGAGTGTGGCCGTCGTGGAGTCGGGTGTCGTGACCGGGGAGGTCGTGTTTCACGGAACGACCCGCGACCACCACAGCCGCCGCGTGCTCGAGGAGGTCGCGCGGCTGCTGGACCGGCGGGGGCTGTCGGTCCGGGACGTCGGTCTGTTCGTCGCCTCGCTCGGCCCGGGGTCGTTCACCGGAGTCCGGACCACGCTGGCCACCTTGAAGGGCCTGGCCTGGGCCCTGGGGCGGCCGCTGGCCGGGGTCTGCAGCCTGCACGCGCTGGCCTGGCCCCTGTTCGGGCGGGGTGTCCCGGTGCTCGCGGCCCTGGACGCGCGCAAGGGGGAGTTGTACGCGGCCCTGTACGGGCCGGACGGGACCTCGTTGCTGGAACCATGCGTGGGTTTCGCGGAGGACGTGGCCAAGGCCGCGTCACCTCTGTGCCCGGGCGAGGTCCTCGGGGTCGGCGAGGGGGTTCTGGCCCATCGCGAGCGAATCGAGGCCGTGCTGGGGAGGCGTTTCGTGACGGCCGAGGGACCGTTTCACGCGATCCGGGCCTCGGTCCTCGCCCATCTGGGGATGAGGTCCGACCCGATCCCCGTGGACCGGGTCGAGCCCCTGTACCTGCGCCGGCCCGAGGCAGAGGTGAGGCGGGACAGGACGGCGTGACGGCCGTCGGTCCCGCGTTTGCAGCCGGGCGAGCCGGTCGCTAGAATTCGTTGTCGGTTTCCGGGAAGGAAAGAAGGAGGCCCCGATGCGTTCTGCGATGCGACTTACGATTTCGACCCTGGTCGCGGTCGGGTGTTCCGAGATCAAGGTGCCCTTGCCGCCCGCTCTGGATGCGGTACAGGACCTCGCGAAGGCGGACCTCGCGGACGCGGGGGCCGAGGGCGTCGCGAACCCCGACGCCGGCGATGTCGTGCCGGACGTGGTCCCATGCCAGAAGGACGAGCAGTGCGCGTTCCTGCTGCCGCGCGACGGCTCGGGATGCGTGCTGGCCCGTTGCGACCCGGTGAAGGGATGCGTCCTTGACAACGTGCCCGAGGGCGACCCGTGCGGGCCGGGGGGCCAGGTGCCGGTGGAATTGGTGTGCCACCGGAACCAGTGCGATGGCCAGGGCGCGTGCGTCCAGGTCGCGATGGACGACGGGACCCCCTGCGACCCGGGCACGCCGCGGGAACCGTGCACGAGCTACGCGTGCCTGGCCGGTGAATGTCTGCCGTCCGAGGGCTGCGACGACGGCAATCCCTGCACCGAGGATTCGTGCGTGGCCGAGACGAGCACATGCCAGCACACGCCGCTGACCGGAGGCGCGTGCGAGGACGACGACCCCTGCACCATCGAGGAGTCGTGCTTCGCGGGGATGTGCGTGGGCAAGCCCGACCCGTGCGACGACCAGGACCCGTGCACGGACGACCGGTGCGCCAAGGAGACGGGCTGCCTGCACCCTCCGCTGAGCGCCGTGCCCTGCGACGACGGGGACCTGTGCACCCGGGACGATGCCTGCCAGGACGGGACGTGCAAGCCCGGGGCCTACCTGGTCTGCGACGACGGAAACCGGTGCACGACGGACCGCTGCAACCCGGCGACGGGGGACTGCGAGTTCACGCCGACGACCTCGGTGTGCGACGACGGAGACCCGTGCACCGAGCCGGACCAGTGCCAGGGCGGGCAGTGCCTCGGGACGCCGAAGGACTGTGACGACCAGGACCCGTGCACCGCGGACTCCTGCCAGCCAGGCACGGGCTGCGTCCACCCGGTGATCCCGGGGTGCAAGCCGTGCGCGACGGACCAGGACTGCGATGACGGGAACCCCTGCACCGCGGACACGTGCGCCGCGGGCGAGTGCGTGTACGAGGGCCTGACCGGCACCGAGTGCGACGACGGCAATCCGTGCACGCTCGCGGACCTCTGCGAGGCCGGCGCGTGTGCATCCGGGGCGATGAAGGACTGCAACGACGGCAAGGTCTGCACGGACGATGCGTGCGACCCGTCCACGGGGCAGTGCGCGTACAAGTTCAACACGCTGTCGTGCGACGACGGCAACCCGTGCACCCTCGAAGACCAGTGTTCCCAGGGGTCCTGCATCGGGACGCCCGTGTCATGCGACGACGGAAACGTCTGCACGAGCGACTCGTGCGACCCTGCCACGGGGAAGTGCGTGAACGCGTACAACTCGGAGCCCTGCAACGACGGGAAGTTCTGCACTGTGAACGACCAGTGCTCGCAGGGGGCGTGCGCGGGGACTACCGTCACGTGCAACGACAACAATCCGTGTACGAAAGACTCGTGCGACGAGACGAACGACCGGTGCATGAACGAACCGATCGCGGGCTGCCTGAACTGCACCGTGGACACGGACTGCTACGACGGCAACGCCTGCACCCAGGACAAGTGCGTGAACTCGAAGTGCGAGTTCACGCCCCTGACCGGCACCCCGTGCGACGACGGCAACCAGTGCACGGCGAACGACTCGTGCCAGAGCGGCGTCTGCCAGCCAGACCTCACCGTGGTCTGTAAGTCCAAGGTCTGCCACACGGTGACCTGCGACCCCGCCCAGGGGTGCGTCTATTCCCCCCAGACCGGGGGCACCTGCAATGACGGCGACGCCTGCACCGCGCCGGACCAGTGCGTGGCCGGGGTGTGCGTCGCGGGGCCGCTCCTGTGCTGCGAGGGGAAGCCCGACGGGACCGCCTGCTCGGACCAGGACGCCTCTACCGGACCCGACTTCTGCATCGGAGGGCAGTGCCGGGGCTTCTACGTGGTGCCGTTCCAGGTCGGGGATCAGACCGGGCTGACCGCGGCGGATGCCGCGGCCGGGCCCGTGGGGACCGGGTGGTACCAGAACACGGGCGACAAGTCCCCCACTGGCTTCGTGGTGGACCTGCCGTTCGGGAAGACCCCCACGGTGATCTCGTCCACCAAGGCGTCCGGGAAACTCTACCGCTCCGTGTCGTCCTGGCTCGCGGTCGGGGACGGGGGGCTCGTGGCATACCGAAAGTCCTGGAGCACGGGCTGGGTCCTGGGGGGCGTCCTGGCCGACGCGCTCGCCTCCATGGAGCCGCTTCCGGGAAACCTCGCGGACGTGTTCGGGCGTCTGGGGCCCGAACCCGACGGGTTTTGCCTGTGCTGCCGGGCGGACTCGTACGTGCTGGTCGGGCGCGACGCGGACCAGGGCCAGGCCTGGGCCCGGCACTGCACCCTGTACCAGAGCCTCGCGGCCACGGGGGGCTGCGCCACCAAGGCCAAGTGCGGGAGCTTCACGCTGGACGGCCTGGACCCGACCGTGGCCTGGCCCGTGGCGGTCGCCGGTCTGCCCGCCCAGGAGTGCCCACAGACGTGCCTGGACGAGGCCGCAATCGTGAGCCGGATCGAGTCGCCGTTCGACATCTTCCCGTCGGCGGTCTCGGTTGGCAAGAACGCGGGCCAGTTCATCGAGACGTTCCGGCTCCTGGAGGTCGTCAAGATCCCCGGGTTTCAGGTCCGCGACGCGGTCCGGCTACGTGACCCGATACTCGGCGATGTCTACCTGGCCGTGGGGGACAAGGGGACCCTGCTGGTGGCCAACCCCGCGACCGGCGAGGTGACCCAGGTCGAGGGGATGGACAACCAGAAGGCCTACGACTTCACGGGCATCGCGCTGGACGAGGTCACCGGCTATCTTTTCCTGTCAGCGACTTTCCATGAAGCAGACGGCTCGGCGGAGCAGGTCTTCGTCGTTCATTCACTCAAGACTTCGGTCGCGGGGCCGGGGTCGTACTTCCCGATGACCCTGGGGAAGTGCAAGGCGCCTTGCGGTCCGGGCTTCTCGCTCGACGACGTGACCGCGAACGGGGGCGAGGTCACCGTGGTGGGCAACTCGCTCGTGGAGGGGCGCCCGTCGGGGCTCGTGTTCTTCCTGAAACTGTAGGGGTCGCGCCTGACCGCGATCACCCCCCGGGACGGGCGTCTTGTGGGACGACAGGTCCGCCACCGGGATCCTCATCCGGCGCGCGGCGGCGAGCATGCGCTCGTCGTACGAGGCCGGTTCCGGTCCTCCCGATCCGCGGAGAGCCCGCGCAGGGCGTCGGCCAGCGCCGCCACGGGCCGCCGGGGGGGTGCGTCCGTGGCGGAGGTCAGAGGTGGGCGCATCCATCCCTCTCGGACCGCCTCCGCGAGCCACGCGTCGGACACGGTCGGCCCACGACCCTCGGGCGGCCGCTGCACCGCGACGACCCGGTCCCGGTCCGTGACGAGGACCGTCTCACCCCCGGCAGCGAGCCTCACGTATTCGCTCAGCCTGTCCCGGAGCGTCTTGATGCCCACCGCCCTTATGCCGCCGTGATAGCCGTCGGTGGCGACCATGTCAAATCCCGGCGTCAGGGCCATCGCATCTTCCTGGAGCCCCGTGGACGTGCACGTGGACGTGGACGTTTACGTCGACGAGCCGCCTGCGTGGAACGGTCCGTCCACGTCCACGAGGGATTCCAGCGACTTCGAGATGCGATGGCCCTGGTCCAGGCGGAAGGCCCGAGCCCTTCGCGCCAGCGTGCCGTCAAGCCGGCGCAGGCCAGGGCCGCGTCAAGCCGCGGCACGCCAGGTCGTTCGTCATTTCCTTTCCCCGCGTTTCGGGTAGGATTCGCGCCGGGACCGGAGGGCCGCGGGCGTGCAGGGACCCGGCAGCGCGAATTCCTTCAATGACATCGAGTTCTACGCCGGGCTCGGCCTGCAATGCGGCCTGGAGGTCCACCGGCAACTCGCCACGGAGCACAAACTCTTCTGTTCCTGCCCCGTGCGACCCTACACCCCGCTCTACGACGCCGAGATCCTGCGCCACATGCGGCCCACCCTGTCGGAACTGGGGGAGTACGACCCCACGGCCCTCATGGAGTTCAAGACCCGCAAGTCCATCGTCTATCGCCTGAACCGCGACACGGTCTGCACCTACGAGATGGACGACGCCCCGCCGTTCGGCCTGAACCGGGACGCCCTGGAGCGGGCCCTGGTCGTGGCGGTCCTGCTGGACCTGAACCTCGTGGACGAACTGCACGTGGCGCGCAAGCAGTACCTGGACGGCTCGATCCCCACGGGGTTCCAGCGCACGTGCATCCTGGGCGTCGGGGGCCGCATCACGGTGAACGGCCGGCCGGTCATCGTCCGGCAACTGGGCCTGGAAGAGGACGCCTGCCGCGAGGTGTCCGACGTGGGGCACACGCGGACCTACCTGACGGACCGCCTGTCCATCCCGCTCATCGAGGTCGTGACCGAGTCCCAGGCCCGCACGCCCGCCGAGGCCGCGGATTTCGCGAGGGTCATCCGGAGGTTGTGCCACCTGAGCGGGGTCGTACGCACCGGGCTCGGGACCGTGCGCCAGGATGTCAACGTCTCGATCCACGGGGGCAGCCGGGTCGAGATCAAGGGCGTGCCGCGGATCCGGCAGATCCCGCCGCTGGTCCACTTCGAGGCCCTGCGGCAGAAGGCCCTGCTGGAGGTCCGCGAGGCCGCGAAGGCCCGGGGCCTCGGGCCGGACGCCTTCGACGTCGAGGACGTGGACGTGACCGCCGCGGTCCGGCACCTGGACCACCCGGTCTTTTCGCAGGCCGTGGCCGAGGGAGGCAAGGCGCGGGCCGTGGTGCTCCGGCGGTGCGCGGGGCTGCTCGCGCTCCCGCTGGGCCCCACGCGGACCCTGGCCTCCGAGGTCTCGGACCGGGTGCGGGTCGTGGCCTGCCTGGACCGGTTGCCGAACGTGGTCCACACCGACGACCCCTCGCTCGGGGACGCGTGGTGGAGGGAGGTCCGCGCGCGGGTCGGGGCCGGCGATGGGGACGCGGTCGTGGTCGTGGCCGGCCCGCGCCAGGACGCCGCCACCGCGGTCGAGGAGGTGCGCATCCGGATGCGCGAGGTCCTCGCCGGGGTCCCGAGGGAGACGCGGCGGGCGCTGCCCAACGGGGAGACCGCGTTCGAGCGGGTCCTGCCGGGTCCGGACCGGATGTACCCGGACACGGACCTGCCCCCGGTGGTCCTGCGCGACGAGGACTTCGGTCGGGCCCGGGCCCACGCGCCGGCCTCCCTTGACGAGGTGGAAACCCACTGGCTGGGGCTCGGCCTGTCACGGGCCCAGGTGGACGCACTCCTGTTCACAAACCGGTTCCGGCTGTTCGAGGAGGCCCTCCCCCGCGTGCGCCTGCGGCCCACGATCCTGGCCTACCTGGTGACGGACGTTTTGACGAGGCTTGGGCGCGATGGCATGGCGGTCGGGAGGGTGGACGCGGACCTGCTCGCCTCCCTGTACGGGAGCGGGACCGCGAGGACCTTGACCCAGAAGGAGGCGGCCGCGCGGCTTCGCGCGGCCTTGGCCGACGGGGGGCGCGAGCCGTGAGCGACGACCGCCTGAAAGGGTACCGGGGCCCGGCCCGCGAGGCCCTTCAACGCTTCGGGGTCGGGGTCTGGGAGGACGTGTGGCTCCGCTCGCGCAACGGCGAGTTCCGCGGCCTGATCCTCCCGCGCAACGAGACCGCGGACGACCGGCACGTGGTCCTGAAACTCGAGAACGGCTACAACGTGGGCATCGCCGTGGACTCGATCCTCGAGGTCGTGTCCAAGGGGCGGCGCGAGGCCCACTACCACATCCCCGAACGGGAGTTCCCGACCGACCCCAAGAAGCCCCGCGTGACCCTGTTCGGCACGGGCGGGACCATCGCGTCTCGCCTGGACTACCGGACCGGCGCCGTGATCCCGGCGTTCTCGCCCGGGGAACTGTACGGGTCGGTCCCGGAACTCGCGGACCTCTGCAACCTGCGCACCGAGAAACTGTACGCGGTCTTCAGCGAGAACATGGGTCCCGAGCAGTGGATCGGGCTTGCGACCGCCGTGGCTCGGGAGATCGAGGCCGGCGCAGATGGGATCGTGATCGGACACGGGACGGACACCATGCACCACACCGCGGCGGTCCTGTCCTTCATGGTGCAGGACCCCCCCGTGCCCATCGTCATGGTCGGCAGCCAGCGCTCGTCGGACCGGCCGTCGTCGGACGCGGCCCTGAACCTGATCCACGCGACCCTGACCGCGGCACGCTCGGACATCGCCGAGGTCCTGGTGTGCATGTTCGGACCGACCTCGGACCGGTACGGGCTCCTGCACCGGGGCACGCGGGTGCGCAAGATGCACTCGTCGTCGCGGTCTACCTTCCGGACCGTGGGGGACATCCCCGTGGCCCTGGTCTCGCGCGAGGAGGGGGTGCGGCCCTTGCGGCCGGATTACCGGAGGCGCCGGGATGACCGGCGGGTGCGGCTCGACGCGGTCTTCGACGACCGGGTGGGGATCGTCTATTACTACCCCGGGATGAAGCCAGACGTGGTGGATGCCCTGGTGGAGCGCGGCTATCGCGGGATCGTCATCGCGGGGACGGGCCTCGGGCACGTGAACAAGCCCCTGTACCCGGCCTTGCGGCGGGCCGCGGACGCGGGCGTCCACGTCTTCATGACCGTGCAAACCCTGTGGGGCTATGTCCAGATGTACGTCTATGACACCGGGCGCGACCTGATGGACCTGGGCGTGGTCCCCGCCGCGAACATGCTCCCCGAGGTCGCCTACATGAAACTCGGGTGGGTCCTCGGGCACACAGACGACCGCGACGAGGTCCGCCGCCTGATGCGGACCCCCGTCGCCCATGAGATCACCCCCCGCGAGCCCCCGGACGGCTACCTGGTGCTCCAGGGCGGCCTCCCCGAGATCGAGCGCTTCCTCAAGAAGCACTGGATGTGAGGCGCCGAGGCGCGTCGCGCAGCCCGTCCAGACCCGCGGCGTGGTCGCGCTGCTCCGTCCGCGGGACCGGGAGACCTTCCTTGTCGCCCGCGACCTTCAGGGGGTGACATCGGATCGGGCGGAGAGGGGATGCCATGGTTCGAGCCTCAAGCGCCAGGCCGGAGGATCCAGGACCAGGTTCGAACGCGAAGCGCAGTGGCCCTCTCCCGCGACAGCAGCACGGCCGGAGCGACTCTCCCCGGTGAGCCCGCCGAAGGACGACGGCACCCCCATCACATCGCTCCCCAATGTATCGTCAAGGAATAGGGCCACGGACCCCAGTCGCTTTCCGCCTTGCCGCGCACCTCGATGATGAAGAGTTTGGTTGCGAACGTGTTTTCCGGGTCAGGGCAAGGGGTCATCGAGTGGCAATAGATGCTGTCATCTCCATGGTTGGTCGAGTTCCAGGTCGTGAGGTATTGCCAGTTCTGACCGCTTCTCTTGTACATATGCAGGTAGAGGTCGGCATCGAGTTGCTCCAGAAAGCCATCCAGCACGAGATAGACTTGGGTGCCTTGGACCCAATAGTAGTCCACGTCACCGGCCGTACCCAGCGTGGCGACGAGCCGGCGGCTCCACCCGACGGAAGAGGAATACTGGTACGTGAGACCTCGCATAGGAAAGGCCCGGCTGTCCCTGATCGGGTCCGTGGAGGAAGCGGGGACAAAGGTCTTTGTCGGGATGTTGTTGGGCTCGAACGGGTCATGGGAGCCGGTCCGATAACGGGCACCCGAAAACGACTCCGACAGCCCGTATGAGAGAATTCGCGATTCGGAGAAAGTGCCGTTACCCAGGGTATAGCAGTTGATAGAAGCATTCTCTGTCCCAACAAACAGGATATCCAGCCGGCCGTCGCGGTTGATGTCGGAGACAACGGGAACATCTGCGGCAACGCCGAGAGGATACCCGTCCATCGCCTGGCCTCCTCGGGTGACCTGCAGTCCTCCCTTGTTGGTGACCACTTCCCACGTCCCGTCTCCGTCCAGATCCACGGCCGCTCCCTGGACATCGTGAAGCAGTCGGGTTTGCGTTTCCAGGCGTCCGGTCTCGTCAATGGGCGCCAGGCGGGGGTAGGAAGATAGGGGCACCGGCACCGGGTCCACCGCTGACCCATCGAGATTCCACACCCTCACAGCGCCACCGGATACGTCGTTGCCGACCCACTGGTAGAGTTCTGCCTCCCCGTCCGCATCCAGGTCGGCCCGTCCCGGCTGTGGGCCCCCCGAGTAAGCGTTTGCCGCATCGGGGATGACGAACTTCTCGGTTGGGTCGTACTTGAGATTCCCGCTGACCGGGTCGTAGATGAGGAAATAGCCGAGACAGTCGGGATAGCCCGGAGAGTTACAGGTGGAGTCACCGGTGCCGATCATCACCTCGGCAATCCCGTCCCCGTCCACGTCGGCCACTCCCGGCACGTCGTTTTGGAAGTAGGCTCCCGATGGGGGAGATATCTGGTGAATGGCCTGTACGCCCCCTCCGTGACCTTCGCGAAGAATGATCGCAAACTTGCTCGAGGAGGGCGTCACGATGTCCTGGTCCCCATCGTTGTCCAGGTCGAAGACGCAGCCTGGGCGCCAGCCGGTGGAAGGTGCCGAGTAAGTCTCCAGCACTGTTCCCGTCTGTCCATCGAAGACGCGCACCTGGTTGGTCTCCACGACAACCAGGTCCAGCCCGCCGTCCATGTCCATGTCGGCGACCATCGGATGGGAGTAAGTGACCGAAGCCGCGGCCTCCCAGAGAACAACCCCCTCGCTGGTCAGGACCCGCACCTTGCCTCTGCCTTGTTGCACCACCTCCCAGTTGTTCGTCTGATCCAGTTGGACCGGGATGACGTACCCGGCGGTCACGCCCGCGTTCACGGGCCAGGCGCCCGGACAGACCTGGGGACACTGATAGTCGGCCGCGTCCGCATTGCAGTCATTGAGTTCTCCGTCACACATCTCGGGGGCTCCTGGATAGGAGACGGAACTCGAATCGTTGCAGTCGAGGGCGTTGGTAGAGAAGCCGGGCGGTGGCGTCTCCCCCACCCCATCTCCGTCGAGGTCGTACAGGCAATCCAGTCTGGCCGGGGTGCCTTTGGCACCGTAGCCGTCTCCGTCCAGGTCCACATAGACCTGTACGGTTTCCACCCCCTCGTCCGCCACCCCCGTGCAGTTGTCGTCTATCTCGTTGCACACTTCTTCCGCCCCGGGATGGATGGCCTGATTGAAGTCGTTGCAATCGGCACCGCTTCCCACATAGCCCTCGGGCGGCTCACAGTCTTCCATCTTGTCGTTGGGGGTCCCATAGCCGTCGGAGTCGTTGTCCCGATAGAAGGTGGCCTTGACCCCTTCGTCCACCTGCCCGTTGCAGTTGTTGTCCTTGCCGTCGCAGACCTCCGGGTTCGTGGGGAACCGCACCGCGTCCGCGTCGTCGCAGTCCCCCGATTGCACCGCGGTGTAGGGCGCAGACGGTGCGCAAAGGGCCTTGCCGTCCCCGGCCACCCCCCAGCCGTCACCATCCGCATCCTTGAAATACGTCGTCGTCACCCCCTCGTCCACCTGCCCGTTGCAGTTGTTGTCCTTGCCGTCGCAGACCTCCGGCGTGGTCGGATTCATCTCCCCGTCGTTGTCGTTGCAATCCCCGGCCACCGTCGCGGTGTACGTCCCGCTCGGCTCGCAGTAGCACATCGCGGCCAGGTTCGCTCCGTACCCATCCTGGTCCACGTCAGGATAGAAAAACTGACACCCTTGCGTCCCGCCTGGGTCCGTGGCCCCGTCGCAGTTGTCGTCCTTGTCGTTGCACACCTCCATCGCACCAGGACGGATATTCGCATCAGAATCCTCACAGTCCCCACCGGCCACTGCAGTGTAAGGGTATGCGGCCTCCCCGAGGCACTTCGTGTCCCCATCCACCCCGTACCGGTCCTGGTCCGCGTCCTTGTAATACGTCGTGCACCCCTGACACCCCTCCTCGTCCGTACTCCCGTCGCAGTCGTTGTCCTTCGAGTCGTTGCACTGCTCCGAAAGACCAGGAGACCGCAAGGCATCCTGGTCATCGCAGTCGCCTGCCGCCTTCGCGGTCAGGTCACCCACCGACGTGCACAAGCACTTCCCGTCCCCCACCCCGTACCCGTCAGCGTCCAGGTCCGTGTAAAACACAACGCACCCCTGCGCACCCTCGTCGTTTTCGCTCCCGTTGCAGTTGTCGTCCTGGCCGTTGCCGCACACCTCCGTCGCATCCGGGTTCACAAACCCGTTCTTGTCGTTGCAATCCCCCGCCTGCAACGCGCGATATTCCCCGCTCTCGTCGCACAGACACTTCACAAGCGTCACCCCAAAGCCATCCCCGTCCTCGTCGTAGTAGTAGTTCACGCAGCCACCTGCCCCCTCCTCGTCCACCGTCCCGTCGCAGTCGTCGTCCTGCCCGTTGCACACCTCCACCTGCCCGTGGAACACCGCCCCATCGAGCGGCGCGCAGTCCGTCTCGTTCGGGTCGTTGTCCCCGTCCCAGTCCCCATCGCACGCATCCCCGAGCCCATCCTCGTCCAGGTCCTCCTGCCCGGGGTTTTCCACCAGCCGGCAGTTGTCACAAGGGGCGCACCCAGGGCACGACTCGCCTTCCCTGTCTGCCCCATCGTTGTTCACACCATCCCCGTCCGCATCGCAGTCGCACGCGTCCCCCGTCCCGTCCACGTCCACGTCCATCTGGTCCCCGTTCGAGGCCCAGGGGCAGTTGTCGGCATCGTTGAACACCCCGTCCCCGTCCCAGTCGTCCTGGCACGCATCCCCGACCCCGTCTCCGTCCGAGTCCTCCTGGCCCGGGTTGTACGTCCCCTCGCAGTTGTCCTCCCCGTTTTCCACCCCGTCCCCGTCCAGGTCCGGGTCGCACGCGTCTCCTGCCCCGTCCAGGTCCGTGTCCACTTGATTCGGGTTCCCGACCTCCGGGCAGTTGTCCTCCCCGTTTTCCACCCCGTCCCCGTCCAGGTCCAGGTCGCACGCATCCCCAAGCCCATCCTGGTCCACATCCCCCTGACCAGGGTTCGCCACCCCCACGCAGTTGTCCTGCGCGTCCAGCACCCCGTCCCCGTCCCCATCCGCATCGCACAAGTCCCCGACCCCGTCCCCGTCCAGGTCCTTTTGGTCAGGGTTCGCCATCTCGGGGCAGTTGTCCTCCTCGTTGTCCACCCCGTCCCCATCCAGGTCTGGGTCGCACGCATCCCCGGCCCCGTCCCCGTCCGTGTCCTTCTGGTCCTTGTTCGCGATCAAGGGACAGTTGTCCACCGCATCCACCGCCCCGTCCTGGTCGTCGTCCTCGTCGCACGCGTCCCCGGCCCCGTCACCGTCCGTGTCCTCCTGGCCCGGGTTGTACGTCCCCTCACAGTTGTCCTCCCCGTTTTCCACCCCGTCCCCGTCCAGGTCCGGGTCCACACAGTCCGCAACCCCATCC
>FWPU01010212.1_pt1 | contig 14142 bp, 15 predicted proteins | sample 2228361 | NCBI WGS metagenome assembly FWPU01 (sample SAMEA103939777, study PRJEB20133) | metagenome
GCGATGACCCATCGGATGGTGAGGCGCTTGGGACGTGCGAGCACTACTAGCCCGTGACAGAATTTTTAGACACGCTCTTACATGAAGTCTGTCGAGATGGCGCAGGAACTGGCGCGGTATGGTGTGTCGCACGAGTTGATTACTGTGCCGAACGCGGGGCATGGGTTGTCTGGCGGAGACAAAACGCTGATTGATGACGCACATGTGCGGGTGTTGATGTTCGTTCGCAAACATCTCATGTGATGGACAGGGAAGGAGCGAGACGCTCTTGGCATACAAGGTTGAATACTCGCCCGATGCAGAAGACCATTTGCGCGCTCTGACAGCGAGGCAGCGCGTCACTGTGCTTGATGAAGTGGACATGCAGTTGCAGCACCAACCGACTGTCGAAACGCGGAACCGCAAAAAGATGCGCCCGAATCCCGTCGCGCCTTGGGAGTTGCGGGTTGGGAATTTGCGAGTATACTACGATGTGGAAGAAGAACCCGAACCGACAGTCAAAATTCTGGCGGTTGGCATCAAGGAACGCAATCAGGTTCGTATTGGGGGAAAGGTGGTCAAACTATGAAAACGATTGACATTAAAGAGGCTTCGCGTCCTCTATCGGAGTATGTGCGTGAGGCGACGGACGAAGCCATTATCGTCACGGAAGAAGGCAAGCCTACGGTGGCTGTGTTCTCCCTTGAAAACGCCGATTGGGAGACCATTTCATTGAGCCTGAACCCGCAGTTCATCGCGCTCATCGAACGCTCGCGGACGCGGCACAAAAAGGAAGGCGGCATTTCCAGCGAAGAAATGCGACGACGGCTCGGTCTGGCGAAGCAACCTTCCTCAGCGGCGTCGGCAAAGGGCAAAAGGAAAAGATGAAGGGAGGGAAGAATGTCAACGATTGTCGTCGTTAAGAAGAGCGGCTACGCTGCCATCGGCGCGGATACGCTAACCAAGTTCGGCTACACGAACGAAAGAGCCGATTACGTCGAGAACAACTCCAAAATCATCATCGTCGGCGCGAGTTACATCGCTACCGCCGGTCATGCTTCGATAGATCTCGTGCTGACGAGTTACTTTACGAAACTGAAATCGAAGCCTCGGTTTGATTCCACGCAGAGTATTTTCGAAACCGCTCGGCGACTTCATCAGAGCCTCAAAGAGGACTATTTCCTCAACCCTCACGAGGACGACGATGACGAATTCGAGTCATCTCAGTTCTCGTGGCTCATCGCCAATCCGCACGGGATATTTGGCATCTATCGGCTGCGGTCCGTTCAGGAGTATGCGAAGTTCTACTCCTTTGGCACGGGCTACCGTCTCGCGTTGGGGGCGATGCACGCCGTTTATGATCATACTGACTCCGCTGAGGAAATCGCCCGCACTGGTCTTCTGGCAGCGGCGGAGTTCGATGATTCGACCGGGTTGCCGATTGAGGTCTACACCGTGAGACTCAAGAAATGAGGTGGAATGGGTGCATTACGCAGAATTTGCCGCCCCATTGCCACCGAATCGAATTCGGTGTCTAAGACGCCAGAACTAAAGTCTGCGGAAGCAGACTCGTTTGCGGGTCAGCCTGCTTTTAGCAGGCTTTCCAGCCGTTGTAGACGCCGAATTCGATTCGGCGGGAGGAGGGCTCCAGCGAGGTGCAGGACGTAAAATTTGCCTCCTGCCTCCTGACCAACCTCCGTCGGAGCAGCGCCTCCTTACCAGGGTTGCAAATTTTACGTAATGCACCCGGTGGAATCGTGCATCAAATTCGCTACGCTTTTGTGACTTTACTCAGCCTTACTTTGCTCGGCAACGCATCGCTCAGTATGCTCCACGCCGAACCCGCTGCCGACTTGCCCGCCGTCCTCTCTCGTGAGATCATCGGTCCCCGCCTCAGCCTGACCGAAGTGCAGGACTACATCGAACCGCGTCTGCCGCAGGTGCCGTCGTTTGGGTCGCGGCGGGAGTGGACGTGGTATGCGGACGGGGTGCGCCGGGACATTTTGGAGCGCGTGGTGTTTCGCGGAGAGGCGAAGAGGTGGCGGGATGCGCCGACGAAAGTAGAATGGCTGGACACGATTCCGGGCGGAGCGGGGTATCGGATTCGCAAACTGCGTTATGAGGCATTGCCGGGGTTGTGGATTCCCGCGCTGCTCTACGAGCCGGAGAATCTGTCGGGCAAGGTGCCGGTGATTATGAACGTCAACGGGCACGACGGCAACGGGAAGGCGGCGGTTTACAAGCAGATTCGCTGCATCAATCAGGCGAAGCGGGGGATGCTTGCGCTCAACGTTGAATGGTTCGGCATGGGGCAGTTGCGCGATGCGGGCTACGTGCATTACCGCATGAATCAACTCGACCTGTGCGGCACGAGCGGACTGGCGCCGTTCTATCTGAGCATGAAGCGCGGGCTGGACGTGCTGCTGTCGCTGCCGAACGCCGACCCGCAGCGCGTCGCGGTCACGGGGCTGTCAGGGGACGGCTGGCAGACCATCTTCATCAGCGCGCTGGACACGCGAGTCACGCTGTCGAACCCTGTCGCGGGTTATTCCAGTTTCCGCACGCGGGTGCGGCATCTCAAGGATTTGGGCGACTCGGAGCAGACGCCGTGCGACATGGCGACGGTGGCGGACTACTGCCACCTGACCGCGATGCGCGCGCCGCGTCCCACGTTGCTGACTTACAACTCCAAAGACGATTGCTGCTTTGAAGCGGGCTACGCGCTGCCGCCGCTGATGCAGGCCGCCGGACGGTTCTTCAAACTCTTCGGCAAGGAAGACTGTCTGCGCTCGCACGTCAACGACGACCCCGGCACGCACAACTACGAGAAGGACAATCGGCAGGCGTTCTACCGCATGGTCGGCGACCACTTTTTCGCGGGGCATATTTTCGACGCGACGGAGATTCCGTGCGAGAACGAAGTCAAAACCGCCGCCGAACTCACGGTGGCAATGCCTGCGCAGAACGAGAGTTTTCACACGCTCGCGCTGTCATTGATGAAAAACCTTCCGCATGACCCGTCCGTTCCACAGAAGCCCAACGCACGTTGGCAGCGCTCGCGTCGCAAGCAACTGCGCGACATCGTGCGCTTCAAAGATTACGACGCGCAAGCCGCAAGGACAGGTAGCGAAGAATTGGGCGACGTGAAAGCAACCTTCTGGAAACTGCGCATCGGCGGCGCGTGGACAGTGCCCGCCGTTGAACTGACGCCTTCCAATCCGAAGGCGACGACGCTGTTGATTGCCGACACCGGACGGCGCAGCGTTGCCGCACACGCTGACGAGTTGCTCAAATCGGGCAGCCGCGTCATCGCGTTTGACCCGTTCTATCTGGGCGAATCTAAAATCGCCGAGCGGGATTTTCTGTTCGCCTTGTTGGTTTCGGCGATTGGCGACCGCCCGCTGGGGTTGCAGTCCAGTCAAATCGCCGCGATTGCGCGTTGGGCGAAAGGGCAGAACTCACCCGTCACGATTCGCGCCGTCGGACCGCGCGCGGGTCTCATGGCGCTGGTCGCGGCGGGATTGGAAACGAAGGCAATTGGCGGTTTGGAGTTGCACGGTTCGTTGAACAGTTTGAAGGAAATCATCGAGCAGGATAGAACGGTTGACCAGATGCCGGAGATGTTTTGTTTCGGCTTGCTGGAGGCGTTCGACGTTCCGCAGTTGACGGCGTTGGTCGCGCCGCGAACGGTGAAGAGGAAGTAAGGGGAAGGAGGGGGAAGAAAGGGGAAAGAAGAGGACACAATGGGGTGTCCCCTTCCTTCTTCTTCGTTCCCCCTCCTTCCCCTTCTTGCCGGATTACATTCATGCCCAAACCCAAAGCCCTGCTCGCCTGGAGCAGCGGTAAGGATAGCGCGTATTCGCTTGCCGCTGTGCGTCAGCAAAATGAAGTGGAAGTCGTCGGTTTGCTCACCACCATCAACGCCACGTTTGAGCGCGTGGCGATGCACGCAGTTCGTGAGCGGTTGGTGGAGTTGCAGGCAGAGGCGGTGGGATTGCCGCTGTGGAAAGTGCCCATTCCGTATCCTTGCTCCAATGAGGCATACGAGGCGGCGATGGGCGACGCCATGCGCCGCGCGGTGGACGAGGGCGCCAGCGTCATGGTGTTCGGCGATTTGTTTTTGGAGGACATCCGCGCCTACCGCGAGAAGCAACTGCAAGGCACGGGACTGACGCCCATCTTTCCGCTGTGGCGGCGCGACACGACAGAGTTAGCGCGGGAGATGATTGCATCGGGCATGAAGGCAATCATTACTTGCGTTGACCCGAAGCAGCTAGACCCGCGCTTTGCCGGGCGCAACTTTGATGCTGCGCTGCTGGCTGAACTTCCGCTCTCGGTTGACCCGTGCGGCGAGAAGGGCGAGTTTCATACGTTCGCGTGGGACGGACCCGCGTTTCGGCATCCCGTGCCCATCACGGTCGGGGAGACAGTGGAGCGAGATGGGTTTGTTTTCACTGACCTACTTCCTGCATGAAAACTTGTAATCTTACTCTTCCTCGTCATCGTAATCATGTCGTTTGAACGACGCGAGTAAGAGTAAGAGTAAGAGTAAGAAAGATAAGGGAACACCCAATGCCCCAAGAACTCATCTGCCCAGAACCTTTGAAATTAGCGTGGCGCGAGTATGAAGAGCCGCCGTTGAAGGCGGGACAGGTGCGGATTCGCTGCGAGTTTGGCGCGGCGAAGCACGGAACGGAGATGAGCGTTTTCAAAGGCTACGGCAACCCGCGCGGCAGGTTCGACGCCCAGAAGGGCATTCACTTGCGCGAGCAGCCGAGCCATCCGTATCCGTGGAGACCGGGCAACATGAACGTTGGCACGGTGATAGAGGTCGGCGAAGGCGTGACGAAACTCGCCGAAGGCGACCGCGTTTTGTGTTACGGTCCGTTTCGGCAGACGCAGGTTGTCAACGAAAATTCCAGTTGGAAACTGCCGCCTGGGATGTCGTGGAAATCCGCCGTGTGCCTTGACCCCGCTGACTTCGCGCTCAGTGCGGTGCGAGATGGGAACGTGCGCATTGGGGATGCCGTCGCGGTGTTTTCGCTCGGAGCGATTGGGCTGATGGCGGTTCAGTGTCTGCGGCTGGCGGGCGCGTCGCCCATCATTGCCGTCGACCCGATTGAGTCGCGTCGCAACATCGCTTTGTCGCTGGGAGCGAACATCGCGCTTGACCCGACAGCGTGCGACGCAGGCGCGGAAATTCGCCGTCTGACCGACTGGCGCGGCGCGGACGTCGTCATCGAATACAGCGGTGCGACGCAAGCGATGCAGGACGCACTGCGCGGGGTAGCGTTTGGCGGCACGGTCGTTGCGGGCGCGTATCCGCCGCCTTACGGCGCGGGGTTGGACTTCGGCGCGGAGGCGCACCTGAACCGTCCGAACATCGTTTTCTCCCGCGCGTGCAGCGACCCGAACCGCGACCACCCGCGATGGAACGAGGCACGCATTTACGCGCTGGCTTTCTATCTGCTGTGCGAAGGACGTTTGAGCGGCGACCTCATCGTGCAGCCGGTGGTGAAGTTCGAGGAACTTCTGACCGCTTATCCAAAAATCGCCAGCGATGCGACCTCAATGATTAAACTGGGTGTCGAATATTAAGAGTGCCTAACAAAACCCAGAGTTGAAACTCTGGGCTACTCTTACGAAGTCCAGTAAACTGGACTGCACGGTGCGACCGGCTCACCCCTTTTTCAGCCCCGATGCATCGGGGCTTTGTAAAAGTAGCCCACGATTTCAATCGTGGGACAAAAGGGAGCGAAACAGGTTTTGTGAGGCACTCTCAGAGCCTATCCCAAAAATGTCATTCTGAGCGAAGCGAAGAATCTCAATCCCATCACTTTATTTTCAAGGGGAGGAAAGGTATGTTGTCACCAGCGCAAATACAGTCATTCACCGAACGTGGCTACATCAAAATTGTCGGATTGTTGACCGAAGCTGAAGTCGCGCCACTGCGCGAGAGACTGGAGGAGGTGCTGCACGGGCGGGTGACGTGGCAGCCGCGCATGTTCCAAACGCTGGACCCGCAGAAGTTCCGCGCGCCGTCGGGGTTGCCGATGCCTGAGGGTATTCAGCGTCCCGCGCTCGTGGACGAACGGTTTCAGCGCGTTACCGAACATCCCAAACTACTCGCCATTGTGCGCGACCTCATCGGGGAGAACGCCACGCTTTACACCGACCAGGTGATTCTCAAGACGCCGGGCATTGGCGTCGAGACGCACTTTCATCAGGACGGATTCTACTGGCGGAACAGCGCGGAGCGAACGGTCAACTGCTGGATTGCGCTTGACGACGCCGACACCGATAACGGCTGTTTGCGTTTCCTGCCGGGTAGTCATAGGGGCGGCTTGATAGAGCACGAAGCCTATTATGATGCCCCTACCCTGCATCATGGCGAAACCGGCGCGCCTTTCCAGCGGCTGCGGATTCCGCTCGCGCAAGTGGACTTTTCCCGTGAAGTCCCCGAACCCGCGCGGGCGGGCGACTGCCTGATTTTCACGAAATACACCTGGCACCGCTCCGAACCGAACCTGAGCCGCCAGCAGCGACGAGCGTATGCCGTCGCCTTCCACGCGCCGGCTTGAAGAGAGAGACGAGGAAGTGGTTGTTTTGAACATGAACGAGTTTTGTTATGAGGAGTGAAACAATGATGCAAAGTCCCGCACGACAGCAGTTTGAACGCGATGGTTACGTTGTGTTCCGCAACGTCCTTGACGCGGAGTTGATTCAGGAGGCGAGCCAGCACGTAGAATGGCTTCAGAAGAAGCACCCCGACCTGCGCCCGGAGCATCTGGGGCATACGCTCGTGCGGCACGACCCGTTCTGGCTGCGACTGGTCAGCGATGACCGATTGCTGGACATCGCCGAGCAGTTCATCGGTCCGAACATCGCCCTGTTCGCGTCGCACTACATTTCCAAACCGCCCGGCGATGGAATGCCCGTGCTGTGGCATCAGGACGGAAGTTACTGGCCCCTCGAACCGATGGAGGTCGTGACGCTGTGGCTGGCAGTGGACGACTCCACGCCCGAAAATGGCTGTATGCGCGTCATCTCCGGCACGCATACGATTGAGTTGCAGCAACTTATCCGTCGTCCTGATGTGCGAAGCGTGCTCAGTTCCGAAATAGACCCGGCGCTGGTGGACGAGTCGTTAGCCGTTGACGTGGTGCTGAAAGCAGGCGACGTATCCGTCCACCATCCGAACCTCATTCACGGCTCGAACGCGAACACTTCCCCCCAACGCCGCTGCGGGTTGACGATTCGCTACATTCCCACCAGCACGCGCATCACTCGGGAGGGATGGGAGTGCGCATTTCTGCTGCGCGGCGACGCGGTGCCGGGCGTGAACAACTACCTGCCGCGTCCGAAGTACGTGGAGGGCGAGTGTATGCCGTTTCGGGGATGTGAGGCGTGGAAGTGATAGGGGAAGGCTAAAAGATGACCTCAAAAGAGCGGCTCAAGCGCGCGGCGAGAGGAATGGAAGTGGATTGCATTCCCACCATCGGAGGATGGATCGGCGGCGCGCGGAACCTCGCCGAATTGGGCGGTCTCTCGTTGGAGGAGTATCTCGCTGACCCGCTGCGCGGTGTGGTCAAGGCGTATCTCGCGTTGGGCGTTGACGCGATAGTGCCGCCGGTCGTCCCCCGGTCTGCCGAGCAGGTGCGCACGGGACACGTTCTCGACGAGAAGTTCAGCGGGGTTGAGCCGAGGGCTCTCGTCGAACTGGCGAACAGTTTGCCGGACACGGAGCGCGAGGCGCTGCGCGACTTTGACGCGGCGGCTGAGGAGCGGCGTTTTCGCTCTTTCTTTGAGCGGGCGTTTTCCGATTGGGACGGCATTGAGCCGATGCCGAACTTCTGGGAAATTGGGGGACACTTTCCGCTTTACACGCAGTTCGGCTACACTGCTTTTCTCATCGCCTGCGCGGAATACCCGGAGGCGGTGGGCAAAATCTGGTGGGCGCGGGCGGTGCGCTCCCGCGAGCGGGCGAAAATTCTGGTCGGCTTGTATCGCGAGTTCGACCTCGTGCCCCTGATGTTTTGCGGTGAAGACCTGTGCAACAATCAGGGACCGATGGTGTCCCCCGCGTTTCTGCGCCGCCACTACCTGCCAACCGTCCAACTCATCATTGAGCCGCTGGTAGACGCGGGGATACGTCTCATCCATCATTGCGACGGCGACGTGCGCCCACTGCTGAACGATTTCATCGCCATCGGCTTCAGCGGATTTCAGGGCTTTCAATACGAATGCGGGATTGACCTTTACGAGTTGCGCCGTCTGCGCAGCCGTCTGGGAGAAGAACCCGTGCTGTTTGCAGGAATGAGCGTCTCGCGCACGCTGCCCTTCGGCGATGCAGACGACGTGCAAGCCGAGATTGATTTCTTCGTGGACGCCACCGACGGCGGGCGGGGTCTGTTTCTGCACACGAGCAATGTGACCGGTGTGGAAGTGCCCGCCGACAACGTCCGCTGCGGCTACACCTACGCGCACTCGTTGAGGCTGCCGGTGCGACGGGAGCGGCGCTATGAGCGGTGGGCGTGGAGTGAAAGGCACCCGGAGAATCCTTAACAGGGTGAACTGCTATGAGGTCTGAATGGTGCTGAGAGCGAAACAATGAACGTTTTCGATGGTCAGAAAAGACAAAACAGGAGGTCGCGGAAATGCCATACGTAAACTTGAAAATGTATCCCGGTCGGACAGAGCAGCAGAAGCAAGAAGTGGCGAACCGCATCATCCGCGCGGTGATGGAGGTGTGCAACGTGAGCGATGCGGCGCATGTGCCCGTCGTCATCGAAGAGGTCGCCCCCGAAAACTGGGGGACACAGGTGAAGCCTGAAGTTGAGGCGAAGAAGGAGAAGTTGTATACGCTCAAGGCGTAGGGCGTGAAATCCTTTTCCGCTTTCTGCGGTGGTCACCACGAAAGGCGGAAAAGGATTTCACGCCCTACTGCTCTGTTAGCCCTACTTTGTCACTTATCGGTTCAATGGGAGAGTAAGGCTCCTGCCGAACTCCCTCGGCGCGGCGGGAGCCTTGCCCTCCCTTTTTCAACCCGTCAATCCTCCCTTGACAGAACACTAACAGAGCACTACTTAGAGCCTATCCCAAAATTCGTTTGTCGTCAGGCACGGAACGGAGTGGAGTGCCGTTGGGACGCCACTCCGCTGCGCTGCGTGGCTGACTACGAACATTTTGGGGATAGGCTCTTAGCACCTCAAAGCCACGTAACTTGGCGCGCGTGTAGCCCACGCTGAAAAAGCGGCGCACTTTGCCTTCTCATTCAAACACATCAGGCGCGAGCGCGCGTCCATTGCCGTACGCACTGTCGTGAACGGCGCGCACCGTGTCAAGAAACAAGCTGCCCTCTCTCAACCCGCGATGTGCTTCGTTGAACGCGAACGTCATTCGCTCATCGTCAATGCGGTGACCACTGTTTCAGAAATTCCACGAACTTTTGCGCGGCAGGGGAAAGGACACGCCGCTTGTTCGTGACGAGGTAAAACTGTCGCTCCATGCGCAGCCCGTTGACGGCGACGGCTTTGAGTTGGCGGGCTTTTAACTCGCGTTCAACGGCGCGGCGCGACAGCACGCTCACACCCGCGCCTTGCAGCACGACCTCTTTGACCGCCTCGTTGTTCGTCAACTCCAACGTGACGTTGAACTCCGCCAGCGACGCGCCAATTAGTTCCAACGCGCGCTCCAAAGCAATGCGCGTGCCCGAACCGCTCTCGCGGGCGATGAACGGCTCGCGCTTTAACTCGTCGAGGTTCACGCCTTTGCGCCGCGCCCAGCGGTGTTTGGGAGATACCACGAGGACCAGTTCGTCCGGTACAAGTGGCTCAAAAGATAAACGCAGCGAAGTGGGTTTGAGTCCGACCACGCCGATGTCGGCTTGGTTGGCGCGCATCGTCGTCAGCGTTGCCTCGCTGTCCGACACCAGTGCGGTCACGCGCACCTGAGGATGTTGTTGGCGGAATGACGCCAGCACCGCTGGTAAAATGTGTTCAGCCGGAATCGTGCTGGCGGCGATGCGCACTTCGCCCGTCAGCGCAGTTGGAACGCGGGCGATGTCTCGCTTGGCTTCGTCGTGCAGTTCCAGAATGTGCTGGGCGTAACCGTAAAGTTTGCGCCCAGCATCCGTGAGCGTCAACGTGCGCGCGCCGCGTTCAAACAGCGTCACGCCCAATTCGCGTTCCAACGCCTGAACGTGCTGACTCACGGCAGCCTGCGTCAGATAGAGCGCCTCGCTCGCCTTGGTGAAACTGCTCAACTCAACGACTTTACAAAACGTGCGCAGTCGAATGATTTCCACACGATTGTTATTCTCCCTGTGTCAATAGTCAGGAGAGATTCTATCACACGACGCGCTTTTGGGCAATTCGCGTCCAAGTGAGCGGATTTGATACGAACTCACCCATGCGTCATACTTCAACCGGATACGTTGGGAGGTGAACGATGATGCCGTCACGGTCTCCGGGCATGGACCCTTATCTGGAAGGACAGGTGTGGAAGGAGTTCCATAACAACTTCATATCAGAGGTTCAAGCAGCCTTAGAGTGCCTCACAAAACCTGTTTCGCTCCCTTTTGTCCCACGATGGAAATCGTGGGCTACTTTTACAAAGCCCCGATGCATCGGGGCTGAACGACGAACGAGTCCCGATGCATCGGGACTTCTGTCCAGGCGTCTTAGACACCGAATTCGATGCGGTGGCAACAGGGCGGCAAATTCTGCGTAATGCCCCCTCTGCTCCTATAAGCAATTCGTAAAACAAACATAACAAGGAACGCGGGAAACTCTTTTCTGCGTCCCCGCGTTCCTTTTTTTGTTCCTATTCCCCCTGCTTCGCCCCGCACTCCGGGCAGAACTTGGAGCCAGCCGGCATCTGCTTGCCGCAACTTGTGCAGAACGCAGCGGCGGCGATTTTTTGTCCGCAGCCGGGGCAGAACTTCGCGCCAGCGGGGAGGGCAGTGTGACAACTGGGGCACGTTCCGACGGCAGCGGGCGCGGCGGGTGCGCCGCTCATCGCGTCGGAGATTTGCTTTGCCATGCCCAAGCCCATGCCAATGCCTGCGCCCATGCCCAAGCCTTCGCCTGCTCCGCCGCCGGACTGCGCGGCAGCCTCCATAGCGCGCGCGGCTTTGAACTGGGTGTAGGTGCGCATATCGCCGATGGCTGCCATGCCGGTGCGCTCGTCCACGATTTTCTGCACCTCTTCGGGCAGCGAGAACGACTGGACGACGAAGTCGACGAGTTGCAGACCGTAACTCTCAAAGTCGCCTGCGACGCGGGTTTTGGCGGCGACGGCGATTTCGTCGTAGAGGCGCGGCAGGTCGAACACCGACTTCGCCAGTTCGCCCACGATGTCGGCGAGGCGGGCGACGAGGATGTTGCGGAAATACTCCTCGACCTGCGACTGCTCGTAGATGCTCTGCGTGCCGACCAGTTTGTTGACGAACAACTGCGGCTCGGCAACGCGCACCGAGAACGAACCGAACCCGCGCAGCCGCACCATCGCCAACTCCGGGTCGCGCAGCAGAATCGGCTCTTTCGTGCCCCACTTGAGGTTGCTGAAGACCTTCGTGCTGACGTAGTAAACCTCCGCGCGGAACGGGCTGCGTCCGCCGAACGGAACCGAAAGCAGCCGCGTCAGCAGCGGCAGGTTCGCCGTCGTCAGCGTGTGCCGTCCCGCGCCGAAGGTGTCCAGCGCCTTGCCATCGCGGAAAAACACCGCCGCCTGACTTTCCATCACAACGAGTTGCGCCCCCCACTGAATCTCTCCGCCTCCGGGCCAGCGCCACACCATGTCCGTCCCGAAATCATCGCGCCATTCAATCACTTGTGGCATCTCTCTCACCTCATTGGAGTGATGGAGTGGTGGAGTGATGGAGTGTGGTTCCAATACTCCAATACTCCAATACTCCAATACTCCAATACTCCAATACTCCATTACTCCATTACTCCAATACTCCATTACTCCATCTCTACGCGATTCCGCTCAGAAGGCTTTCGCGCGCTTTGAGCGCGGCGTCCCAGGAGTCCAATTGCTCATTGACCGCGTTCAGCGCGGCGGGCACGTCGCCGCCGCTGCGCACCGCAGCAGACACGGCGTCCACCGCCGCTTCCAAGTCCTTCACGCCGGCTTCGAGCGTCATGTCGTGTTGATAGACTTGCTCCAATTCTGCCTCGTTGACTTTGATGGCGTCGAAGAAACCGGCGTAGCCTCTGTCGGCGTGGCGCAGGCGGTCCATCAGTGTCTCAAGCCGCTGCTTCACGCGCTCGATGTCGTCCAACAAGTCCAGTTGCATTTTGTTGGTCAGGTCGGTTTGCACCCGCAGCAACTTCTGACTCGACGCCGACAGCAGCGACGCCAGATGGTCGCGCACCATCTTATCCGCGTCGCGTCGCCCCTCGCGCTCCATGTAATCCTTGACGCCGGGGATGTTCTGCGCGAACTGTTCCAGCCAGGAATCACGCCCTGACAGGATACGCTCTTTTACGTCACGCATCTTTGCACCTCTCTTTTTAGGCAGGATGAACAGGATTTACAGGACTGGGAAAAAACATATCCTGTCCATCTCGTTCATCCTGTCTAAGCCTTTCTTGCCAGCCGCCGCCAGCAGCGCTCGTATTGCGCCCGGTCGAGCGGGAGCGATACGGGCTTGCCGCGTTCGCTGGACAGAATGATGGCGTTCACTAATTCAACGGCTTTGGCGGCTTGTTCGCCGGGCACCAGTGGGTCGCGGTTCTCGCGGAGGGCGGCAATCATGTCCTGCACGATGACTTTGTGCCCCGACTCGCGTTTCTCCGGCACAACGTCCTCCCACGTCACCTCCAGTTTGCCCCACGCTTCGGGCGTCGTGCGGATGAACTCGGTGACGTTCTGACTGGGGCGTCCGAGGCGCAAGCCGCCTCTATCGGCAATGAGCGTTCCGTTTTCACCCGCAATCTCTTTATGACTGGAACCGGGCGACTCGATAAGCCCCGCCTGAAATACGCCGCGCGCGCCGTTGGCGAACTGAAAAATGGCGGTCGCTAAATCCTCCACCTGAACGCTGTGCGAGCGCGTTTCAATTTTGCCGATGACTTCGACGACGTCGCCCAACAGATAACCGATGAGGTCAAGGTCGTGGACGGTCTGATTGATAAGCACGCCGCCGCCCTCCTGCGCCCATGTGCCGCGCCAGTCATCGCTGTCGAAATATGCCTGCGTCCTCAGGCTGCACGCCATCCACACCACGCGCAGAAGTTTGCCCAGCGTTCCCTCGACGAGAATCTTCTTTAACGTGACGCTGGTGTCGCTGGTGCGCCTTTGATGGAACACACCTAACTTGTGCCCCAGTGACCGCGCCGCCGCGCACATCTCGTCAGCTTGCTTGACCGTAATCGCCAGCGGCTTCTCGCACAAAACGTGCTTGCCCGCCTTGAGCGCGTCAATGGTCATGCGGTGGTGAAGATAGTGCGGCGTGCCGATGCACACCACGTCAAGGTCATCGCGCTTCAGCATCTTTCGATAGTCGGTGTAATAGTCGACCTGATGCTCTTCCCCCACGCGCTGCGCCACGTCCTCGCGGATGTCGGCGACAGCGACCAACTGAGCGTCCTCAACGCCTTTGATAGCGCGGATGTGCGTCCCGCCGATACCCTTCAATCCAATGCAACCGAAGCGGATTTTGTCCACTGTACGACTCCTTCCTCAATGGTAACAGTGGCATCCATTATACTCCAAACCGCTTATACGGCGCAAATGGTGGGAGGTTACATTTTGTGGGAGTGGGCGGTTCAAACCACACCAACGACAACCCGAAGTCCGGGCAGGCGGACTTCGGGTTGTTGTTGGCGTAATTTTTAATCGCACGGGCGAGCATAAGGACGCGGCAGCGTTGCCTCGTCCACCGCCGTCGCGCTGACTGGAATCGGCAACTCCTTCACGTCCGGCGCGGGCGCATCGCTGGGAATGGGGAGAGATTTCAGATGTTCGGCGACGTTCTTGATGCGCTGCACGGCTTCGCGTGCAACCTGCCGTGTGTCATTATACTGTCGGAAGTCCCTTTCAATCCGACATTCCGCACCTTGAGACCGACATTCCGCACCTTGAGATGACGAAAACGGGATTTTGCGGTATCCTCCTAAGGCAGGAGGATACCGATGACAGAGACAGAGCGCATCT
>FWPU01010213.1_pt1 | contig 14142 bp, 12 predicted proteins | sample 2228361 | NCBI WGS metagenome assembly FWPU01 (sample SAMEA103939777, study PRJEB20133) | metagenome
AGGATTAAAAATAATGAAGAATTATTTTCACAAAAAATATCTTTTACTTTTTTTACCTCTTTTTTCTTTTATATATTTTTACACTTCTCTTTGGTTTAGTGAATTTGTTTTTTTAATCCCCCCTATTTTTCCATAAAACTATTCCATATATTCCCATTAAAAGACCGATTAAGCCAAAAACTGCATAAGAAAAAATTAAGCTTTTAAGAGCAATAAAGGGAACAAGTATAAATTCAAGAATTCCAAGGATATAGAAAAAGGGTGCTATAAGACCTGATATAAAAAATCCCACACCTGTTGCGTAGCCCCAGTAAAGGGTTGAAAGAGGTCCGATGTTTTCCCATCCTAAAATATAAGCACTTATAACATAAAATATTGTCATACCCGCCATTATAATTCCCCAGAGGGTTCCAATTTTTGAAACAATGGGGTACCTGACTTGTGTTTTTTCCCCACTCTTTCTGTAAGCGTATCCATAAATAAAATTAAAGACAATTACAGAAAGAACCAAGAGAATAAGTATTGATAAAAGAAAGGAAAGTTTGAACAAATAAAGAGAAAGGTAAAATCCCAGGGCAACAACAAGCCACAAGATAAAGGGAAGCAAAAATCCCGCAACATGAATTGTGGAGAAGAAAAAGGCAAGGGGCAGTGTTCCAAACCAGAGAGAATATTTCTTTGTGGTGAGATTAAAAATAACATTGAAGGCGATGTAAAACCCGAAAACTATCATATAAATTGCAAAACCTCTGAGTTCCTGTTTGCCTCTTTCTGCAAACATTTTTAGCACATCTATTGTTTCCATCACATCTTTTATTTCCTTTTTTTCCATTTTAACCTCCTATGTTTTTTAAAATTTCTTTTAAAATTTCAAGGTATTCCATCATTTTTTTTCTCCCCTCCTCTGTTAACTTATAAAATGTTCTTGGTCTTCTACCAATAAATGTTTATGATACCTTTATATACCCTTTTTCCTCAAGGGTTCTCAAATGGGATGCAAGATTTCCCTCAGTTGCTTCTGTAAAATTTCTTAAAGTAACAAAATCAGATTCTTTATGCTGGATAAGATAAACAAGAATTGTAAATCTTGTTTTTTCATGAATAACAGGGTCAAGGTTTTTAAATTCCATTCTTAATACTCTCCCTTTTTAAATCCGCCAAAGGTAAAGTTAAAGGTAAAATAAAAGCATGAGGGTGTAAAATCAGGATGGGAAAGAACTTTATATCCACCATCAAGTTCCCATGATGAGGAAAGTGAAAATAAATAACCCGTTCGCAATAAAAGTCCAAAGAATTTTTTAATGGGAATAAAGACATTGAGAGATGGAGAAATTGTAAAACCACCTATGCTTATTTCAGAAATTCTTGCAGGATTTTCAAGAAGTGTATCAAAGGGCACATCACTGCTTTTTGGGATTAACTTCATATTTATCCCGGAATATCCAAGTCCGAGAGAAGGAATAAGAAAAAAGAATTTTGTATTTAAAATAGAATACCCGGCATCAAAAAATCCACTTCCATAAGAAAATTCAATGGTCAAATCAGGGGAAGAAGAACTTGAAACTGTGCCAAAACCTCCTCCTCCTATCCAGAGATTTTCAATAACAGCCCATCCTGCTCCACCCCATCCAAAAGATGTCTCTTTAACCTGTGAGATATTGTGAGATACAAAACCTTTATTCAGTTCATCCATATCCTGCACAATACCCCACATTCCAAACCCACCTGCTCCTCCACTCAGGGAAAATTTTATCACCATTGTGTATGTAATTATACCCATCATGATTCACCTCCTGCTCCCTCAAGGGAACGGTTAATGGTTTATAGCATATTTTTTTCATAATTAACTTTAAAATATAAAGTATAATGTATTTTAAAGTAATTTGTCAAGTAGATTAATAAAATTGTAAAATGGAATATAGAAGTAAATTTGATATAATCTATTTTTTTTCCTTATAATTTTTCTCTTATGAATCTCTTTGCTGCCTCAATACTTGCAGGCTCTTTATGGGGGGCAGGAGAAGTTCTTATATGGAATCTTTTAAAGATAGCAAATATAGAGATGAAATCACCTTTTGTTTTTGCCTACGGAATTTTTATTCTTGCCCTTTCAAGGATGCTTTATAATAAAAGGGGTATTTCAGTTTTAATAGGTTTAATTGCGGTTTCTTTTAAATTCCTGCATTCACCAATTTTTCCTTGCCAGTTTATTGCTGTAATTATAGAAGCCCTTTGTTTTGAAGCAGGATTTTTTCTTGTGTCCCCTCTTAAAAGCATTTTTATTCCTTTATTTGCATCATATCTAAGTTATGCATCCTTCGCACTAACAGCGGTATACATTCTAAAAGTCTCAAGTTGGGTTCAAAGAGGTATCTCAGGAATAAACCACTATGTTTTTATAAACGGTTCTTTTGCTTTTATTTTTTCAATAATAGCATTTAATCTCGCAGCAGTTTCTGCAAAATATCTTTCAAAAAAAGAGTTTAAAATATTTACCCTTTTTTATAAAAAATACGGATTTTTAATTTCAATCCTCTTTTTTGTTATAGCATGGCTTCTGATAAATATTTAATAAACCGAATCCATGAGAAAAAAGGTTACATATCTAAGGAAAAAGCAGAGAAGATAGCAAGAGATAGAAAAATATCCCTTTCCAGTTTATATGAATTTCTTTCTTTTTACACATTATTTTCAACAAAAAAAGTAGGTAAACATGTAATAAGAGTTTGCAGCGGTCTTTCCTGTTATATATCAGATAAAGAGAAAATAATTTCAAAATTAAAAGAAACCCTCGGAGTTGATATAGGAGAAACAACTCCTGATCAAGAATTCACCCTTGAAGAGGTAAGCTGTTTGGGTGCATGTGCCCTTGCTCCTTTCGTAATGATAGATGGTTTTCTTTTTGAAAATGTAAAGGCAGAAGAAATCCCCCTTCTTCTTAAAAAATTCAAAGAAAAAGATTTAAAACCTTTAAAAATTCCAATTTTAGCACCCTATGGGAAATTCTTATTAAGAAATGTGTATGAAATAGACCCTTCAAATATTGAGGATTATATCGTAAGAGATGGTTATAAAGCTCTTGAAAAAGTATTAATTAAAGGAAGTGATTATGTAATAAGGGAGATAAAGAACTCAGGTTTAAGAGGAAGAGGAGGAGCAGGATTCCCTACCGGGCTGAAATGGGAATTTGTAAAAAGAGAAAAAGAAAAGCCAAAATTCGTTATATGCAATGCAGATGAAGGTGAACCTGGAACCTTCAAGGACCGAGTCCTTATTGAAAATGACCCTCATTCAGTTATTGAAGGAATTATAATTGCTGGATTTGCAGTTGAAGCAGAAAAAGGAATTATTTATATAAGAGGAGAATACGAAACTGGTTTCAGAATTTTGGAAAATGCAATTAAAAAGGCAAGAGAAAAGGGATTCCTTGGTAAAAATATTTTAGAAACTCATTTTTCCTTTGATATAGAAATTGTTAAAGGAGCTGGAAGTTATGTATGTGGAGAGGAGACCGCTTTAATTGAATCTCTCGAAGGAAAAAGAGGTGAACCAAGAAAAAAACCTCCTTACCCTTCAAACAAAGGACTTTACGGAAAACCCACACTTGTTCAAAATGTTGAAACCCTTGCAAATGTTCCTCTTATTTTATTAAGAGGAGCTGAATGGTTTAAAGAAAAGGGAACAATTTTAATCAGTCTTTCCGGTGATCTGAACTTTAAAGGGGTCTGTGAAATTCCTCTTGGAACATCTCTTGAATATGTTATAAAGGAACTTGGAAAGGGAATAAAAGGCGGAAAGTTAAAGTTTTTAATTCTGGGAGGTATTTCTGGAAGTTTTATAAGGCCTTCCCAAATAAATATAAAACTTGATTATGGATATTTAGAAAGGATTAATTCCTCAATTGGTTCAGGAGCTATAATAGCAATTAATGAAAAAAGATGCTCTGTTTGTATTGCAGAAAATATAATTGGGTTTTTCAGGCATGAAAGTTGTGGTAAGTGCATACCCTGCATGAGAGGGACCGATGAAACTGCAAGAATAATAAAGGATATAGAAAATGGAAAAGGGGAAAAGGGAGATATTGAACTTCTTTTTGAAATTGGAGAGGTAATGGAACTTTCTTCCTTCTGCCCCCTTGGTCAAACTGCCTTAAAGGTAATAAAAGAAATTATTCAGGAATTTAAAGGAGAATGGGAACTACATATAAAGGGAAAAAAGTGTCCTTTTAAAGTGTGTAAAAATGAGTAAAGAATATATGAGGATAAAAATTAATGGGAAAGAATATTTATTTCCTGAAGGCACAAAAATAATTGATGCCTGTAAAGATATAGGCATTTACATACCTTCTTTATGTTATTTAGAAAAAGTATCAGAGGAAGGAACATGTGGTATATGTGTTGTTGAGGTAAAGGGATACAGAACTCTTAAAAGGGCATGTATTACAGAAATTTCTGATGGTATGGAGATAATAACAGATTCAGAAAAGATTCAGAGAACAAGAAGGATGATTCTTGAACTTATTCTTTCAATTCACCCTCCTGAATGCATAACCTGTGATGCTGATGGAGATTGCTTGCTTCAAGAGCTGTGTTATAAATATGATATTTCAAAAAGTAAATTTCTGGACAGGGAGATTCTTAATATAGAAAGGAACTTTTTCAAGCAAACTTCTGCATGGAATACAAATCCCTTTATAAGGTTTTATCCTGAAAAATGTATCCTTTGTAGAAGATGTGTAAATGCTTGTAAGAATCAGGCAGTTGTTGATGTTATAGGAGTTGTAAATAGAGGATATAAAACAAAGATAACAACACCCTTTGAAATACCTCTTGAAAAAACTAAGTGCCAGTTCTGTGGGGCATGTATACAGGCTTGTCCAACAGGAGCATTGATTGAAAAAACAAGGGTAAAAAAAGGGAAAATTTTTCACTTCAAAAGAACAGAGACAATATGCGCCTATTGTGGTGTGGGTTGTGAGCTTGTGCTTTATACAGATAAGAATAATAAGATATTAATGGCAAAAGGGAAAGAGGATTCTCCTGTGAACAGAGGGAGACTATGTGTTAAGGGAAGATATGGTTTTGAATATGTAAATAGTTCTGAAAGGCTTAAAAAACCTTTAATAAAAGATAATGGTAGATTTAGAGAAGTTGAATGGGACGAGGTACTTTTCTATGTGGCTAAAAGATTAAAAAAAATAAAAGAAAAATATGGACCTGATTCCATAGGTTTGCTTGGTTCTTCAAGATGCACAAATGAGGAGAACTATGTATTACAAAAATTTGCAAGAGCAGTAATTGGGACAAACAATGTTGATAACTGTGCAAGGCTGTGTCATGCATCAACGGTTACAGGTCTTGGAAAGGCACTTGGAGCAGGAGCAGCAACAAATTATATAGAAGATATTAAACATTTAGATGTTATGTTTGTCATTGGTTCAAATATGACAGAGACCCATCCTGTTATTTCACAATTTGTAAAGGAGCATAAAAAGAAAAAGGGGGCTAAGTTGATTGTGTGTGACCCGAGGAAAATAGACCTTGCAGAATATGCAGACATTTACATACAGCATTATCCTGGAACAGATGTTGCACTTCTAAATGGAATAATGAAGGTGATAATAGATAAGGGTTTAATAAACAAAAAGTTTATAGATGAAAATACAGAGGGTTTTGAAGAATTTTTAAAAGTTGTTTCAAAATACGAACTTGAAAAAGTTTCAAAAATAACAGGTGTTCCTGCTAAGCTCATAGAAAAGTCTGCTATAATTTACGGAAGTGCAAAAAGGGCAACTATCTTTTATACAATGGGTGTAACACAGCATACAAAAGGAACTGATAATGTTTTGAGCATAGCAAATCTTGCTTTAATTACAGGTCATCTTGGAAGTGAGGGTAATGGAATTATGCCATTAAGGGGACAGGCAAATGTCCAAGGTGCATGTGATATGGGATGTCTTCCAGATGTGTTACCTGGTTATCAGAAAGTCACAGATGAAAAAATAAGAGAAAAATTTGAAAAAGCATGGGGTGTTAAACTTCCGGATAAAATAGGTTACGCAGTTTCAGAATTTTCAGACCTTATTTTTGAAGGAAAATTAAAGGCAGTTTATTCAATGGGTGAAAATCCTGTGATGACAGATCCTGATGTTAACAGGGTAATAGATGCTTTTAAAAAACTTGAGTTTTTTGTAACACAGGAAATATTTTTATCTGAAAGTGCAGAACTTGCCCATGTGGTTTTACCTTCTGCAGCAGCCTATGAAAAAAATGGGACATTCACAAATACAGAAAGAAGAGTTCAGCTTTTAAGACCTGCAAAACAAAAGCCAGAAGGAACAAAGTATGACTGGGAAATAGTGGGTGAGGTTGCAAAAAGAATGGGTTACAAGATTAATTATAAAAATACATCTGAAATTATGGATGAGATAGCCCTTTTAACACCTTCTTATGCAGGAATAAGTCATGAAAGACTTGAAAAAGAGGGGATTATGTGGCCATGTCCTTCACCTTGTCATCCGGGAACAAAAATTCTTCATGCTGGAGGAAAGGTAAAAAGACCGAACAAAAAAGCATTAATATCTCCGGTTGAATACATCACTGCAAAAGAACTTCCTGATGAAGATTACCCTTTTATTCTAACAACAGGAAGAATTCTTTTCCACTATCATACCAGGAATGAAACAAGGAGAGTTAGAGTTCTTGAGGATTTTGTTCCAAAAAACTATGTTGAGATAAATAGAGAGGATGCAGAAAAACTCAATATAAAAGATGGGGAGATTGTGAGGGTTTCAAGCAGAAGAGGAAGTATAGAGATACATGCAAAGGTATCTAATAGACCTAAAAAGGGTGTAGTTTTTATTTCCTTTCATTTCAGAGATACAAACGCAAATATTTTAACAAATCCTGTTTTAGACCCGGTGGCAAAAATTCCTGAGTATAAGGTTTCAGCAGTGAGAATCGAAAAGATAAAATAGTCTATGAAAAAAAGTATTCAGGAAAGTTTAAAGGAAATTCTTGAAAATGAAAAAATAATGGTTCTTGCAACATCTTTTGGCGACAGACCATGGGCAACACCGGTGATTTACGCATGGAATGGAAATAAAAGATTTTATTTTCTTTCAAGAAAATCAACAAGGCATGCTGAAAATATTTTAAAAAATGAAAAAATTGCTGTGAGCATATATCCAAAAGATTTAAAACCATTAAGAGGAATTCAGATGGATGGAAAGGTTAAAATTTTAAAAGGAAAAGAGAATTTAAAAGCTCTTAAAATTTATATAAAAAGATTTCCAAGAGCAAAGCAAAGGCTACCCTATTTAAAGGAACTTTTAAAAGAAAGAAAAGAATTTTCCTTTTTTGAATTTGAAGTTGAAAAAATATATCTTTTAAGTGAAGAACATTTTGGATGGGGAAAAAGAGTAGATGTTACAGAATTTCTGGAAATCTCATAAAATTGAACTTAAATCCATTGCCTTAAATTTAATCTCAAAGATAGTTTCAAAAGATTTTTTTAATTTATCCTTTACCTCCTCTATACTAATATCTTTTCCCAGAATTTCCTTTAATGATGTTACTCCCTTATTCAATCCACAGGGTAGTATGTAATCAAAGTATTTTAAGTCAGTCGTGACATTAAGGGCAAATCCATGAAAGGATACCCATCTTTTAACAGATATACCAATGGCACATATTTTTTCACCACCTACCCATACCCCTATCATCTTGTTATTCTTGTAAGCATCTATACCGTATTCTTTCAACATAAAAATAATTGAATCTTCTATTTTATCAACAAAATTTTTTATTCCAGCAAGCTTTTCCTTTAAATTAAATATCAAATAGCCCACAATTTGACCAGGTCCATGATATGTAACATCACCTCCTCTTTCAATTCGGTAAACAGGGATTCCTCTTTGTTTCAAAAAACTGATACTCACTCTAAAATTTTTTTCTTTCCCGCTTTTACCCAGGGTATAAACATGAGGATGTTGAACAAATATAAAGGTATCTTCTATATCCCCCCGGGCTCTTTTCTCATGCAAAATTTTCTGGATTTCCCATGTTTTTTTATAATCTAATAAACCCAGGTCTATAAGATTTAAAACTTTCAATGCTCCATTATCTCTTTTATCTTATTATATATTATTTCAGAAGCACCTTTTAAAGAATCAATCGTCCTTCTTGCATTCTTACCCATCCTTTCTCTCATACTATCATTTTTAATAAGCTTTTCCAGGGTTTTAAAAAGCTCTTTATTTTCCACTTTGAGTCCACCTCTTTTCTTTATAAGATCCATAGCGACTTCCTGCACATTATGAATACTATTTCCAAAAACAACAGGAACTCCAAAGGAAGCGGGTTCTGCAAGATTGTGTCCTCCGTGGTTACCAAAAGTTCCACCAACAATCGCAATATCACTTAACTTCCAGACATTTATGAGCTCACCAAGGGTATCAAGAATAAAAACCTTTTTTGAAGGAATTTTATTCTGGCTCCTTTTTTCATACTCAATACCTTTTTCTTTTAATTTTGATTCAATAAAGCCTGTATTTATAAGGTGTCTTGGGGCAACTATTATCTTTAAATTCTCATTTCTATCTAAAATTTTATATATAACATCTATAAAAATATTTACTTCATCTCTCCTTACACTTCCAAATGTTATTATAAAATCCTTTTTTGCAAAAAGAGGGGGCACATCTTTTTTTATTGAATCGTATTTCAAATTTTTTAAAGTCATAATTCTTTCTTCAGGAACACCCAGCATTTTATAAAACTTTTCATATTTTTTATCCTGCATGAATATAAACTCAAAGGAACTTATGTATTTTTTAATATCTTTAAAAATACTTTTGTAAAAATAAAAACTCTGTTTTGAAATTTTACCATTTACTAAAAAAATTTTTTTCTTTTCCTCAAGTGCAGTTTCAAGTAAGTTAGGCCACAACTCGCTTTCTGCAAGAACTATAAATTTTGCCTTTTCCAAAATCTTTCCAATCTCATGTTCTTTATCCCATGGGAAATAATATATACCGACCTTTTCTTTAAAAAATTCTTCTGCTCTCTTTTTGCCGGATTTTGTAAAAACTGTAATAACACAAGGGTAGTTATTAGAAAACTTTTCAACAAGAGGTTTTAAACTCATAACTTCACCCATTGAAGATGCATGGAAATAGACATAATCATCATAAGGTATTTCTTTTATTTTTCTTTGTTTAGATAAAGGTAAAGTAAAAGTTAATGATTTATAAAGGAATTTTATCACTCCCATTCTATAGTTGCAGGTGGTTTTGATGTTATATCATAGACAACCCTGTTTATGCCTTTTATTTCACCTATTATTCTTCTTGCAATTCTGTCTAAAACAGGATAGCGAATTTTTGCCCAGTCGGCGGTCATTGCGTCAAGGGATTCAACAATCCTGAGTGCTATTACATTTTCATAAGTCCTTTCATCTCCCATAACTCCAACAGACTTTACAGGTAAAAATACACAGAATGCCTGCCACAACTTTGAATAAAGACCCTCCTTTTCTATCTCCTCTTCTAAAATTGCATCTGCCACCTGAAGAATTTCAACTTTTTTTCTATTTATCTCACCAAGAATTCTTATCGCGAGCCCTGGTCCTGGAAAAGGGTGTTTTTGTATTATCTCATCAGGTAATCCAAGCTTTCTACCTATTTCTCTAACCTCATCTTTAAAAAGCTCTTTAAAAGGCTCTATAAGGACATAAGGATGATTTGAAGGCAAACCCCCAACATTGTGATGGGTTTTTATTGTTGATGAAGGTCCTACAAAAGGACATGATTCAATGACATCAGGATAAAGGGTTCCCTGAGCAAGATAAGCAATTTTACTCTTTGTTTTTTTTATACCCATTATTTTAAGAGTTTCTCTTATAAAGATATCAATAAAAAGTTTTCCTATTATTTTCCTTTTTCTTTCGGGATGAATTACTCCTTTTAAGCTTTTAAAAAATTTTCTCTCAGCCCTTACAATCTGCAAATTTTTAAATTCTTTAAAGAGTCTTTTTACCCTTTCCTCTTCACCTTTTCTTAAAAGTCCTGTATTTACAAAAATCGGGAAAATGTTTTCTTTAAAAACAGGTTTTAAAAGAAAGGCAAGAACAGAGGAATCAACACCTCCTGAAAGAGCGAGAAAACAGGGTTTATCCATGTATTTTGTTTTTAATTTTTCTCTCGTTATATCTATAAAATCTTTTAAATACCATCCCTTTTTTGCCTTACATATTTTAAAAACAAAGTTTTTCAAAATTTTTTTACCAAAATCAGTGTGAACAACTTCTGGATGAAACTGAACCCCATATATTTTCTTTTTTTCATCCTCTATACTGGCATAAAAACATGAGGACGTTTCTCCTGTCTTTAAAAATCCCTTAGGAATTGAGGAAACAGAATCTCCATGACTCATCCATACTTTAAAAACTTTTACTGGTATTTCTTCAAAGAGAACACTTTTTTTTCTTATCCTGAATTCCGCAAATCCATATTCTCTTTCTTTTGCAGGTTTCACCTTACCTTTCAGAATATAAGAAATTAACTGCAAACCATAACATATCCCCAAAATCGGTTTTTTAAGCTCAAAGATTTCTTTTTTTATACCAGGTGAATCTTTTCCATACACAGATTTTGGACCACCTGATAAGATTATTCCTTTAACACACTTATTTTTTATTTTTTCAAGATAATTTTCATAAGGAGAAATAATTTCAGAATATACATTCATTTCTCTTATCCTTCTTGCAATAAGCTGGGTATACTGAGAACCAAAATCTATTATGACTATTTTATCCATCCGCCTCCTAAGAGAATATCGTCTTTATAAAAAGCTGCAATCTGACCTGGTGTAGGTGCAAACTGATGTTTTTCAAAAATAACTTTTGCATATCCCCCTTGAACAAAAATCTTAGCCTTTGCAGGAAAATGAAGCTGTCTTATTTTAACATAGGCGATAAACTCATTCTCTGGTTTTAAATGCCAGTTTATCCCATAAACCTCTATTTCTTTTATATAAACTTTTTTTCTCTCAGCCACAACAACAAGGTTTTTGTCAGGTATTAATTCCTTAACATAAAGTCTTTTTCCTCCGCAAATGCCCAATTTTCTTCTTTGACCTATGGTAAAGTTGAAAAATCCTTCATGCATTCCCTGAATATTACCCTTTTCATCAACTATATATCCTTCTTTTTTTCTAATAAAGTTTTTTATAAACTCTCTATAGTTTCCATTGACAAAGCAAAGATCCTGTGAATCTGGACGATATGCTGAAATAAGTCCCTCCCTATATGCTATCTCTTTTACTCTTTCTTTGTTAAATTCCCCAAGGGGAAAAATAATTTTCTCTATTTTTTCTTTGTCAACAAGAGAAAGAAAATAGGACTGGTCTCTTTTTTTATCCTTTGCAATTTTTATAAAATTACCTTCTTTTTTTGCATAATGTCCGGTTGCAACATATTCACAGCCAAGTTTTTTAGCTTCTTCAAAGAGAAACCCAAATTTAAAAAGTTTGTTACATAGTGCACAGGGATTTGGTGTTCTGCCCTGTAAATAGGTTTTAACAAAATAGTCAACAATATTATTTTTAAACTTTCCTCTTACATCATATGTATAGTGAGGAAAACCCAGTTTAAAAGCAACTATTCTCGCAAAATTTACTGCCTCTAAACTGCAGCAAGACCTGGGGTCTTCCACATTTTCATACATCAAAAGAGTAGCCCCTATAACCTCATATCCTGCCTTTTTAAGCAAAAAGGCACTTACCGATGAATCAACTCCGCCTGAAAGACCTAAAAGAACCTTCACAACTTAAATCTTTCCTCCTTTATTTGAACATTTATGTTAACTTCAAAAAATTTTGAATAAAGAACATATTCACCCTTTTCATTCCATTGTTCACACTTGTAAGGTATAAAATCCTTTCTTATCCAGAAAATTTCCTTTTTACATCCGAAAAAATCATTAGGATTTTTAACATCAAATTCTATTTTCCATCCTTCAAAATCATCCTCTTTAAATTCTTCTAAAAGCCTTGCAGGATATCCTTTTTCATAATACTCCATCACCCTTCGGTATATTTCACCTATACCTGCATGATATATTCTAAAACCCCTGAGTGAAATAACCTTTTTATCATCGGGTTTTAATGTGAGGACTATTCCCTTTAAAAGTCCTCCTTTTCTTCCTCTTACAATATTTTTTTCAGGATTATACATCACTTCACTTCCTTTATCTTTACCTTTTAGCACCTTCAATCTTATCCATAGAGGCTTTTTAAACTCAACAAAATAGGTCCTTTTATCCTCCTCTTTTCCCTTTTTTTGATAACTCTCATAGGTACAGGTATAGGTATTTATACTCTCCCATTTTACTTTACACTTTTTAATAATTGAGTCCAAAGAAACCTGTGTAAAAACAAAAATACTTATTAAAATCTCCATAACTCATCCTCCTTTTTTAATTTAAATTATAAAAAGTTGTAAGGGTTCATTTCAATCTTAAGGAAATATTTTTTGTTAAGTTTATTAAGATTTCCGATGACTTTTCCAAGTTTTTCCCTTTGCTCAGATTTTATAAGTAGCCTGACTCTATAAATATTTTTTACTCTTTCTAAAGGGGCAAAGGAAGGACCAAGAATCTCAACATCTTCATCTATACTCCTTTTTATCTCCTCTCCTTGCTCCATTGCTTTTTCTCTATTTCTGTTTTTAACCTCTATAAGCATTAGATGTGAAAAAGGGGGGTAGGAAAGCATCTCTCTTTCTTTTAACTCCTCTTTATAAAATTTCTCCATTTCTCCTGATTTTATATACTTTATGACTGGATTATCGGGGTTCATTGTTTGAATTATAACTTTTCCTCCTTTTCTTGCCCTTCCTATAACCTGATTGAGCATTATAAATGTTCTTTCTCTTGCTCTGAAATCAGGAAGATTAAGGGTTAAATCTGCATAAAGTATTCCTATGAGTGAAACATCAGGAAAATCAAAACCCTTTATTATCATCTGGGTTCCAAGAAGTATATCAACTTCTTTGTTTTTTAATTTTTTGAATATCTCGAAAACTTTTTTTCTCCTTCTTGTTGTATCAAGGTCCATCCTTATTGTTTTAAAATCAGGAAAAATATCTTTTAATCCTTCTTCTATTTTTTCAGTTCCATAACCAGAATATTTAACATCTGTTCCCCTGCAGGAAGGACAAAAATCAGGTGGTTCTATTTCATCAGAGCAAAAATGACATACAAGTTTTTTCTTTCTTTTATGATAAACATAAGAGATAGTACAATTTCTACATTCAAAAACATATCCACAGTCCATACACTGCATAAAATGGGCAAAACCCCTTCTATTTAAAAATAAAATCACCTGTTTCCTGTTTTTAACAGTTCTTTCAATTTCCTCTATAATTTTTGCAGATAGAAAAAAGGGAAATCTCTCCTCTTTCATATCAAGAACTTCAATTTCAGGAAAATAATAACCTTTCACTCTTTTTTTAATTAGATAGAGATTGTATTCATCCTTTCTGGCAAAATAGTAGGTCTCTAATTGGGGTGTTGCTGTTCCTAAGACTAAAGGTATCTCTTCTATCTCTGCCCTTATCTTAGCGATTTCTTTTGTATGATAATAGGGAAATCTTTCATCTTCCTTATAGGAATTTTCCTGTTCCTCATCAATTATAATAATTCCATTATTTTTTAAAGGAGCAAATACTGTTGAACGAGGTCCTATAACAATACAGGGTTTTCCTGAAAGGATATCTTGAAAAGAATAAAGCCTTTCTGCCTTTGAAATAGCAGAGCCCCAGAGGATTATATCTTTCTCTTTGAAATACTTTTTAAAAATAAAATAAATCTGGGGCACAAGAGATATTTCAGGAACAAGTAAGATACAAGACTTGCCACTTTCTAAAACTTTTCTTATGAGTTTAAGATACAAAAATGTTTTACCGCTACCTTTTACGCCATAAATTAAATGAACATTAAATTCGGAAATTTTTTGGACTATCTCATTATATACTTTTTCTTGTTCTGGTGTAAACTTTTCAGGAACCTCTATTTTTTCAAGAGGCCCAATAGTAAATTTTTTAAGAGAGGGCTTTTTTAAAATGTAATAGGTGAATCCTATA
>FWPU01010214.1_pt1 | contig 14142 bp, 10 predicted proteins | sample 2228361 | NCBI WGS metagenome assembly FWPU01 (sample SAMEA103939777, study PRJEB20133) | metagenome
GATTTTTTGAAAATGACATTGTTTTTTCAAATGGACAATTTGTTGAATGGCCTGAAGGAGCACAACAAACAGCCGTTGGTGGAGGCACATAGAGTTCAAAAGAAGGGGTGGCAAAGAGCCACCCCTTTTGGTTTTACCCTTGTAGAACTTTTAGTTACTTTGGCAATCCTTGGAATTTTGGCAGCAATTGCAATTGGGAGATATAGAATTGCCATAGAAACAGCAAAACAAAGGGTTTCTATGGCAAATATGAGAAATGCAGGGATGGTTGTTGCTTTTTATCAAGTCGAGCAAAATAAGTATCCCCTATGCCCTGGGGGTGATATGGGAACTTGGCAAACTTGTACCTTAGAAGATATAAAACCAATTTTAATTCCTCCAAGTCCTGAAGCTCTTTTGACAAATTTTGGTGTAAAAGATGGGTGGAATAATGATCTTATTTATGAAAGTGATGGTTATAATTATATTGTAAGATGTTATGGCAAAAATGGGATTCCCGATGGACCCATAAGTCCTACCACAAGACATAATTTTGATTTAGATATATATTTTGAAGGCGGAACTTTTACTGCTTCTCCTTTTTAGTAGTTTTTTATTTTCTCAAGAAGAAATAGAGCTTTTAAATAAATACATTAAAATTAATACAAAAAGTTCTACAATTGAAAGTGTTGAATTTTTTAAAAATATCTTTGAAAAAAATAAAATAAAATATAAAATCTTAGGAGAATTAAATAATTTATCAATTCTTGCTGAATTAAAGGGAAAAGATTCAAATTTAAAGCCCTTTCTTTTAACCCACCATATGGATTGTGTAAATGAAAGTTCAAGTTTAAATTTTTTCCCCAATTATATGGAAGGCTCTTGTCTTTTGGATGATAAGGCATTAGGAATTGCACACCTTATTGCTTTTCTTAATGCAAAGAAGATTAAAATAAAAAGGGGAATATATTTTTTAGCAGTTTCTGGTGAAGAAAATGGAGGAAAGAAGGGGATTGGATATTTGATAAAAAATGGTTTGCTTCCAGATATATCCTTTGCCTTAGGTGAAGGAGGAAAATCAGCTTCGGCAACAGATGAAAAACTCTTCCTTTCTATTTCAACCACAGAAAAGGGTTTGCTTTGGATTGAAATTAAAATTCCTCTACCTGGTGGGCATAGTATAGGAGGAGATGATATATTTTTAAAAAATTCATTAAAAAAAATTTATAACCTCCCTTCAATTTTACCTTACTTTGGAAAATTTGAGGAGTTTAAAGAATTTATTTCTTGGTATAGAAATGCATTTCCTTCTCTAAGAAAAATTCCAAAAAAAATAGAAGAAGTTGAAATTGTTCATAAAAAATATGTTTATACATCTTTATCTGTTACATCCATAGAAACAGATGGAGAAAAAAATAAGCTTCCCACTTATATAAAATTTTCCTTAGATATTAGAACAGCAGCTAAAGAAAATCATAGAAAGGTATTAGAGTTTTTAAAAAAAGAATTTCCAGAAGGGGAAATCAATGTCTTGATGGAACTTTTTCCTTCTCCTACAACTCCAAGGGAAAATATATATTTTAAAAAATTTTTAAAGGTTTTAAAGGATATTTTCCCTTCCCTTCCAATGGGCCCTTCCATTTCCCCCGGTTTTTCTGATTTAAGATATTTAAGAGAAAAAGGGATACCTTCCTTTGGTTTTTCCCCCTTCTTTTTAAATTTTTATCATGAAGCAACAATTCATAAAAAAAAGGAAAGAATGCCAAAAGATAGATTTTTGGAAGGGGTTGAGTTAATGAAAAAGGTAGTTTTAAAGCTTGCTGAAGAATAAAATTTTTTTAATTATTTCCCTTTTTTTCCTTTCTTTAATCTTTATATATCCAATTTTTATAGGAAAGTTTTTTTCCTTCAGAGATGTATTTTTGTATGTAATTCCTTTAAAGTACTTTACAATTTCCCAAATTCAAAAGGGAATAATTCCCTGGTATAATCCCTATAATGGGGGAGGGGAATACTTTTTATCAAATCCTCAAACAGGGCTTTTTTATCCCTTAACTTACTTATTTTTTCTTCCTCCAGATACTGCTTTTCAAATATATCAATTTTTTCAAATAATTTTATGTTTTATTGGAGCCTTTTCTTTATCAAAAAGTTTTAAGAAGGATGAAAAACCTTCCCTTGGTCTATCCTTATCAGTTATTTTTTCTGGTTTATTTCTTTCCCTGTGGGATTTGCCCTTTATAATGGGCTCTATTTCCTTTTTATTTTTATCTTTATGGGCATTGAGGGAAAAAAAATTTAAATTATTTTTGTTATTCTTATCTCTTTCATTTTTTTCTGGGGAACCATACATTTTCTTTTTATCTTTTTTATTTATAATTTATTTTTCTTTTATTGAAAGGATTAATATTTCTTTTCTCATAAAGCCAACTTTGCTCTTTTTATTCTTTTCCCTTGGAATAATTATTTTAATTTTAATTTTGCTTCCCCATACCTCAAGATTTGAAAGGGGTGACCTCTCTTATGAAGGTATCCATTTTAAGGAACTCTTTTTTATGGTCTCTGGAACCTCTTCTTTTACATCTTATGGAGGAAAATTAGAAGAAAAATACCACTATATCCCCATCCCCTATTTTGGAACTTTTTTATTTTTCTTTTTTTTACAAGGTATCTTTAAAAAAGGGAGGTCTTTATATTATTTAATTCCCTTTTTCTTTTTTTTAATTTTAGGTATGGGGATTAATGGACCCTTTAAATTTTTTTATTCCTTTCCCCCCTTTTCCCTAATTAGATACCCCGAAAGGTTTTTGCCTTTAACCTTAGTCCCAATCTTTTTAATATCCTTAAATTATGAAAAAAAGAGATATTATCCAATTTTAGCCCATTTTTTAATTTTTATTATTTCCTATTCTTTATCCTTTCCAAATAATTTATTAAATTTTATTCCCTTTTTTATTTTAATTTTACTTTCAATTTTACCCTTTTCAAAAATTTTATCCCTTTTACCTTTTTTAGAAATCTTGGTTGCTTTTCCAATCTTTACATTACAGGAATTTAAATTACCTAAACCACCTATTGATTTAAAATTAAATGAATTAAAAAGATTATGCCCCCCTCAAAAGGACTTAAATCTTTTAAGATTTTTATATCCAAATAATTATTTTACAAAGGAAAGTGATTTTAAAGGGGCAATTGCATTAGAGGGTTATACAAACCTTTATTATCCCCTTCAAATTTCCTATACCCCCCACCCCCTTTATTTAAAAATTTATAACAATTCCCTAAAAGACATAGATTTTTTTAAATCTTGCAATGGGTTTGGTATCATTGAAAAAGATGAAATAGGATGGGAAAAGGTAAATTCTTTGCCTTTAATTGAGCCAGAACCCCTCTTTTTTAAATTCTTAGGAGATGGATTTTTAATAAAATTTAATTTAAAAGAAGATGGGGAAGTAATAGTAAGATTTTTAAAACTTCCCTTTACAAGGGTTTATAAAAATAGGAAAAGGATTAAAATTGAAGAAGAGGAAAAGTGGATAAGATTTAAGTTAGTGAAAGGAGATAATAAAATTTTAATAAAATTTACTCCCCTTATTTTAAAATTTTTATACACCCTTTCCTTTTTTGCTTGGTTTTTCTTTTTATGCTATTCTATTATTAAATGGATTATTTCTTTGTTTTAATTTTAGGTTTAATTTGGGGTTCTTTTGCAAATGTTTGTATTTGGAGAATTCCAAGGGGAGAAAATATCCTTTACCCTCCATCCCACTGTCCCATTTGTAAATCAAAGATTAAATTTTATGACAACATTCCTGTTTTTTCCTTTCTTTTTTTAAAAGGAAGATGTAGAAAATGTGGAGAAAAAATTTCCATAAGATATCCAGTTGTAGAAAGCTTGACAAGCATTTTTGCTTTATTAAGCTATTTAAAGGGGGGCTTTACATTTTTTTCAATTTATCTCTTTTTGGTTTCCTTTTTTTTCTTAATTTTACTTTTTATAGATTTAGAGCATACAATCCTTCCAGATACAATAACAATAGGGGGAACCTTCTTTTTCTTTTTTTATTCCTTAATTTTTAAAATAAATCCATCCCCCTTTGAAAGGGTTTTGGCTTCAGCTTTAGGTTCCTTTTTATTCTTATTTGTTTTACTTTTGTTTTATCTTTTAAAGGGTTATTATGGGATGGGTTATGGAGATATAAAACTAATGGCTTTTGTGGGAGTAATTTTTGGTTTTCCAAATTTTCTTTATACAATAATTGGAGGTTCTTTTGTTGCTCTCCTCTTTTACATCTCTTATTATATCTTTTCAGGAAAAAAGAAGCCCTTTTTACCCTTTGGAACATTTCTTTCTATTTTTAGTTTATTTTATCTTTTTTACTTATGAATTTTTTACAAGAGACACGCCTTTTTTCTATTTTATCCATTGCCCTTCTTACTTCAATTTTGCTTGGAAGTTTTATATTTTTAAACATTATATTTTCAAATTTTGAGGGCTATCATGCAGAAATATTATATGATAAACATAAAAAAATATTGGAAAATATAGAAAAAATTAATTCTTTAAAGGAAATCCCCTTAGGGGGAGAGCCCTTTCTTTTAGGTGTTGGCCTTGTCTCCATATTAGGGGAAGAAGAATTTTATCCAAATTATGTAAGAACTTATTGGCTTAAAGCAAAGGGTAAAATTAAGGATTTAAGTTTTTCACAAAGTTTAAAACCAATTAAAGGCAAAGATCTTTATTTTCAAGTTGTCTTAAGCCCCTTAAGGGGTCGAGCATTTTTATCCTTTTACGATGCCACACTACTTGGCTATACAGAAGAAAAGGTTCAAATCTTAAGTATCTTTGTCTTTCTTACTTCAATCCTTTTACCTTTATATTTATATTTATTTATAAAAAGGGCTGGGAAATTGTATTATAATTTAGTAAAGGAAGCAAAAGAAAACCCTTTTTTTTCTATAAATGAGCAAGAACCCCAAACCCTAATTGAGGCATTAAGAAGGACAAATGAAGAGTTAAAAATACTTTTTGAAAGAGCAAAAGAAAGGGCATCGGAGCTTGAAATTTTATCTTCAACTTTATCAAAAAACATTGTCTCAGGTTTTATTTTAATTGATCCCTTAGAAAGAGTAGTGGAAGCAAATTCCTATGCCTTAAAAGTTCTTCAAGTAAAAAATTATGAAGAAAAGATAAATTTAGATAATTTTTTAAGGGATTATCCCAAATTATTAAAAAACATTAAAGAGGCATTTCAATTTAAAAAAGCCCTTTCAAGAAAAATTATAGAAGAAAGGGAAAAATTTTTAGGCTTAACCTTAATACCTCTCTTTAAAAATTCCCATTTTTTAGGGATGATTTTATTATTTCAAGATTTGACAGAAATAAAAAGAATGGAAGAAACCATAAGGGAAAAGGAAAGTTTGGCAAATTTAGGTACTTTTTCTGCAGGGATTGCCCATGAATTTAGAAATTCCCTTTCTTCCATAATTGGTTATGGAAGATTGCTCAAGGAAAAAAATTTAGATGAAGAAGGAAAAAGATATTTAAAAACTTTATTAGATGAAGCAAAACATATAAATGAAGTAATAACAAAATTTTTAGAGTTTACAAAAATACAAAAAATAGAAAAACAAGAGATAGAAATAAGAAAAATTTTTCAAAGAACAATTGAAATATTAAAGCTAAGTTTTCCTGAAATAAATTTTATCTTAAAAGGAAAGGATATAAAAATAGATGTGGATTTAAACCTTTTTTTGCAAGCCATAAGGGCAATCTTAGAAAACTCTGCTTATGCACAAAAAAGGGGAGATGTAGAAATTTCCTGGTGGGAAGAAGGAAATAAAATAAAAATTGAAATTAAAGATAAAGGGGAAGGTATGGATGAAGAGACACAAAAAAAGGCATTTATTCCCTTTTTTTCTACAAAACCAGAGGGAACAGGTTTGGGGCTATCCTTAGCCCATAAAATTATTATCTTACACGATGGTTCCATTTCAATTTTTTCAGGGAAGGGAAAGGGGACAACTTTTTTAATAATTTTAAACAAAGAAGTGTTACAAAATGACACACATAAATCAATTTTTTGAATTTTACAATTTTAAAATCTTTTAAACCTAAATATCGGATAATTCATAACTTTTTAAATAAATTTAAGTTCTGGCATAAATTTTGCATTTTTAATAATTGCTATGAAAAAGAAAAAGGGCTTTACATTGATTGAAACCTTAGTAGTTGTAGCCATAATAGGGTTAATTGTTATGGTTGGTTATCCTGCTTTTAACAATTTTTATCAAATGTATAAATTTAGAACTACAATGAACCAATTTGTAACAGATATTAGGGCAGCAAGACAACTTGCCATAACAGTTAACAGACCTGTAAAAATTACACGTGTAGATCCAAAGGACTATCCAAGTGCAGGGAAAAGTGAATTTGGTTATGCAATTTATATATTAAATAGCACAGACATTGAAAATTATGGTGGAACCCTTACAAATTGGAAAGAAGCAGCTCCAAGCAAAAATGCTTGTGGTGAAAAAGCAGAAAAACCAAGGTTTTTCTTAACTCCTGTTTCCGTAAAAAGTCACACCTTTTTAAGCATTGAAGGTGGTGAAGAAAATTTTGATATTGTCTTTTTACCTACAGGAGAAGTTTATAGTGACAAGTATCCACCAAAATCAGGAGTCTATTTAGATTTTTCTGAAGATGTGGAGAATCCAAAAAATAACAAACCCAGAGTTATTTTGCAAACACCTGCAAATGTTTCCTTTAACAGATATTCCATTTATCTTGCTCGTTCTGGGAAAATTGGTGTAGAGCCCTTTAGGGAGTAAGGAGGTATTATGAAAAATAAGGGTTATAATTTAATAGAGGTCTTAGTAGCAATGGCTCTTTTGGCATGGGTTGTGCTTGTGGTGGCAGGGCTTTTTATTTATGGACAAAAGGGAGTTTATTCAGGAAAACAACAGACAAAGGCAGTTGCTTTTGGACAAAAAATTTATGAGGATTTAGCTTCTTTAAGTTTTGAAAACAAATATAAAATTTTTCAAGGAACTGCAGGCAATTCCTCCATAAAAACAACTTATTCCACGGATACAGAAAACCCCTTTTCTGAGTCAACTGAACCAATGCTTTTTAATATTTTTAATTCTTGGAAAAGAGGATTGGAAGGTCTTTCTCCAAATGCATACATAGAATGTACTATCACAGCAAAAAAACCAAAAAGTGGAGTAAATGCTACCTTTGACAATTGCCTTTTTTTACAATTTGATTTATTAGTATTTTGGACAGAAGTTAAAAGGTTAAGGAGAGCAGAACTTTCCTTTACCTTTGGGGGTGGTTAATATGCCAAGATAAGGAGGTAATTATGAAAAGAGGTTTTACATTAATTGAAGTAATGGTTGCTATATTTATCTTTGTTTTGGTTATACTTGCTGCTTATCAAATATATGAAAGATCTCAAAAGACTTACATTTTGGGTGAACAGATGGCAGATTTACAACAAAACTTAAGGTTTGCTTATGAGGAAGTATCCCATGATTTAAGAATTGCTGGTTACAATGTATATCCCGATTCAGAATCCACAAGACCCGATGAACAAATTGAAGGGATGTGGAATGGTGCCATTGCAATAAGGGCTGATTTCAATGAGGAAATTGCTCCCTCAGGTTATGCTTGTGTAGATTCAAATGGAGATAAATTGTGTGATTCGGGAACAGGAGAATTTTTAACTGTCTCAACAGATAATAGTGAAATTAGAATTTATGCCTTAGCAAAAAAGCCCTTTGATCCAAATGGTGAAACGATTAGGTTTAGAGCTGATTTATCAAAACCCAGAGATGCAAAAGTAAATGAAGTAAACAAATTAGAAATAATTGAAATAAAAGGGGTTGCATTAACACAAAACAATCCCCCTTATACATTATATAGAATAACAATAGATGAAGATGAGGTAATCCCTTCAGGACAAAAAGTTCCAGAGAGTGCCCTCATTTGGACACCCATTGCAAGTAACATTTATTCTTTAAATTTTACCTATTATAGTGAATCAGGTATTTCAGAGACTCATAAACTTGCCTACGACGAACCAGATATTTCTGGCAAGGAAATGGATCTTTTAAGAAAGCATGGCTTCCCCTTTGGTACACCCCCAATGAATTTTGTAAAAAATGTCTACTTTACATTAAAAGGAATGACTCAAAGGCCAGATCCTAAGTTTGTAGATCCAAAGGATCCAAATGAAGATACGAAAAATCATAGAAAAATAGAATTTTCTTCTACAATTGTAATGAAAAATTTAGGTATGTCTCCCCATGAACTGGCAGATACAGTTCCTCCAGATGCACCAAAAAACTTAGAAGTTGTAGGGGGTTACTGTGATGGTGCCCTTTATACTTGGGAGCCATCCCTTGCTTTAGATGTAACAGCATATTACATTCAAGTAGCTTCCCAAAACCTTTATGAAGTAAATTGGGGTGGAAGCTGGAAATACAATTGTGATGATTATCCTCAAACTTGTACAATAACTTCTACGCCTGAGATACATCCAGGGGGAAGGTTTGGCTGGTACCTTAGGGGATTAGAAATAGGCACTAAATATTATGCAAGGGTTTTCTCTCAAGATAGAGCAGGAAATTTAAGCTTGGATTCAACAAATACTGTTGAAATAACTATTGATCCAAATCCCATAAAGCCAAACCCACCTCAAGTAGGGGATATAACTGAAGGGGTAGAAGATAATTTAAATCGCCTCTTTGTAGGTTATACTCCTCCAACGGGTTATGATTTATCTCAAAACAATGCTTGCAAAGAACCCCCTGCTTCAAAGGATGGTTATTTTTCCCTTTTAGTAAGGGATTTATATGGGTATAAATTATTCCATAGAAGACAAATTTCTCAAGAAGCTCAGGAGTTTACACCCCAAATAAATGCAGATCTTGTTGAAGATCCAGCCAAACCTTTTACAACTTCTGTTGTCTCTTATCCAGATATAAAGGCATGTCCCTGTGAATATTATGCTTATAAGATACAAGCAGTTACTACCTGTCCTGATTCAGAAGATGATTATACAAAATCACCCCCTTGTTTACATATAAGTGAATTTTCAGAAATTTCAAAAGGGGAGGATGGAAATCCTAAGGCATATCTTGCACCTGAACTCCAACCAATAGCTACAGTTCCCCAAATAGTTCCAGCAAAACCAGGTACCCCAAATGCCATAGCTATAGAAAGCCCACCAGGCTCTGGACATTATAATATTACCCTTTCCTTTTCTACAAACTTTTCTGTTGTTTATAGTGACATGGGAGCACCACCTTCGTATACCCCAGCTCCAAATAATTTAAAAATTGAATGTTGGAGATATAAAATTTTTGTCTATGATGAAGATCCATTGGAAAATCCAAGTGCCCCTGGAACAGAAATTGTTGATGAAGTAATTTCTGGAGTAGGAGATGGTCCCGATTGGGATGCTATGGTAGATGGAGGAAAAGTATTTTTAGTTGAAGGAGAACCAGTAAGCTTTAATTTCCCCTTAGATATTCCCCATGGAGAAAAAAAGTATATAAGAGTTCAGGGTATATATAATTGCTCAACAGGTATAAGGGAGGGGGAACCTTCACTGCCTGCACCTGTGCCTTGTGATATCCTATGGCAAGGGGTAATATTTGATCCACCTGTTGATTATAGTGTTATAAGACAACCCTCCCATACTTTTGTATTTAAAGTAACAGGTCTTCCCCCAGGAGAATCAATTTCCCTTGTACAATTTACAATTTATCCCCTCGGTATCTCTTCGGGTCCCTTAGCTTGCATTGGAAATCCAGAATGTTCAACTTTGTGGATTTGGAATAACCTTGGTGTCCCCGATGGTACATATCAATTAAAGGTAACTGCAATTGACCAAAAAGGGTGCCAGGCGGAGTTTTTAAGGTATTTTACAATAAATAGTTCTTGTGGAATTTTTACAATTGAAAATAGATATATTTCAAGTGATAAATTAATTTTCAATTTAAGAGAAAGCATAACAGATCCCAATGTAAAAGGTGTTTTATTAAAAAGGGTCTCCTTTTATACTCCAGGTACTTATCTTTATGAAGATATAAATTTTTATAATCAACAACCTGATATGGGAAGTCCACCTCCCACACCTGTTTTACTTTGGTCTTCAGCTTTTCCACAGGATATAAATAATAAATGGATTGGAAAAGATGGGGACTGGCCCTATTTGGAATCTAATTTTCCAGAATGTCCAATTATACTAAATTTAGATATAGATCCAACAAATGCTTACAGTAATTGGTTTAAAATTAATTTTGATAAAGAAATTATCTCTTCAAATGGAGCTCTAAACTTAATGGGAAGTTTTCATTATAAAATAGGTGGCGCAACAGAAACTTTTACCTTTTCTGGTTTTGCAAAGGGTACATCCTTTTCTGTTTCAGTTCCAGGTGTTGTTTTAAACTATAATTATGTAGCATCTAAAAAAATGCCTAATATATCAGTTGATTATTGCATTGGTAGCTTTAACCTTAGCTGTAATCTTCCTCCAAATTGTGATGGAACCTTAACTGTAAATTATATTCCCTTTGCAAATACTGATTTGGTTTGTACAAATATTCCCATATTTTCGGGACCATAAAAATTAGGAGGTAAATTATGAAAAGATTAAACAAAGGTTCAGCATTGCTTATAACATTATTAATAATGGTTATTTTATCTTTAACAGGCATCTCCTTTTTATTTATGGCAGATACGGAAAATAAGATTTCAAATAATTATTACCTTGCCATAAAGGGACTTCTTGCAGCACAAAGTGGGGTCTATTTTGTATCTTCTTGGTTTAACCATGCAAATGATGATTTGACACTCCTTCCAACTGCAAGTGATATTGCCTTCAATCCAAGGCCCAATGTCTCTGATGGAACAAATAATTCTACACTTTATAAGTGGGGGTGTGCAACGGGGGAAGGGGCTCCAAATCCAGATTGTTCAAACTATAAACTTTTTGATAGACCTTATATTGGAACAAATGGAAATAGCACCTGCTACCATAGGTTTTTTGGAACTTCTGATGTACCAGATATTTTAATAAGTTATGCAAATGATTTTTCTAGGAATTTCTTAGATCAAGTAAATGATCTTTTATTAGGTTCCTCTTCAGGTCCTGTAAGGATTAGTGAAATAAAACTTTATTCCCCTCCTGTGGCACCAAACCCAAATGAACCTTGGAATAGTAATAATATCCCCTATGGAATTTGTACTGTTGAAGTTACAGCAGAAACAATCAATAGTACAGGAGAAGTTTTATCTACAAGAAGGGTTAAAGGCATAATTACAGATATAAATTATGCTATTGCTGGAGTTGCCTTAGATGTAGATGGCTTTATTGAGATGAATGGAGCTTGTATGGTTCATTGGGGAACTATGAAAGCAACGGGTAGAATTAATGACAATAATGTGCAACACTTGGATCCAGGAATTCCCTGGTATGTTACTGAAAAAAACATCATTCAACCTTGTGGTACTCTTTTTGGTTATTATATAGATGATTCAAACTTTGATCAACCCTTACAAGGGAAAATTCTTTTTGATCCTTGGGCTGTAGTTCGTTCAAGGGATACTGTTTTTTATCAAAAGAAAGCTTTAAATGTTCCTGATTGTAGTTCAAAGACACCCAAAAATGATGTTGACCACTGGCTTTTAGAAGAACCTCCCTTTTTTGATGATGTAAGTTTATCTGGATATTCTTGCGAATATATATATAATCAAGCAGAAAATAAAAACCTTAGAATAAAAATGGGAAAAGTTCCTGGGACAAATTATAATTATTATGAATGTAAAGAGTGTACAGGCAATGTAACGGATACAGATTGTCCAGGTATAGACGATTATACTGATTGTATTGCAACAAATACAGAAGCAGAATTTGCAACCTTAAGACATAATCCTTCAATATTTTATAATGTATTTGGTTGTGATCCTACTGTGGGGTTTGCAAATGCCTTTCGTGGTTACACTTATTGGAAAAATATCATTACAAATGTAGTAAAACAAGGGGGAAGTGGAGATGTTTATTATTTGGTACCTGGTGGTTTTCCTGAAGTTGGTGGTTTATGTTCTCTAGGACAATGGGGTCCTCCCTATACTTCAGATGATGAAAATTGTAATACCTTTGAAGAATGGACTTCTGGAAAAATGGGCTTTTGGTTTTTTGATACAAAAGATGGGAACTTTCCTGAAGTTACTGGAGGAAATATACCAGATGGAGTGGATGTAAAAGGGCAATATTGGAGTGGAGGTTTTCAATACATTTGTGCAAAGGAGTATGATTCTTCTGGAGGTACTCAGCATGATTTTGAAGATTGTAAATTTCCTGGGGATCCTCTATGGGAAAATATGGATCCCAACTGGATAGGATATAGAAATAATTCCTATGATCCAGGCAATTCAGTGGATAGGTTCATTGATAGGTTTATAAATATAAAATACCCAACAGACTATAGGACTTTTGAATTTGAAGTAGATGAAAACTATGGAGATACTGCAAGTGGTATTTCAAAAGGTTGGGACAAATATGGACCCACCTTTACATTTAATGGGTATTATAAAGGTATTTTATATTTAACAGGTACCTTTAGGGCCAGAGGTAACAGGGAATTTTATGGTTCAGTTATGGTTTGGAATGCAGATGCTGATGCAGCAGGTACAATTGAAGTTTGGTATGATCCAGAACTAATGGAAGGGGTAACTCAAAATTTACCAACTGCCTTTGTGGAACAAATTATTACGGATATGTAAAATTTGGAAAAAATCTTAATTGTTGAAGATAAAGCATCTTTAAAAAATTTATTAAAAGAGGTCTTAGAAAAAAAGGGGTATGAGGTAAAATGTGCTTCCAATGGGAATGAAGCTATAAGTTTAATTGAAAAGGAACTTTTTAATTTAATTATAACTGATTACAAACTTCCAGAAAAGGATGGGCTTGAAGTATTGAGATTTTCAAAGGAAAAGGAACCAGATCTTCCTGTAATTATAATAACTGCTTATGGAACCATAGAACTTGCAGTTGAAGCAATGAAAGAAGGGGCAGAGGACTTTCTTTTAAAGCCCCTAGACCCAGAACATTTAATTCTAATTGTTAAAAGGGTTCTTGAAAAACAAAACTTATTGAAAGAAAATATTTTACTTAAGGAAAAAAGTTCCATATTTTTCCCAATTCCTGAAATAATTGGTTCTTCTCCTATTATGGAAAAGATTTATGAAAATATAAAAAAAGTTGCACCCACAGATGCAACTGTCTTACTCTTAGGAGAGTCGGGAACGGGGAAAGAACTCTTTGCAAGAGCAATTCATTCCCTTTCCAAAAGAGAAAAAGGTCCCTTTGTAGCCATAAATTGTGCTGCTATTCCTGAAACCCTGATTGAAAATGAACTCTTTGGGCATGAAAAGGGTTCCTTTACAGGGGCTTATTCAAGGCAATTAGGAAAGTTTGAACTTGCAAATAGAGGAACTATTTTTTTAGATGAAATAGGAGAACTTTCAAAGGATATGCAAAGTAAAGTTTTAAGGGTTTTACAAGAGAGATCCTTTGAAAGAATTGGAGGAAATACCACGATTAAGGTAGATGTAAGAATCCTTTCTGCATCAAATCAAGATTTAAAAAAAGCAGTTGAAGAAGGAAGGTTTAGAGAAGATCTATTTTACAGGTTAAATATTTTTCCCATAACCCTGCCTCCTTTAAGACAAAGGGTTTCAGATATACCTCTCCTTGTTGAACACTTTTTAAATAAATATTCAAGGGAATTTGGAAAGAAAAAACCCAAAATCCACCCTGAGGCCTTAAATAAACTTTTATCTTATCCTTGGCCAGGAAATGTAAGGGAACTGGAAAATTGCATAGAAAGGGCCTTAATTTTATCTACAAGGGATACAATTATGCCAGAAGATATAACCTTAGGGGAAGCAAGAGAAATTCCTATTTCTCCTTTGGACTTAATTGATTTACCTGAAGGTTTAAATGACGCCTTAAAAAAATTAATTAAAGAAGTAGAAATTTATAAAATAAAGAAGGCCTTAGATGAAAAAAATAACAATATAAAAGAAGCAGCAAATCAATTAAAGATTTCCTCCAAAACTTTGAGAAATAAAATAAAAAAATATAA
>FWPU01005943.1_pt1 | contig 14141 bp, 18 predicted proteins | sample 2228361 | NCBI WGS metagenome assembly FWPU01 (sample SAMEA103939777, study PRJEB20133) | metagenome
ACCCCCCTAGCGCATAACGCCTTCCGCTTTTTCCTCCCGCCGCTTATGCGCTAATGCAAGACCTGACCCCCCTAGATGCGGCCGACGAGGACGCAGGCGTTGTGGCCGCCCAGACCCATGGCGTTGGACAGTGCCACCTCCACCTGGGCCCGCCGGGCCTCGTTGGGCACGTAGTCGAGATCGCACTCGGGGTCCGGATGCTCGTAGTTGATGGTGGGCGGCAGCACCCCCTCCTTGACCGCCAGCACGCACATCATCGCCTCTACCGCCCCCGCTGCCCCGAACAGGTGGCCCGTCACCGACTTCGTGGAGGACACCGCCAGACGATACGCGTGGGCGCCGAAGACCTCCTTGATCGCCCTCGTCTCCGCAGCGTCGCCCAGGGGAGTGGAAGTGCCGTGGGCGTTGATGTAGCCCACCTGCTCGGGCTCCACGCCGGCCCGCCGCAGAGCGGAGCGCATCATCTCGGCTACCCCCGTCGCCTCCGGCTCGGGAGCGGCCATGTGGTAGGCGTCGTTGGACGCCCCGTACCCCAAGATCTCGGCGTAGACGGGGGCGCCGCGGCCGCGGGCCGCCTCCAGCTCCTCCAGGACGAGAGCGCCCGCCCCCTCCCCCATGACGAAGCCGGCCCGGGTGGCATCGAAGGGACGGGAGGCTCGGGGTGGGAACTCGTCCTCGGCAGCAAGACCCCGCATGGCGCAGAACCCGGCCAGGATGAGCGGGTGCATACAGGCCTCGGCCCCCCCGGCCAGCACCGCGTCGGCGTCGCCGCGGCGGATCATCTCCGCTCCCTCGCCCACGGCGGTGGAGCCGGTGGCGCAGGCCGACACGGGGGCGTAGTTGGGACCACGAAAGCCGAGGGCGATGGCCAGCTGGCCGGAGGCGGAATCGGGGAGGACGTGGGGCAGGAAGTGGGGAGAGACGCGATCGGGGCCGCGCCGGCGGAGAACCTCGGCCTGCTCCATAATCCCCAAGAAGCCGCCGATGGCGGTCCCAAACACGATCCCCACCCGCATGGGGTCGTACGCTCCCTGGAGCCGCGCGTCGGCTACCGCCTCCTGGGCCGCCGCCAGCGCCAAGAGTACGTTGCGGTCGAGCCGGCGCACCTCCTTGGCCGAGGCCACCGTGGTCGGGTCGAAGTTCTTCACCTCGGCGGCGATGCGCACCGGGAAGCCGCTGGCATCGAAGGAACGGATGAAGTCGATGCCGCTCCGCCCGGCCACCGCCGCCTCCCAAGTCTCGCGGGCCGTGTTGCCGATGGGCGTGATCGCTCCCAAGCCGGTGACGACTACCCGCCTCATGGCCCGTGATCGTACGCGGTTAGCCTTTCGGTCGTGCCCGGGGCCCGCGTCCCCTTCCCGCCCATGGAAGCTGAGCTCGTGGACGAGCTGCCCCACGGCGGCGGCTGGCAGTACGAGCCCAAGTGGGACGGGTTCCGGGGCGTACTCGAGAACGACGGCGGCGAGCTGGCTCTGTGGAGCCGGAACGGCCGGCCTCTCTTGCGCTACTTCCCCGAGCTCAGAGCCCTGGGCGAGCACCTTCCCCGAGACTCAGCCCTGGATGGGGAGATCGTCCTCGACCAGGCGGGCAGGCTCGACTTCGACCTTCTCCAGCTCCGCCTCCACCCCGCCGAGAGTCGCATTCGCAAGCTCGCCGCCGAGACGCCCGCCCGCTACGTGGCCTTCGACCTGCTCCTCTGGGAAGGGGAGCCCGTGTGGCAGCGGCCCCTGGAGGAGCGGCGGGCGCGGCTGGAGCGGCTGCCGCTCCACGTCTCCCCCGCCTCCCGGGAACCGGCCCAGGCCCACCGCTGGCTGGAGCAGCTGGAGGCGGTGGGCTTGGACGGCGTGGTCTGCAAGCGTCTCGGCCTTCCTTACCTGCCCGGATCGCGGGCGGCAGCGGTCAAGGTGAAGCGCCGCCGCACGGCGGACTGCGTGGTGGCGGGCGTGCGCTGGAAGGCCCGGCCGACCCGTCTAGCTACCCTCCTCCTGGGCCTCTACGACGGGGACGACCTGCTGTACGTCGGCTCCTGCCCGGTGGCTCCTGCGCGCCACCGACAGACTCTGGAGCTGGTGGAGCCCCTGCTCGACGAGGCGCCCGAGCGTCGCTTCGCCGAGCCCAGCCGGTGGGGAACGGGAGCGCTGGAGGAGTCCTCGCTGCGGCCGGAGCTCGTCGCGGAGGTGCGCTACGACAAAGTGGAGGGCCGCCGGTTCCGCCACGGCACCCGCTTTCTCCGCTTCCGCCCCGACAAGGATCCCCGGACCTGCACCCTCGACCAGGTACGGCCCCGCCGGCGACCCGGCGACCCGACCCTGGACGACCTCCTCTCCACCGGCCGGAGCGAATAGGCGTCGACGCGGCTAGGAGAGCCGAGGAGCCTCCAGCCCCAGGGCCGGAAAGCGGGAAAGCAGGCTCACCTTGCGCCGCCACATGCCGGCCGTGGGATCGCCCGCCTCAGCCACCCGCCGGCGCATGGTGAGGAGCGTGAACCGGGCTGGATCGACCTCGGGCACCTCCTCCCAGCGGAGCGGCGCCGACACCCGGGCGTCGGGTGTCGGCCGCACCGAGTAAGCGGCAGCGATGGTCCGGTCACGGGCGTTTTGGCCGTAGTCGACGAAGACGCCCCGGCGGGCGGCTACCTTCCAGGCGGTGGTGGCCACCGCTTGATCGCCCACCCGCCGCTCCACCTCCCGGGCCAGGGCCTTGGCGAAGCGCCGCACCTCGGGAAAGGCAAGCTCGGCCCTGATGGGGCAGAGGATGTGGAGGCCGGTGGCGCCGGAAGTCTTGGGATAGGAGGGAAGACCGAGCTCGTCCATCACCTCCTTAACCACGAGGGCGATGCGGCACACGTACTCCCAGGGGTTGCCTGGACTCGGGTCGAGGTCGATGAGGAGCTCGTCGGGGCGCTCCACATCCCCCACCCGGGAACGCCAGGTGTGCAGGTCGATGCAACCCAAGTTGACGATCCAGGCCAGCGAGGCGACGTCGTCGACCACGGGGAAGGCGGCCGTCCTGCCCGACGGGAACCGGATCTCCACCGTTCGCAGCCAGGGCGGGTGGGGCCTGGGCACCCGCTTCTGGTAGAAGGAGTGGCCCTCCACTCCGTCGGGGTAGCGCAGCATCTGCATGGGCCGCCGCCGCACGTGGGGAAGGACGAGAGGAGCCAGATCGAGGTAGTAGCGGAGGAGGTCTCCCTTGGTCAGGCCCAGAGCCGGAAAGAACACCTTGTCCGGGTTGGAGAAGCGGATCTGGCGACCGCCCACGCGCATTCGCCGGGCCATTCTGCCTGTGGTAGGCTCGCTCTCTCGGAGCCTGGAAGGAGACACCATGGGCAAGCTGCTCGTCGTCGCAGGCGTCCTCGCCCTGACGCCGGTTGCGGCCGGGTTTTCCTCCCCCCGAAGCGGGGCGCTCCGCCAGCCGGCCCTGACCGGAGCCTGCGCCAAGAAGAACCTGACCCTGGTCAACCCCGGCCGACTCACCGTCGGCGCCGACAATCCCGCCTTCCCGCCCTGGTTCGGAGGCACGCCCAAGCGGAAGCCGTGGAAGGTGAGCGACCCTTACAGCGGCCAGGGCTACGAGTCGGCGGTAGCCTACGCGGTAGCCCGCCAGCTCGGCTTCGCCCGCAGCGAGGTGGACTGGATCCCGGTTCCCTTCGCCCAGTCCTTCCGGCCCGGGAAGAAGCCCTTCGACTTCTACATCACCCAGGTCTCCTACACCCCCGAGCGCGACCGGGCGGTGGACTTCTCGAAGTCCTACTACTTCGTCAACCAGGCCCTAGTCGCCCGCAAGGGCACGAAGATCGCCAAGGCCACGTCCATCGCAGCCCTGCGCCCCTACAAGCTGGGCGCCCAGCTGGGCACCACCAGCTACGACTACATCGTTCGCTGGATCAGGCCCTCCTCCAAGCCCCTGGCCTACGACACCAACGACCTGGCCATCCAGGCCCTCAAGAACGGGCAAATCGACGGCATCGTCGTCGACCTTCCCACCGCCTTCTACGTCACCGCCGTCCAGGTGCCGAACGGGGTCATCGTGGGGCAGTTCCCCACCCGCGGCGCCAAGGAGCGGTTCGGCATGGTGTTCCAGGAGGGAAACCCGCTCCGCGACTGCGTCAACAAGGCCCTCGACCGGCTGTGGCGGAACGGCACCATCAAGCGGCTCCAGCAGGTCTGGCTGTCGAAGGTGGCCGGGGCACCGGTGCTCACGTAGCTGGACGGAAGCCGCCGCTCGCGCATCCTCACCCTTCCCGTCGCCCGTGCCGGCCCGGGCCGGGCGGTGGCAATCGCGGTCGCCAGTACGCTCGTCTTCGCCGCTCTACTCGCCGTCGGCGTCACCCGCTCGCCGGGCTTCGAGGAGTTCAAGCGGTACTTCTTCGACTGGGAGCGCTACGGCGACTCCTTCCCGGAGATCGCCGATGCCTTCCTCGTCAACGTCAGGATCTTCTGTATCGCCGAGGCCATCATCCTCGCCTCCGCCCTGGCTCTAGCCGTCCTGCGCAGCCTCCCCGGACCCGTCTTCTTCCCCATCCGCGCCCTGGCCGTGCTCTACGCCGACTTCTTCCGGGGCGTTCCCACCATCCTCGTCATCCTCATGCTGGGCTCGGGGATGCCCGCCCTCCAGGTAGAGTGGATACCCAAGGACCAGGTCTTCTGGGCCACCGTCTCCCTCGTCCTCGTCTACACGGCCTACGTGTCCGAGGTCTACCGGGCCGGCATCGAGTCGGTGCATCCCAGTCAGGACGCGGCCGCCCGCTCCCTGGGCCTGTCGCGGTGGCAGTCGCTCCGGTTCGTGGTCCTTCCCCAGGCCGTGCGCCGGGTCATCCCGCCCCTCCTCAACGACTTCATCGGCCTCCAGAAGGACACCGCCTTGGTGAGCGTGCTGGGGGTGGTGGAGGTACTGCGCCAGACCCAGATCAACGAGGCGGCCGCCTTCAACGGCACCTACTACTTGGTGGCGGCCACCCTGTTCGTGGCCCTCACCATCCCTCTCGCCCGCCTCACCGACTGGCTCGTGGCCCGTGACCGCAGACGCCGGCAGGCGGCCGGCGTGGCAGCGTGACCGCCGCCGCCGAGGCGCTCCGGCTGGAGGGCGTGCGCAAGTCCTTCGGCCCCCTCGAGGTGCTGCGCGGCATCGACCTCTCCCTGGCCGAGCACGAGGTGGTGTGCCTGATTGGAGCCTCGGGCTCGGGGAAGTCGACCCTGCTCCGCTGCATCAACCTGCTCGAGCGCATCGACGGCGGCCGCATCCTCCTCCGCGGCCTCGAGATCACCGCCGCCGGCGTGGACGTCAACCAGGTCCGCCGGCGTATCGGCATCGTCTTCCAGAGCTTCAACCTGTTTCCGCACATGACCGTCCTCGACAACGTCACCCTGGCCCCCCGCAAGGTGCTGGGGATCCCCAAAGGAACGGCCCGAGCGGAGGCGGAGGCTCTGCTTGCCCGCTTCGGCCTAGCCGATAAGCGCGACGAGTTCCCCGACCGGCTGTCCGGCGGTCAGCAGCAGCGGGCGGCCATCGTCCGCGCCCTGGCCATGAAGCCCGATCTCCTCCTCTTGGACGAGGTCACGAGCGCCCTCGACCCCGAGCTCGTGGGAGAGGTTCTGGACGTCATCCGGGAGCTGGCGGCAGGGGGCATGACCATGCTCATCGCCACCCATGAGATGGGCTTCGCCCGCGAGATCGCCCACCGCGTCTGCTTTCTGGAGGAGGGCGTCATTCTCGAGCAGGGGCCGCCGGAGCAGATCTTCTCCGCTCCCCGCCAGCCCCGCACGCGGCAGTTCCTCCAGCGCATCATCCGGGCCGGGCGCCTCTGACGGGCCGGAGGGGGTATGGTTTCACCGTGGAGATCGGACAACCTCAACGCGTGGATGTCTCCCTCGAGCCGCTGGACGAATACCTCGTCGTCCAGCCCACGAGCGACGAGACAGAGACCCGGGCCGGGCTCATCCTGCCGCCCTCAGCGGCGGCGTCGGCCGCTTGTCGCACGGGCATCGTCACCGCCGTAGGGCCGGAGGCGACGGGCGTGGAGCCCGGCGACAAGGTGCTGTACCCGCGGGAGGCGGGATACGACGTCCGTCTGGGAGGGATCGAGGTCAAGGTGCTGAAGCGGGGCGACCTCATCGCCCGGGTGCACGACTGACGGGCGCGGTATCCTGGCCTCACGGCGCGGAGAAGTGGCCGAGTGGTTGAAGGCGGCGCCCTGCTAAGGCGTTAAGGGGGCAGTAAGCCTCCTTCGAGGGTTCGAATCCCTCCTTCTCCGCCTCTCTACGCGGAGTCTGCCGGCTCCCCCTGGACACCTCCTCCGGCGGAGGGATTTCCCTCTTCCCTGCTGGTTGCGCGCCCCGCGCCACGACGCGTTAGCATGTACGTGGGCCGGTTGCCTCCCGGCCCGTGGCGCTGGGTCCCGCTCTCCCCAGGACCCTGCCGCAGGGGCCCTACCGAGCCGTAGCGGTAGGGCCCTTCTATGACGATTGCCCGAGCGCCACCGTAGGAGCGCTCGGGCTCATTCTCCTAGTCGGTCGACGTGGGCCGATCCTTTACGCTGAAGGAGACGCGGAGAGGTGTCCGAGCTGGCCTAAGGAGCGCGACTGGAAATCGCGTACGTGCCGACAAGGCGCGTCGGGGGTTCGAATCCCCCCCTCTCCGCCTCCCGAAAGAACCCCTCCTGCCGCCAGCTACCCTGTCCGGCAGCCTCCCGGAGGGGTGGCAGAGCGGTCGAATGCGGCGGTCTCGAAAACCGTTACGGGCGGTTCCGTCCGTCGAGGGTTCGAATCCCTCCCCCTCCGCCTCGCTGAGCCAAGAACCCCGCGCGGGCAGATCTTGGCTTGGCCCGCCCGACTACCCCGCGTGCACCCCCCCATGGGGCATCAGCCCCAGCCGACCCGACGGCAGAAGTCGTTGGGTGCTCAGCGCGACGGCCGCTACGAGCCGGCACGCGTCGCCTGGAAGACGTACGCAGCCACATCCTCGATCTCTTTCTCCGTCAGAGTGCCCTTGAACGGCGGCATGACGCCCTTGCCGTTGGTTACCCGATCGACGATGAGGGCCAGCGCCGGGCGGGCCTCGTCCAGGTCGGGCCCCACCGTCCCCTTCGTCCCGGCGTCGGCCAGGGTGTGGCAGCCGCCGCAGCCGGCGGAGGAGAACACCCGCTTGCCGGCGCCGGCATCGCCGCCCGCCGCCTCCGTAGCTGGAGGCGCCGTCTCGGTGGCCGGAGGCGCCGTCTCCGGGGGGCCGGTGGCGGCCGCTTCCTTCTCGCCCGACTCCTTGGCCACGACCACCACGGTGGTCAGCATGCCGGCCGTGAAGAGCGCCACCACGGCGATGAACAGGCTCAGATGGCGACCGGGGAAGTCGGGCCGGTAGCGGGGAACGACCATGGACGCGAGCAGGGCGAAGACCACGAAGGCCGCCCCCACGGCCACCAAGCCCGCTTTCTGACCGGAGGAGAGCGCAAGCAGCACGGCTGCGGAACCTACCAGCTCAGGCTGCCGGAGGCGCTTGCCTCCGGCGGCGGGCGTGGACGGCCAGCCTGCGCAGCCCGTCGCTGAACGACGCCTCCCCGGGGCGGCCCGCCTCCACCCGGCGCATGCGGTCGGCCAGCTCCCGGCGCTCCTCGGCCAGACGGCGCCGGGCAAGCTCGAGCCGGGCCCGGAGCTCCTCCACCTCCCGCTCCCGCCGCCGCACCAGGGCCTGCCGCTGGGACAGGAGCTCTTGCAGCTCTCGCAGCCGACGGCGCTCCCGCTGCGCTACCTCGGCCAGCTCTCCGGCCGCTTCCCCGGCGGAGGCGGTAGAGGCGGGCGGCGGCGGCGCATGGTCCACTCTCGCCCAGCGGCGAGCCAGACGCGGCCATAGGCCGGCCCCTCCCCTTGCCGCCTGCGCCCGCAGCTTCGCCAGCTCGCGCTCGCTCTCAGCGGCGCGGCGGGCGGCCTCGCGCAAGGCGCTCTGGAGGCGCTCCACCTCCGCCGCCGTCTCCGCCCGCAGCCGCTCCCACTCGGCGGCCAGCCGCCCGGCGTCGTCCTCCACAGCCTGATGATAGGGGGCGCATCCCCGCCCGAGGCGGGCCTTGGGGGCTAGCGGTCCGCTTGCCCAGGTAGACGGTGGAGGCGGTACAGCTCCTCCATGGTGGTCGCCCGAGTGGCCGTGTGCAGCGGGTCGTGGGCAGCGTAGTTGACTGCCCGCACCACCCAGTCGTCGCCCACGTCGAGGATGTTGATGCAGGCGAAGGCCTGCTCCAACCCGCCCAAGAAGCGGCGGGCGCCGGTGAGAGCGAAGGAGAGGATGGCCCGGTTGACTCCACCGTGCAGCACCAGCAGAGCCGTATCCCAGCTTCGGTCGGCCAGCAGCCGGTCGATCGTCGGCAGCACCCGGTCGAGAAGGGAGCCGAGGGTCTCCCCGCCCAGGAAGGCGGCGTCCAACGGCTTGTCTCCCCGGAAGATGCTGTGGAAGGCCTCCTCCATCCCGCCCGGAGGGAGATCGGCCAGCCGGCCGGGGACGATCTCCCGCAGCTCCGGCCACTCCTCCGCCGCCGTACCGGGCGCCACGATGCTCGCCGTCTCCACCGTCCGCCGCAGGCCGCTGGTGATGACTCGGTCCAGGCGCACGCCGGCCAGGACGGCGGCAGCGGCGCGGGCTTGGTCGCGCCCGCGGGCCGTCAGGGGAACGTCGTCCAAACGCAGAGGGCGTCCGTGCCCATCGACGTAGGCCACCTCGGCGTGACGCATCAGATACAGGCGCCGTCTCACGGCTCGTGGTCGAGGTGGCCGGGGATCGCCCTGAGCTGGACTGCCGCCTGCCGCTCAAGAGCCGCATGGGTGGCGACAGTCATGGCCGTCATGGTCGGCATCCGGGCGGGCATCTGCATCACCGCCGACCCCAGCTTGAGTCGCTCGGTGGTGGCCGCCACCCAGGCGAGCACGGTGACCGCAGCCGACCCCCACGACTCGGCCGCCCAGGCCGAGTGGTAGCCGAGTCGCTCTGCCTCCCGGGCGGGGGAGATGAGCTGCCGCGGATTCGTCCCTGGAGGGCGTAGCCGAGCGCCAGCGCCAGCCGCACGCCGGCGATGCTAACGGTCCCCTCGGGAGAGTCAGGGAGTACCTTACCGGCGGGGCCGCGGTTCCGCTTCCTTCCGCTGCTCCCCATCCGCCGCCGTCAGGGTCGGTGCACGATCTGGGTGCAGCGAGCCGAGGCGAGGAGGGTACCCCGGCCGTCGTACACCTCGGCGGCGCAGTAGACGGCCTGCCGGCCACGGTGCACCACCCGGGCCTCGGCCCGCAGCGTCCCCGGCGACGCCGATCGGTAGAACTCTACGTGCAGGGAGGCGGTGAGGAAGCTCTCCTTCCCTCCCAGCTCCCCAGCACAGGCCTGGCCCATGGCCATATCCAGGAGGGTGGCCAACATGCCGCCGTGGACGATGGAGCGGCGGCCGGCGGGAAAGGTGAGCTCCACGGGAGCGTCCCACTCCACCACGCTCCGCCCCGGCCCCGCCTCCACCGACCGGTAGCCGAGGGTGCGCCAGATGTGACGCCCGTCGGGCCGGAGCTGGTCGAAGGGATGGAGATCTGCCACCGTCCTCCCCCGGCCTGCCGCTCTCCGGCTACGTGGCCCCGGCCCGGGGAGCCTGGCCGCGCCGCCCCCGGGGAAGGTCTCGGTCGCGTCTCCACCGTGACGATGGCCAGGCGGGGCGGCGCTCCCGCTCCTGCCAGCGGAGGGAGTCAGTCCAGGTCACGCCGACGGATGTCGCTGCGCCGTTTGTGCACGGGGAGTAGGGTACGCGCCGTGACCATCGATCGCTCCCTCGTCGGCGCCTCCTCGTCTCCCCAGACCTTCGAGGTGGAGCGGGGGGCTGCCGTCAAGCTGGCCGACGCCATCGGCGATCCCCACCCCGACTACCGAGCCGGGTTGGCGGTGCCGCCCACTTTCCCCACCACCTTTCGCCCGCCCATTCCCGCCCTCGACGCCATGGACCCGGCCCGGTTCCTCCACGGCGAGGAGGAGTACACCTACGAGCGGCCCCTGCGGCCGGGGGATCGGCTGACCTGCCTCGCCCGGGTGGTGGACGTGGCCGACAAGGACACCCGCCTGGGACGGGCCACCTTCGTCACGGTGGAGACGGAGGGGCGGAACGAGGCGGGCGAGCTCGTGTTCACCGGCCGCACCACCCTGATCCTCCGATGAGACCGGGCGAGGAGCTGGCGCCCCTCCGCAAGGAGCCGGTGACCAAGGTGCAGCTCGTCAAGTACGCAGGTGCCGCCGGCGACTACAACCTCATCCACACCGACGACGACACGGCCCGCCGCATGGGGCTAGACGGGGTCATTGCCCACGGCATGCTGAGCATGGGCTTCCTCGGTCAGTACGTGGCCTCCCTGGCCGGGCCGGCCCGGGTGCGGCGCCTGAAGGCACGCTTCCAGGCCATGGTGCGGCCGGGGGACGAGCTCACCTGCCGGGGCGTGGTACGGGAGGTGGAAGGCGGGCGGGCGCTCCTCGATCTGTGGGTGGAGAACCAGCGGGGAGAGAGGGTGACGACCGGAGAAGCGGAGGTGGAGACAGCATGAGGCTCGAGGGCAAGGTGGCATTGGTGACGGGAGGCGCCCGCGGCATCGGGGCCGCCACAGCGGCTCGGCTGGCCGAGGAGGGAGCGAGGGTGGCGGTGACCGACGTCGACTTCGAGGACGGGGGTCCGCCCGCTCTCCGCATCCCCTGCGACGTGACCAAACGGGCGGAGGTAGAGCAGGCGGTGGCGCGGACGGAGGAGGAGCTGGGCGGTCTGGACATCCTCGTCACCTGCGCCGGCGTCATCCGCGACAACCTCATTCACAAGATGACCGACGAGGACTGGGAGACGGTCATCGACACCCACTTGCGCGGCACCTTCCTCGCCGTGCAGGCCGCCCAGCGGCGCATGGTGGAGCAGCGCTGGGGCCGGATCGTGACCATCTCATCGGTGTCGGCCCTCGGTAACCGGGGCCAGACCAACTACTCGGCCGCCAAGGCCGGCATCCAGGGCATGACCCGCACCCTGGCCATCGAGCTCGGCCCCTTCGGCATCACCGTCAACTGCGTGGCTCCCGGGTTCGTGGCCACCCGCATGACCGAGCAGACCGCCGCCCGCCTGGGTCTCGCCTTCGACCAGTTCCAGCAGATGGCCGCCGAGCAGATCCCCCTGGGCCGAGTCGGCCAGCCTGCCGACGTGGCCGGGGTCATCGCCTTCCTCTGTAGCGACGACGCCGCCTACGTCAGCGGCCAGGTCATCTACGTTCGCGGCGGGCCGTAGGCGGCGGGGGACGGCCGGCGGCGTCGGCCATCGCCGGTCGCACGCCTCCTCATCGCTCAGGCCGGAGCCCGGGCCGGCGCCCCCTCCTCGATGCCCGCCAGCCGCAGGGCGAAGCGAAGCGCCCGCTCGCCCTCGTAGGAGCGAGACATGGCCAGCTTCTCGGCCTCGATGGAGCCCTCGGCGTGCACCGCCAGGACCGACTGCCAGCCGCCGTAGGGGCGGGCGGTGAGGTCGGAGATGAGGTTGAGGATGGCCAGGCGCCGCTCGGCCGGCCAGGCGCCCCGGAAGTACTTCTCGAGCACCGGCCGCACGGTGGGCGACGCCCAGTCGGCGTCGGACAGCCCGGTCACGAGCAACCCGCCGGCGAGATCCTGGACGATCTCCACGGCCCGGTGGAAGTCGCGGGCAAACGTCCACTTGGCCAGGTTGGTGGTGAACACGTCCGGATAGGCGATCCCCGCCTCCAGCCGCGCCCTCCGGGCGGCCAGCTCGGTGAGGCCGCGCACCGTCTCGGCGTAGCCCTGGAGCCAGGTGAGCTTGTCGCGGACGTGCCCTGCTCGCTCGATCCCGTTGGCCTGGGCGGCGGCGATGGCGCAGCCCACCAGGGCGTCGAGGAGGGGGAGCTTGTAGCTGACAGCGGTGAAGCGGTGGAACTCGACGAAGGTGAGGGCGGCGCTGCCGGCCAGGTCGGGGCGATCGTGGAAGAACACCCGCTCCCAGGGCACGAGCACGTCGTCGAAGACGGTGAGCGACTCGATCATCTTGTGCCGGCTGGACACGGGCCGCGTGAACGAGGCCCCATCGCCGTGCAGGAAGTCGGAGGCGTACAGGCGGAGACCGGGCGTGGCCACCGGGACGGCGAAGCCCACCGACCAGGGCTCCTCGCCCGGCCGCAGGCTCCGGCTGGGCAGGACGACGATCTCGTCCACGTAGGGCGCGCAGGAGGTGTGGACCTTGGCCCCGCGGACGACGATGCCGTCCCTGCCTCGGTCGACGACGCGCAGGTACAAGTCCGGGTCCTCCTGCTCTGCCGGACCCTTGGAGCGGTCCCCCTTGACGTCGGTCTGCGCCGTCGCCAGCGCCAGGTCGCCGTCCCGACAGCGGCGGTAGAAGGCCTCCAGGCGGCGGAGGCCGTCCCTCTCGCCCGCCCGGTCGAGGACGCGCATGAGGGCGTAGATGGCATCCGTGCCGATCTCCTTGACGAGGACGACGAGGGTCCCTCCCTCGGCGGTGGAGGTCTCGATCAGCCGCGAGCGGGCCAGGAGGTCGTCAGCCGAGCGGGGGATGCGGTAGTAGGCCGAGTAGCTCTCTTTCCCGTCCCGGATGACGGCCAGCTCCTGGAAGCGAGGGTCGTCGGCGAGGGCGAAGTCCAAGGCCGCGTGCCGAGCGGCCAGGCCGAGCTCCGGGTGATCGGGCACGGCCTCCACCCGCTGGGCGCGGTAGTAGACCTCGCGCCCGTCGCGAAGGCCTTCCAGGTACTGCTCAGGCGTTCGTAGGCCCATGGTCGTATCCTCCTCCAGGGTCACGGGTCGAGGACACCATCGCCCCCGGCGTCGATACCCCGGCGATCCGAGCGGGGAGTGCCCCACCCGGGATGGGCGCGGCTGGGATCGAGCATCCCCGCAAGTCGCCCTCTTTCGCCACGAGGTCTACACCGGGGTCTGCACCGAGTGAGCACGCACTCACGCTTTCGTGCACGCCCAAGCATGGTCGCATAGTCGAGCTCGCTCTCGTGGGCGAGAGCGCGGGAGCAGGTGTTGGCGGGCACGGCCAAGTCGAGCCGGCCCACGAGCCGGCCAGTCCTCGCTCAGAGCACGGCGCGAAGGGGGAGGAGGGAGATCCGCCGGTGGCGCAGGTCGTGCGCCGCCGTAGCGCCCGTGAGACAAGCAAAGGGGAGGGGCGACTACAAGAGAAGTCCAAGGAAAGGAGAACAGATGGTCAAGCGCTGGACGCACGGTCACTCCCTGGGAGCGGGAACGCTGGCCGGCCTCGCCCTCTCCCACGATCCCCTGCTCCTTGTCGGGGCCGGCTTTGCGGCCGGCGTGGCGGCGACCCTCGTCGCCCTCGGCGGCTACCGGCTTGCCCGCGCGCTGCTCGGCGCCTTCGGGACCTGGCGGGCCTCCAGTCGTGTCTGCGCCCCATCCCCGAGGACGCGCCCGGAGCCCGTGTACGGCGGCCGCGCTCGCGCTCCCTACGCCGACATTCCCTACTGACCGGCCCCGCTCCCCGCCCCGGCGGGCCACCGCCCGCAGCAGCTCCAACGGGGCCACGTGCCGCAGGTAGAAGGCGGTGGTGGCGATGCTGGCTTGCCCGAGCTGGGCCGAGATGAGATCCCGAGAGAGGCCGTCCCGGAGAAGCTCGCTGGCGAAGGTGTGGCGGAAGGCGTGGGCGTGGACGCCCCGGTCGAGGCCGGTCCGGCGGGCAAGGCGGCGGAGGAGCCGGCGCACGTAGCTCGGCTGCTCCCGGAGCGCCTTCCTGCCACCGGCTGGGCGATCGTCCCCTCCCTTGGGAGAGATTCGCTCCCCGCCGGCGCGCCCGAGTACCGCCGCTACGTGTTCTGGCCTGCCCGCACCTAGATGCGCTCGGGCGGCATCCCCGGCGCGAATGACCCACGTAGCCAAGCCGTTCTCGCTTGGCCAAGGGGCCTCGATGGGCGCGGCTGGGATCGAACCAGCGACCTCCCGCGTGTGAAGCGGGCGCTCTCCCGCTGAGCTACGCGCCCCGGCCGAGCTGCGACAAGCCTACCGCACCGCCAAGGAGGGGGCCCGCGGGGGAACCATGGGGTTCCCCCGCGCCGGTTGGCGGGCGCTCTCCCGCTGAGCTACGCGCCCCGGCCGAGCTGCGACAAGCCTACCGCACCGCCAAGGAGGGGGCC
>FWPU01010219.1_pt1 | contig 14135 bp, 8 predicted proteins | sample 2228361 | NCBI WGS metagenome assembly FWPU01 (sample SAMEA103939777, study PRJEB20133) | metagenome
GCTGTTTCCCAAACCACCTGCGCTGTGTTTGCCGCCACCTACATCTCCCTTGCCGAGGCCGTTTTTTTTGGGGAAAAACGGCTCCAGCGCTTTGGCTTGGCTTTTTCGCGCACCTGTACCTGCGGAGCTCCGGCTTGGGCTTGAGCACGTGCCCGTCTCGCCCTGGGGGCTTAATAACGGCGCGGCAGCTCCTCCGTGTCGCCGTGCTTGCAGGCGCGGAGACGAGAGGCTGCTGTTTCGCGATTATTAAGGCCCAACAGCGGGACGAAAACACGCAAGGGGCCAAACAGGAGCCGCGCACCCAACTACTACGCCCACAGCAGCCACCCCGAAGCCGGCAGCCGTTTTTTCACCCCAAAAAACGGAGGTGAGAAAGGCAACGATGACAGAAAAGTAGCCGGTTCTACTCTTCGCTTTTCACTTCAAAATGGCAGGCTCTGAGGGCGCTCTGTAAAATATCATTCATCATTCATCATTCACCTCGCCCTATTTCTTCTTGCCCTTCTTCTTATCGCCTTTTATCTCGTGCAAGTTGAAGCTTACCATCAGGCTCACGTGATTGCTGGCCAAACCCAACTCATTGAGCGCAGGATTGCCAAGGGCCACACTGGTGCTGTTGAGGCTTAGGATAACTGGCGAAAGATGATACCCAATCGTCCACAACACTTCCCCCACCAAGAAAGGAGATCTTTCCTCGATGAGTTCAATACGCGCCAACTCCTCGATGCTTACCCGCGCATCTATGTTGCCGCTGCTATAGCGGATGTATGACGCCCGAAGCGCCGTGCCAAAGTGCAGCCGCTTGTGTTGCAGCCGAATACCCGGTTGCAGCGCGTACCGCTGCAGGTTCCACGTCGTGTTAGCGGGCGCTTTGTCTGGTTCTTCGTAGGTGTTGTGCATACGACCCATGCCCACTGTGCCATACAGGCTGAAGGTGTGTTCCTGTTCCTTACCGACCTTCTGATAAAGACCCAAGCCAACTTCTCCGAAGGTCGTCCGGCTATCGAACGTCGAGGACACAGGAAATCCGAAAGGATTGGACGAAAGAGAATAACTCCCCTTGTGCCGAATACTGAACAGGCTGGCCACTACCCCCACCTGTTTCACAGGGCTATACGAAGCCTGCGCCTCTAATCCGATGTTGTCTGGAGAAATAGAGGCACCGCCGCTTACCGTAGCGTCGCCTTTGTGGCTCAAGTAAGGAAGGTTGACCGTATTCGGCGCATAAAACCGATTGGAAGAACAGCCCATTAACCCCAACACCAAGACAGCGCCCAAAGCCCGCAGATGTGAGTACGACATACGAGTGCGATTGAAAAGTACAGTGAATAGCGCGCTTTTGAAAAAAGGGAGCCAGAAAAGACATTTCCCGGCTCCCTCGAACATCATCACCACAAGACAGGGCGCAATTATTTGAACGGGTTAGAGAAGCGCGTGTCTTTTTTCATTTCCTCATCCGTCAGCGTGTGCAAGAAGGCGATGAGGTCGCTCTTCTCCTGTGCCGTAAAGTTAAAGCGGCGCGGCTGGCCGTTGGGCTGTTTCAGCTCCAGGCTGAGGTTGGGGTGCGCCTGGATGCCCGTGCTGTAGTGGTCAATCACTTCTTCCAGCGTGGCAAAGCGCCCGTCGTGCATGTACGGCGCCGTCAGCGCGATGTTGCGCAGCAGTGGCACCTTGAACATGCCCATTTCATTTTGCTTCTTCGAAACGCCGCCCACGCCTTGGTCTGTCGTGGTAGCGTCCAAGCCGTTGTTGGCAAACAACTTGTTCGGTCGGCCCTGCACAGCATTATGGCAGGAGGCGCAGTTGTCTAAGTACAACTTCTTACCTCGATTCTCCGCTGCAGTGAAGCCCGGAAAGTCCAACCGCTCCCGATTTGTCCAAGTATTAGTGCCGATAACGCTCTCTGCCTCGCGGTCGAATTTGCTCCGATACGAGCCAATGGCGTTGACGAAGTTGGCTATCGCTTCTGAGACCCGCTGGATGGTTACCGTCTCATCGCCGTACGCCATCCGAAACAGCGGCCGGTAGTAGGGCTGGGCGCTGACCGCGCTGACGATGTCGCTGTGGCTCATGTCCATCTCCACCGGGTTCGACATCGTCGCCAAATTCTGTTGCGAGGCCGTGCCTGCGCGATTATCCCAGAAGAACGGAATACCGCTCGACCCGAAAAGGTCGGTGCCGTAGTAAGCGGCAAAGTTGAGCACAGAACCCAAGGCTATCGAGTTGCGCGTGCCCACGCGGTCAAACACCCCGCGGCTCACAGGCGCGTCGTCAGAAAACGCTATCTCCTGCCGATGGCAACTGGCGCAGCTGATTTTGCCGTCTTTCGACAGGTGCTTGTCGTAGAACAGCACCCGACCCAAAATAGCCTTGTCATTGTCAACCGGCCGCGCAAACAACCCCTGCGCCTCCAGGTGCTGAGGCAGCTTGATCAGATAGTTATCCGGCTTGCTGGGCAGGTTCAGGTACTGCGACAACAGCGCGTATTCCTCCGGCTCGTAGTAGTAGTAGTCAAAGTTCGGTTTCTCCTGGCATGCGCTCAACGCGAGCACCAAAGCAAATAACAGTCCCAAATAAAATGCTCTTTTCATGGCTGGGTAGTGTTTGGTGAACATTTATACGATGAACATTTCGGCGTGTAAGTTTTGCCCTTGAAGACGAAGCCCGCCAAAGCAGGGTTGGCCCAAAATCACAAAAATGTAAAGACCTCGTAAAAAAACACCCATTTCCCCCAAAACCACACCCAGCCACAGCTCCCCTGCGCCCGACCCTATCAGCCTCGGCCTTTCTCTCCTCCGTTTTTTTGGAGGGGGGAAAAACGGCTCCCGGCTTTGGCGCAGCTGTCGCGCGTATCGGCGGCGGGCGCAGCTCCTGCTTGGCCCTGTGCGCGTGTCCGTCCCGCTTTTGGCCTTAATAATGGCGCGACAGCAGCCTGTCAGCTCCGCGCTTGGCGACAAAAACATTTTTTTACTGACCTTTACCGCACCTAAGACAGCCACCCTGATGACAAATAACGCCCTTCGAGTTTTCATTTCCTACGCCCACGAAAGCGATGCCCTGCGCCAGTCCGTGTGGGACCTGGCCAAGTTCCTGCGCAGCAGGTGGCTATACGTCCTGACCGACCACCCCTACATCAACCGAGCGCCCATGGGCATGGCCCTCACCCTTGCCGACATACTGCGCTACCTGCACGCGCTAAACCACCGCGAGCAAATGGAGCCGTTGGCTGTGTTGGCCCTCCAACAGGCCCAGGCCTCGGGCATACCGGCCGTTATGGGTTATGTCGTAAACGCACTGGTGAAAGTAGGCCTCATCAACCCCGACGACTTCAAATGACCCCCCAGCCCATTCATCTTTGTCTAAAAAAACAGCAAAACCACTTTTCATGGTAGTCATCACCGGAGCAGCGGGTTTCATTGGTTCTTGTCTTGTCGGTCGGCTCAACGCGGCGGGCTACGGAGATATAGTCGCCGTAGATGCTTTTGGCCGAGCGGACAAGGAGCGCAATTTGGTGGGTAAGCGAGTGCGCGAGCGGGTAGCGCGCGAAGTGTTCTTCGAATGGTTAGACGAGCACCACCGCTCGGTAGAGGCCGTCTTTCACCTCGGCGCGCGCACCGACACCACCGAACAAGACCGGGCCATCTTCGATGCGCTCAACCTGCACTACTCTCAGCAGCTGTGGCAGCGCTGCGCCGACTACGGCTTGCCCTTCTTCTACGCCAGCAGCGCCGCCACCTATGGCGCGGGCGAACAGGGCTACTCCGACGACCATAGCCGCATCGGCCTGCTGCGCCCGCTCAACCCTTACGGACAGAGCAAGCAAGACTTCGACGTGTGGCTGCTGCAGCAGGCTCCTTCGGCCAGCATCCCCTGGGCAGGCTTCAAGTTCTTCAACGTGTACGGCCCCAACGAATACCACAAGGGCCGCATGGCCTCCGTCGTCTTTCACACCGCCCAGCAGATACGCGCCACTGGAGCCATGCGCCTCTTCCGCTCGCATCGGCCCGACTTCCGCGACGGCGAACAAAGCCGCGACTTCATCTACGTCAAGGACGTCGTGGACGTGTTGCTGTTCTTCCTCGAAAAGCGCCCGCCCAACGCCATCTACAACTTGGGCACCGGCCAGGCACGCACCTTCCTCGACCTGGCGCTCAACACCTTCCGCGCCATGCACGCCGAGCCAAACATCACCTTCATAGACACACCCGCAGATATTCGCGACACTTACCAGTATTTCACCCAAGCCGACATGAGCAAACTGCGCCAAGTAGCCGGCTACGCGGCGCCCTTCCACTCTTTGGAGGAAGGCATCAGCGACTACGTGCGCGGCTACCTGCGCGACCTGCGCTACTACTGAGGCCGCAGCACTGCCTCAGAAGAGGTTGACATAGCCCAAATGGAACTTTGGCGCGCGCCAGTCGAAGGGCTGGCGTGCATCGCGCTTGCCTACGGCGATGCTGAGGCCAAAGATGCCCGCCTGTGTCTCGACGTTCAGCCCTACGCCCATCCCCCAGGGCCGCAAGAAGAGGCGATTTCGGTCGGTGATGTTTTCCACGTAGCCCAAGTCAGCAAAGGCGGCCCAGTAGGCATTTTGGCCTGTGAGCAGGCGCACTTCGGCAGTAGCGACGGCGAAGCGCGAGGCGAAGAGGCTCTCCTCGTCGAAGCCGCGCAGCAACTTGTGTCCGCCGAGGCGGTACTGTTCGTTGGCGAAGATAGGCCGGTCAGCGGCGATGGCACCGGCGCGCAGGCGCAGCAGGGCGGTGGTGCGCAGACCCAGTGGAGCGAACACTTCAGCGCGGGCGTCGGCCTGGTAGCGGGCCGTGCGTTGGGTGAGGCCCTGGTAGAGGGAGGCAAACTGGAAGGTCGTATCGGCTGGGTCGCGTAGGGTCTCTATCTGCGCATTGGGTACGATGCGGCTAAAGCCCGCCGCGGCGCGCGCCCACAGCGCCCAGCCTTGGCGGGGGTTAAAGCGGTAGTCCAAGCGGTTGAGGGCTAATTCGAGGCCAAAAGCTTGCTGGCGCATGTCCAGAGCTTCGGGCAATCGGCGCGTTTGGCGCACCCGAGCCGTGTCAATGCTTTGCAGGGCGAGGTTTCGACTTTCGCTAAAGATTTTGAAGAAATCTCCCCCTTCGAAAAAGTACTGCACGCCTATGTCGCCCTGGGCGTCGGTCCAGGTGCTGTCGCGTCGGAAGAGGTTGAAGCGGCCCTCTGCCCCGAAGGGCGTGCCCAACAGATAGGGGAAGGCAGCTTGGGCGTCGAGTTTTTGCGTTTCGGGGCGGAGGCGTTCTAATTCGAGGCTGATGCGCTCGCCGGCGTTGAGGGCGTCGAGCAGCGCCATTTGGAGGGCGCCCGTGATAAGCATGCGCCCAGCCGGGTCGTTGGGCTGCGGCAACAGCCCGATGATGAGGTCGAAGCGGCTGGCGCGCTTTTTTTCCAAAAAAAGATTGACCCTAGCCTGTTCGCCGCTGAAGGTAACCGTAGGTTCGGCTGTCTGCTGCGCGAACAGCAACGTGCGCAGGCGCTGTGGCACGCGCATCAGGCGATCGCGACTGTAGGGTGTGCCGGGGCGGATACCCAGAAACTGAGCCAAGTAGCGCGGTGGCGTTCGGAGGCTGCCGTTGACCTTTGGCTCGGCGAAGGCGATGAAAGGACCGCGCGTGAGCGAGAGCACGGCCGACACACCACCATCGGGCTGCAGCAGGAGGCTATCCAAGTACAGGGCGGCAAAGGGGTAGCCGCGGTTTTCGGCGCGCTCCAACAGTTGGCTTTCCCAGCGCAGCAGCTGGTCGTAGCGCAGTGGGCTGCCCGAGGTGGGCCGGTCGCGCAGCCCCAGCGCGTCTAGCCAGCGCAGCTCGGCCTGTGGCAGGCGCAGCTGCACCCAGTAGAGGCGCGGGCCGAGATGGAAGCGTGCCATCGCCATCGTGTCGGACAGCGCTTGCCAGTCGTCAATAGAGGCCAATAAGTAAGCCCGTTGGTATCCCTGTTGGAGTGCCTCCCGCAGCGCCGTGCGCAGCTGGGCCGTATCTGGCGCCCCCAGCAGCAGCGTATCAGGTGCCAGTCGCTGAGCATTCAGGCGCTGAACACGCCACCACGCCACCGCCGTATCCAGCTCGGCAGGCTCGCCCCATAGCCACAGCCGCGCTCCCTGCCCTAGCGCCGGCAGGGCAGCGGCTACCCACAGGCCCGCGCTCAGGATGCAATAGCAAGACCAACCTCGCATGACGTGCGAAAAGACGCCATACCAAGCCCTGAGGTTGTGCCAACACCCCCTCAATGATGCCCGCCCGCAATGGGAATGTTGGGCACCAGCCAACTGGTAATCTTTTCGGCCAGCCAAAGCGCCGGAAACCAAATGACGAGCAGCGTCCAAATGGGCAGGTTCAGGTAAACCAGCCACATGAACACGTCAATGAGCAGCACAATGGCAATCACCCAAGTGATGACCAACAGCATCGCCGCTGCATTCTGGTGGGCCGACACTATCCAGCGCCCCACAATGACGCGCCCATAGGCGCTGATGAGGCTCTCCGAAGCCGCCGTCTTCGCCACGTAGCGGCAGATGCCCGCCAGGCAGATGAGCACGACGATGAGGCTGCTGAAAATCCACATCACAAACTCCCACGCCGGCTTGATGGTCTGCCACATGCGCCCCTTCCAGGTCGTAATTTGCTCCTTGGCCTCCTCGATGTTGCGCACCACTGTCATGGAGTCGGGCAGGCTGATGCCGCGGTTTTCCGCATCGGGCCGAGGCGGAATGTGTTGGCGCGGGCGCACTGGGTCACTGGCCAAGGCCGACGCCGACGATGCCGCCGACGGCACCGAATAGGCCGCAGGCGTTGGTTCTACGCGCGTCGTCCCGCCCTTGGGCACGGCCGTAGATGGCGGAGGCATCGCCTCACCCTTGGAGGCCACCTGCACGCGCTCCGGCCTGACGCGCGTCGCCGGCGCTGCCTCGGCCGGCCTTTCCGCCGCCTTTGCCTTGGGCGGCGCCGCATTGGTGTGTTTTGCCGGGGCCCTCGCTTTCTCTTTGGCGCGCACTGTGGCGGCTTCCTGTTCCTTCTTGCGCGCCTGACGTGCCGATTCAGGTTCCACCACGATGGTCTCGCCATTACGCACTATCTGGATGGACACCAGCCGACCGGCATTGTCGCGATTTGAAAAACCCGGCTCGCTGATGAGCAGCTGCTCGTAGGTCTTCTTCCCGTCGCCCTGGCGCTTGAGCACCGCCCGCTGGAACACAAACTTCACGACGCCCACCGGGCGTTCGCGCTTGAAACGCTGCGTCCCCAAGTACTGTTCCACCTGCTCGGTCTTGGTCGCCGCCGAAGCCGCAAAAGGCGCCGCCCCAAAAACCCACAGCAGCACTAAGGACAAACTGAGTAACAATCTATTCATGGAACAATGGAGGGTGTTGGTGAATAGTGAAGGGAATAGTCTCGGCCAAAAGGCCTACAAAAACCGCCCCAAAGGTAACGAAACCCTCCAGAGTGCGCGCTAACAGGCTGTCTTGCAAGGGAAAAGTATTATCCTGCGAGGTGTTGCTTTTGGATGGATTTGAAAAGGTACACATTTTCCGGTGAGGGCTGTTTCCCAAAGCACCCGCTCTGCATCCGCCACCACCTGGGCCGCCCTCACCGAGGCCGTTTTTTTTGGGCATTGCAAAGGGTACCATTTTCCAGAGTGTCTCCAGTGCCTGCCATTTTGAAGTGAAAAGTAATGATGAATGATGAATGATATTTTCCAGAGCGTCCGCAAGGCCCAATGCTTCGATGGCAAATCTCACTGGCGCAGTTGTCTGAAAAGTAGAACCGGCCACTTCCTCCCCTCTCGCCTTTCTCACCTCCGTTTTTTGGGGTGAAAAAACGGCTGCCGGCTTCGGAGCCACTGCTGTAGGCGTACAGTTGGGCGCACAGCTCCTGTTTGGCCCAGGGCGTGTTTTCGTCCCGCTTTCGGGCCTTAATAATCGCGAAACAGCAGCCTACTGACCCCGCCCCTGCAAGTGCGGAGACGCCAACGCACCACTACGTCATTAGCCGAGGCCAAGAGCGGGACGGGCACGCACCCAGCCCCGGCAAAGGCCACAAGGCCACAGGTGCGCAAAAGAGCCAAAACAGAGCCACTGAGGCCATTTTTACCCAAAAAACAGTCATCATAGCGGCTATTGACTTTTTACTCAACCTCACCCTGCACGCCTCTTACCCCTCGGTGCGCTCCATAATGCTGCAGGCCAAAATCCGTTTATCTGCGGCGCTTTGGCCAACCTTGACCGAACTTTGCGCACCCAAAAAGGGCGTACAGACCAGCATGATACAGCGCTATGCGCCTGCGCAACATTCACACAAAACAGCTATGACACTACAGTTCCCTCGCCTAAACGAGTTTCTTCTTACTCTTTTCGTACTCCTCACCTCGGCCCTTTTTGCCCAAAAATCAGCTTATCAGGTGGTGCGCTGCGGCGCCGTCAGCCGCTCCGCATCTATCAACCACATCTACGTGGATGCCGACAATACCAAGTGGGTGTCGAGCAGCACAGGGCTGCACCGCGTATCTGCGTGCGATCTGGGTACTCCTGTGTCTCTTAGCCCAGGAGAGCAGAGCGCGCTGCAGTTCGCTGGCGGAAATGCCGATGTGCGCTGGACGCCCGAGGTACTCCAAATGGTGCTTGGTCTTTCACCCATGGTTACGGCTGCCTACTACGACAGCGACCGCGATTGGCTTTGGTTGGGTACGGAAAAAGACGGCCTCTTCCAACTTAGCACCAAACCGGCTTTCAAGCTATTAGCCAAGTTTAGTGCCTCAAACACCAAGCTGAAAACCAACACCATCACGACCATCTTCCGAGACCGCTCTGGGCGCTACTGGATAGGCACCGACGAGGGCATGCTCGTTGGGACGCCCGACCGCTGGAAAGTAGAATTAGAGGGTTACGACGTGCAGCGCGTGCGCCAACTCGGCACTGACATCTACGTGCTGGCCGATGGTGAATTTTGGCTGGCCCAAAACGGCCAGCGCTGGCAACCCATCAACGTCAAGGAAAAGGCTTTGGAAAGTGAAGCCGAAGATTTTGACCTGGACCAGGAAGGAAACTTGTGGATACTCTCCCGTATCGTCAGCCGGTACAGCTTGCTTTCCGACGATTTCGAGGTGTTCAGCGGAGCGGAGTATTACACCAGCGAATATGGCCTGTGTATCGCTGCTGACGAGGAGGGCAGCATCTGGATAGGAACCGACGACAAAGGCATTTACCTCATCAGCAAAGCCTCCGCACTGCTGGTCAATTGCACTGTGGAGCAGGAAGTTTCCTGCGAGGGGAATGGCGATGATGCTATCGTGCGCGTGAACGTCAGCGGAGGCGCGCCACCGTATCGGTACGCTTGGTCTGATGCCCAGCTGCAAGGCCCCAACCCGAAAAACGTCGCGATAGGCTCTTACACCGTTACCGTTACGGATGCCGCCGGAAAGTCGAAACAAGGCAAGGTTACTGTAGAGGACAAGCGCCTGACCGCAATGGCCGAACAGCGCAAGATAGAGAGCGCCATTGGAGCCAAAGACGGCAGCGCCGAAGTAAAGACCCGCGGAGGCACCCCTGAGTTTCGCTTCAAATGGGATAACGGCGAGACGAGCAACCCTGCCGTGCGCCTTTCTGAAGGGCAACATTCTGTAACCGTTACCGACAAGCGCGGCTGCAGTGCTGTAGCCACTGTTACCATTGCGCGCAAAATAGAGGCCCTCACGGCGCGCATCGAGGAAACGGCACCCATCCCGTGTTTCGGGGGTAATGCCATTCTGAGCGCACGCGTAGAGGGCGGAAAGGAGCCTTACCAGTATGAATGGAGCAATCCCAAGTTCAGCGGTGCCCAAGTGTCGGGAGTAATGGCCGGCACCTACACCCTAACAGTAGTGGATGCCCTCGGAGGGCGTACGGTAACGAGCATTAACGTATCACAACCAGCTACTTTGAGCGTTGTGGCCACGCAACAGGCACCAGCCATTCTGGACCAAGCCAACGGTCAAGCCCAGGCCACCGCCCGAGGCGGTACCGCACCCTACACCTACACCTGGGACAATGGCGAAACCACTGCTACTCCCACGGCCCTCACAGCAGGCGAGCACAGCGTTACCGTCGTAGATGCTAACGGCTGTACCCTGTCGGCAAGGGTAGTCATTGATGAAAAAATACCGGCCCTGTCGGCTACCATTAAAGAGGCTTACCCGATAGAGTGTTTTGGCGGCAAGACTAACCTGGAAGTGAGTGTGGAGGGCGGGAAAAGTCCCTTCCAGTTTGCTTGGAGCGCCCCCGAGTTGGTAGGTTATCAGCCGGAAGAAGCCATTCCAGCGGGCACTTACACCGTTACGGTAACTGATGCCGCAGGCAATAAGACCACAGCCACTCGCACCGTTCGACAACCTGAGCCGCTCAAAGCCGCGGTTACCTTAACAGCACCAGCAGCCATTGCCAGCGCAGACGGGCGCGCTGTAGTAAAGGCTCAAGGCGGCACTCCCCCTTACCAATATCGCTGGGATAGCGAAGAATATACCGAAGAGGCCCGGCGCCTTTACCCCGGCCCACACAAGGTAACGGTTGCCGACAACAATGGCTGCGAAATAGAGGTCGAGTTCACGATGACGGAAAACATCCTGCCCTTATCCATCCGTATCGAAGAAACAGGCAAGATACCCTGCGCTGGAGGCACCACTAGCCTACGCGTAGATGTGCGCGGCGGCAAACCACCCTTCGAGTTCGTCTGGGCCCAACCCGCTCTCAAAGGCCAAACACCAACAGGTGTGCGCGCTGGGGTGTATCAGCTCGTCGTCGTGGATGCTGCCGGTGGGCGCACCTCTACGGCTTTCCAGGTGCTCGAGCCAGATAGCCTCAAGGCCACGGCTAAAGTCATGCGCACCGCAGACCCTGACCAGAACAACGGCAACGCGCGGGCTATCGTCTCGGGTGGAACTCCGCCTTACCAGATCCGCTGGCAAAACGACGAGGTCGGCGAAGATGCCGTGCGCCTCGGCGCAGGTACCTTCAATTTTACCGTAACCGACGCCAACGGATGCACTACAGCAGCTACAGTAACCATCGGAGAAACGCTGCTGCCTCTAAGTGTCAACATCTCCGAGCTGGTACCCATCCCCTGCCACGGGCAAAAGGGTACACTGCGTGCGCACACCAACGGCGGTGTAAGACCCTACAACTACAAGTGGAGCACCGGACTGCAAGGCGACCAACCAAATAATGCTGGCCCGGGCATGCACATCCTCACCGTTACCGATGCGCGCGGCAGCACAGCCTCCGCCTTTATCGAAATTAAAGAGCCGCCAGCTATCATCCCCTTTGCTGTGCTGCAAGCACCGGCCAGCACGGGCAAAAACGACGGCAAGGCGCGCGCCGAAGGCCGAGGTGGCACCGGAAAACTCTCTTTCGCTTGGGACAACGGCGAAACCACAGCCGTAGTTAGCAACTTAAGCCCTGGCCCACATACCGTTACGGTAACTGACGAGCGCGGGTGCTCTGCCACTTTCACACTCGAAGTTCCCGAAAATATCTTGCCCCTAACCGTAAACATCGAGGAACTCAGCCGCATACAATGCAGCGGCCAAACCACAGCCCTGAAGGCAACCATTGCCGGAGGCAAACCTCCTTATCAATACAAGTGGAGCGAGGCGGGCTGGAGTAGCTTAGAAATCAGGAACGTATCGGCAGGCTCCTACACACTTACTGTTACAGACGCCCAGGGCACTACCCAGGCTGCTGTCGTCATCGTCAGTAGCCCACCACCCATGGAGGTAGAGATTACGCGCATCGTGGGCGCCACTACAGAACGCAGCACTGATGGCAAGGCCACCTTGAAAGTAAGCGGTGGAACGCCTCCTATTACCATCACCTGGGATAGCGGGGAGAACACTCCCACCGCCTCCAAACTCAAACTCGGAACGCACACTGTAACCATTTCCGATGCCTTGGGCTGCAGCCTCCTCAAAAACGTGGAAATCAAAAAGCGCATCTTGCCCGAGCTGAACGCCGAAGTACTGCGCAGCGGCCAGACTATCCGCATGGAGCAATTGCGATTTGAGGCCGACAGCTTCAACCTGACACCAGAATGCCTGCCTACACTCGACGAGTTGTACGACTTTATGGAGGAAAACGGTAATGCAGTCATCGAGATAGGAGGGCATACCAACAACATCCCGCCTGATGAATTCTGCGACCGCCTCTCCACGGCGCGCGCCAAGGCCGTGGCCGAGTATCTCATCCAGAAAGGCATTGACCCGCGACGCGTTACGTACAAAGGCTACGGCAAACGGCAACCTATTGCGAGCAACGCCACGCCAGAAGGCCGAAGACTCAACCAGCGCGTCGAAATAAAGATATTAGCCCTCAAGCGCGAGTAGGCTGCTCAGCCCATGCGCGCACGCTTAGCCATCCAGGTCTGCAAGACGGGCACAAAGCCGCGGTTGATGTCGGCCTCCACAAAGTCAATGTGGTATTGGAGGCAGCGCAGGCGCAGTTGTTCGGTGAATTGGGCCACTTGGCGGGTGTAAAACGCCTTCACCTCGGAGGGTTGCAGCCGAACCTGCTCGCCCGTTTCCATGTCTATGAATAGGTATGGGCGGTTTTCAAACTCAAAGTCGAGCTCATGTGGCTTGTCGGCCACGTGAAAGAGAATGACTTCGTGCTTGTTGTGTTTGAGGTGCTGCAAAGCTGAAAAGAGACCATCAGCTTCCTCTGGGCGCTCCAACACGTCTGTAAAGATGACCACCAACGAGCGGCGATGGATGGCATCGGCCACGTGGTGCAGTGTGCCAGCCACATCCGTGGCGCGATTGAGCTGCGGGTTCTCGATGCGCTCTGCCAAAAAGGCGAGCAACTGCTGGTAGTGCTGCGTGGTGGACTTGCAGGCTGTATTAACCCGAATGGCGTCGTCGAACAGCGTCAGACCAAAGGCATCTCGCTGCCGCTTGAGGGCGTACATCAGGGCCGCAGCGGCCTGGGCAGCAAAACAGAACTTGTTTTGATATTTGTATTTGCTGGGCTGGCGAGCGTCCCAAGGGTAATACATGGTGGAGGAGGCATCCACCACGATTTGACACCGCAGGTTGGTTTCTTCCTCGTAGCGCTTCACGAAGAGTTTGTCCGTGCGCGCGTACACCTTCCAGTCAATGTTCCGGGTACTTTCGCCCGTGTTGTAGAGGCGATGCTCGGCAAACTCTACCGAGAAGCCGTGAAAGGGGCTGCGGTGCATGCCTACGATGAAGCCTTCCACTACCTGGCGGGCGAGCAGCTCGAGGTTGCTCCCCAAGGCGCGGATTTCCTGCTGTTGTTCGAGAAAGTTTGCCATGTCGGGCCGAAATTGAGACGGGCAAAGGTAAGCGGGCGAGGCTTTACGGCTGGCATTAAACCACTAATACACAGCGCCAAAAAGCAGAAGGCAAAACTGGAGGCGAAAACGGCATTTACCCCAAAAAACACTGCCAGAAAGGCATTTACCCAAAAAAGCGAGGATGCTCCGTGCGGGTTCATTCCTCTAAAGCACTGCCGCAGTATTTGCAAAAACGAGCGTCGTCGTCGTGTCCTTCCGCACCGCAACTCGGGCATGCCTGGGTGTTGGTGGACTGATGCCGCAGCATTTCCATAGTAACCACGCCGGTGGGCACAGCAATGACGGCATAGCCTAAGATCATCACTATCGCAGATAGAAAGCGCCCCAAATAAGTCTGTGGCGTAATGTCGCCAAAGCCCACAGTAGTCAGGGTTACAATGGCCCAATAGATACTGATGGGGATATTTTGAAAGGCTGGATTGGAACCACCCTCTACGACGTACATCACGGCACCAATGACAGTAACCATCAACACGACAAAAAGCATGAATACAATGATCTTCATACGGCTTGCGCGCAACGCCCGCACCAGCAGCCGGGCCTCGCGCACAAAGCCCACCAGCTTGAACACCCGAAACACCCTCAACAAGCGCAATATGCGAACGGCTAAGAGCAATTGTGCCCCAGAGATAAATAGACTCAGGTAAGTGGGCAAAATGGAGATTAGATCCACAACGCCGTAGAAACTGCGCGCATATAGCCAAGGCTTTCGTACGCAATAGAGTTGTTCTGAAATAAGACATTTTTTAAATA
>FWPU01010220.1_pt1 | contig 14134 bp, 12 predicted proteins | sample 2228361 | NCBI WGS metagenome assembly FWPU01 (sample SAMEA103939777, study PRJEB20133) | metagenome
TGGTCTGCCCCAACAAGGCCACCCGCCAGAAAACCCTGGAACCTACCCAGTTGCTGGCCGCAGTGGATGTGGCAGTGAGCTAGAAGGAGGTCGAAGAAATGTTGGTTGGCGAACGAATGACCCCAAACCCGACGGTGATCACCAACCGGGCAACGGTGGGACAGGCACTAGAGCTTGTCGAGCAACACCGGGTGCGCCACCTGCCGGTAGTGGATGATAGCGAGAACCTGGTAGGGATCGTTTCGGAAAAGGAACTGCTGCGGGCTCCCCACGACGCAGGAGTCGAGCAGGTTATGACAACATCTGTAGTCACCGTCACCGAGTACACAGCACTGGAAGAGGCGGCACGGATCATGGCCGACCACCGGATCAGCAGCCTGCCGGTGGTGCGCCACGGCAGGTTGGTAGGACTCGTCACCGAGACCGATCTGTTCCGCATCTTTCTGGAGCTGCTGGGAGCGCGAGAGCATGGGGTGCGGTTAACCATGTTGGTGCCGGAGGAGAAGGGGATGCTGGCCAGCCTGACGGGAGAGATCGCCCGCCTGGGAGGCAACATCCTGGCCTTGAGCACCTTTCTGGGTGAGGACCCCACCAACCGCCTGGTGACGGTCAAAGTGGCCGACGTGCCGCAGAGCAAGCTGGTGGCGATCATGGAAGCTTTGGGTATGGAGATCGTGGACGTAAGGGAGGGATAAGATGCTGGTCCGCGAGCGGATGTCCACCCAACCGGTGACCATCACTGCCGACGCGCCCATCACCGAGGCGTTGCGGGTGATGCGCCAACGGCACGTCCGGCGGCTGCCGGTGCTCGATGAAGAAGGACGACTGATAGGCATCGTTTCGGAAAAAGACTTGCTGTATGCTTCACCATCGCCGGCCACCTCGCTGACTATCTACGAGATGCACTACCTGCTGTCGCGGCTAAAGGTGACCGAAGTGATGACAACGTCGGTCATTACCATCCCTCCCGACACACCGTTGGAAGAGGCCGCGCGTATAATGGCCGACCACAAGATCGGCGGGCTGCCGGTGATGGAAGATGACAAATTGGTGGGCATCATCACCGAAACCGACATTTTTGAACTGTTCTTGGAGTTGCTGGGGGGGCGGATGAAAGGGCTACGGCTCACCCTGGAGATCCCGGAACAGAAAGGAGAGGTGGCACGCCTCACCACAGCGATCGCCCGGCTGGGAGGCGATATCCTGGCTCTGGGCACTTTCCTGGGGGACGATCCGAGTACGGCGGTAGTGACCGTCAAAGTTGCCGATGTGCCGGCCGATGCGCTGTTGGCCGCCATGCGCGATCTGGATCTGAAAATCCTGGATGTTCGTGAGATGTAGCCAAACGAGGGGAATATGTCCGAAGCCGAATTTGAACCGCGAATCATTGCTTTTCTGTGCAACTGGTGCACCTATACCGGCGCCGACCTGGCCGGGACATCGCGCATCCAGTATCCGCCCAACGTGCGCATCATCCGCCTGATGTGCTCCGGCGGGCTGGACCCGGTCTATGTCTCCAAGGCGCTGCTGGAGGGGGCCGATGGGGTGCTCATCGGTGGCTGTCACCCCGGCGACTGTCACTATCAGTCGGGCAACTACAAGGCCCGCCGCCGGGTGGCCATTCTCCAGAGCATCCTGGCGCAGATGGGCTTCGACCCGGATCGGGTGTGGCTGCGCTGGATCAGCGCCAGCGAGGGGCAGTATTTCGCCGACACGGTGAGCGAGATGGTGGCCGCGTTGAAGGCCAAAGGCCCCAATCCACTCAAAGGGGTGGGAGCGGTTTGAGGATTGACGTTTAACGCTTGACGTTTGACGCTTGACGTTTGACGCTTGACGCTTGACGCTTGACGTTTGACGTTTGACGCTTGACGCTTGACGCTTGACGTTTAACGCTTGATGGCGAGGTTGAAGCATGATAGAATCGGTGATAGAGGCACAGGCCGATGTGCTACAGACTATCCGGGGGCTGCTGCGCAGCCTGCTGGACAAGGGGGTGGTAGAGGCGTTGCTGGTGCCGGTCTTTCAGCCCACCGGCAACGTGCTGCCCATGCTGGTGACCAACCCGGCCGCCCTGGATAACGCCGACCCCCTGACCCCGGTGCTGCCGATCAACGGGGCGCGGGCGGTTTCACTCCTGACCAAGACCGGCCACCAGAAAAAGCTGGGGGTGGTGCTGCGCCCCTGTGAGATTCGGGCCGTGGTGGAGCTGGTCAAGTTCCAGCAGGTCAAGCCGGATAACCTGGTGATCATCGGCCTGGACTGCCTGGGAACCTACAAGGTGAGCGACTGGCAGGCAGTGAGCAGCAAGCAACAGGCGCTCGACGAGCTGCTGGCCGGGGCGGTGACGGGCGACCTGCAGCCCCTGGCCGGGATGCAGTTCCGGGCGGCATGTCAGATGTGCGAGCAGCCGCTGCCAGCAGGGGAGCATGTGGCCTTGGCGGTCGGCCTGGTGGGGGTGGAACCGGGTCGGCTCTACCTGAAGGCGCAGGAGAAAGTGGCCCAGGCGTTGGGGCTGACGGCCAACGGGGCCCCTTCCGGCCGCGCCCCGGCTACCGAAAAACTGATCGCCGCCCGCACCCAGGCCCGCGACGCGGCTTTGGCCGCCTTCCGCCATCGGGTCCACTCCATAGACGGCCTGCTGCAAGAGTTCGCCACCTGCATCCGCTGCCACAACTGCATGATCAACTGCCCCATCTGCTACTGCCGGGAGTGCATCTTCCGCACCCCGACCTTTGAGCACGAGTCGGAGCAGTTCTTCCGCTGGGCGGAGCGCAAGGGAACGGTGCGGCTGCTACCCGACACCTTGCTGTTCCACCTGACGCGGTTGAACCACATGGTCAGCAGTTGTGTGGGCTGCGGGCTGTGCAGCGATGCCTGCCCGGTGGACATCCCGGTGGCGACGGTCTTTCGGGCGGTAGGGGAAAAGGTCCAGGCGCTGTTCGACTACCATCCTGGCCGCAGCCTGGAGGAAGCGGCCCCGGTGCAAGAGTTCCGCGAGGAGGAACTGACCACCCTGGGCGAACGAACCCATTGACGCTTGACGCTTGACGTTTGACGTCTGACGCTTGACACTTGACGTTTGACGCTTGACGCTTGACGCTTGACGCTTGACGTTTGACGCTTGACGCTTGACGTTTGACGCTTGACGTGTCACATCGGAGGAACGAATGGCCGAATTGGAAATGATTCCGATCTATATCATGGGCAAACGCTACATCGTGCCCAACACCCTGACCATCATGGGCGCGCTAGAGTATGCCGGCTACAAGTTGATCCGGGGCGTGGGGTGCCGGGCAGCGTTCTGCGGAGCTTGCTCCACCGTCTATCGGCTGGAGGGTGACCCCAAGCTGTATATCGGCCTGGCCTGCGGCACCCTGGTCCAGCCGGGCATGTACCTGACGCAGATCCCCTTCTATCCTGCCGAGCGGGCCCAGTACCGCCTGGATGAGCTGCAACCCACCTTTGCCACCCTGGTCCGTCTCTATCCCCAGGTGCTCAAGTGCCTGGGCTGCGGCACTTGCACCAAGAGCTGCCCCCAGGAACTCAAGGTGAAGGATTATATGGCTGCCGCCATGCGGGGTGACATCGCTCGGGTGGCCGACCTGTCGTTCGACTGCATTATGTGTGGTATGTGTGTCTCGCGCTGTCCGGCCGAGGAGCCCCAGCCCAACATCGCCATCCTCTGTCGCCGGCTATACGGCAAGTACCTGGCCCCCAAGGCCGAGCACCTGGCCCGCCGTGTGGCCGAGATCAACGCCGGCAAGTATGACGAAGATCTGGCCAAGATGAAAACGATGCCCGATGCCGAGCTGCGCAGGTTGTATAACACACGCGACATCGAGCCGGAGTAAAAGATGCCCCGCCGATATAAGGACTGGCTGGCCCAGGCAGAGCGTGATCTGAAAGCAGCTCGTGATAGTCTGGCTGCCGGCAACTACGAATGGACCGCTTTTCAGGCCCAGCAAAGCGCTGAAAAGGCGCTGAAAGCTTTGTTGGACTATCATCACCTGGCAATGGCCGGACACGCATTGGTTCACCTTCTGCGCCAGGTCGAGCAGTTTGTCCCGGTGCCGGCCGACCTGTATCCCCTGGCCAGGGAATTGGATCGGCACTATATCCAGCCGCGCTACCCAAATGGCTTTGCTGCCGGATACCCGGCTGAGTACTATGATGAGACTGTTGGTCAGCGGTGTGTAGAACATGCGGAACGGTTCATCCGGTTCGTGGAAGACAATCTGTCGTGACTATCCCCATTGGGATTCAATCGAGCGGTTTGTGCAGGGTGTTCAGGCCTTGCAACCGGCATTGGTGATGCTGTTCGGCTCGGTGGCTCAGGGCGAATTTACCCAATACAGTGACGCCGATATACTCACCGTCTTCTACGAACCGGTAGATTGGGGGGAGGTGTACACCTACAGCGATGGATGGGTTCAACCTGTCGTCAAGACGGTGCAAGAGATACAAGAACAACTGGACCAGGGCAACCCCTTATTCTGCGAACTGTTTGAAGATGGCATTGTGTTGTACGATGGTGGCGTTCAGCAGCACTTTGAGCGTCTGGTCGGGGAGACCAGGGCCCGTTTCGAGCTGACCCGAATGAGACACGGTTGGTTCTGGAAAAACGGTAACCGCTCAGGTGCCGGGCACTTTTTTGGAGAATAAACCTGAGCTGTTACGAAAATGGAGGAAATAGATGAAACTAGAAGGATACACCCCTAGTATGCGCGAGTCCCTGGACCGGGTGGTGGCCAGCCGGCCGGCCCGCCTGCATGTGGACTATCCCATGCTTTCCCCCGCAGAAAAGCAAGAGATCCTGCGCAAGTTCCACCCCGATTATATCCCGGAAGGGATGCGCGAGCTGCGGGTGGGACCCAACAAGGGCGGGCGCACTCCCAACGAGCTGGCCAACCTGTTGGAAGGGCATAGCTGGCTGCGCGACGTGCAGCTAGACCTGGATCAGGTAGATTTCGACACCGACATACTGATCATCGGCGCAGGGGGGGCGGGGTCGGCGGCGGCGCTGTTGGCCCGTGAGCATGGAGCCAAGGTGCTCATGGTCACCAAACTGCGCCACGGCGACGCCAACACGATGATGGCCCAGGGCGGCATCCAGGCGGCCGACAAGGAGAACGACTCGCCGGTTCAGCACTACCTGGATGTGATCGGCGGCGGCCACTTTACCAACGACCCCGACCTGGTCGAAGCCCTGGTGCGCGACGCGCCCGAGGTCATCCTCTGGCTGGAAAGCCTGGGGTGTATGTTCGACAAGCACCCCGACGGCACCTTGATCACCATTCACGGCGGCGGCACCAGCCGGAAGCGGATGCACTCGGCCCGCGACTATTCTGGCGCCGAGATCATGCGCACCCTGCGCGACGAGGTCCGCTCCTACCCGGAGGATATTACCGTCGTCGAATTCGCCCCGGCTGTCGAACTGCTGATGGACGACAAAGGACAGTGCGCCGGTGCAGTGCTGCTCAACCTGGAGACGGGCGAACACCTGATCGTCCGCGCCCGGCAGACGATCATCGCCACCGGGGGCAGCGGACGACTGCACTATATGGGCTATGCCTGCACCAACCACTATGGCGCGACCGGCGATGGCCTGGTGATGGCCTACCGCGCTGGCGCGCGGCTGGCGTTCATAGACACGATGCAGTACCACCCCACCGGCGCTGCCTTCCCGGAGCAGATCGTCGGTCTGTTGGTCACGGAGAAGGTGCGGGGTCTGGGGGCACAGGTGCTCAATGTCCACGGCGAGCAGTTTGTCTTTCCCCGCGAGACCCGCGACGTGGAGGCCAGTGCCATCATCCGCGAGGTGAAGGAGCGGGGCAACGGGGTCAAGACGCCGTCCGGCTTTGAGGGGGTTTGGCTCGATTCACCGATGATTGACATCCTGCACGGCCCCGGCACAGTAGAAAAAGAGCTGCCGGCCATGGTCCGTCAGTTCCGCCGCTTTGGCGTGGATATTGTCAAAGACCCGATGCTGGTCTATCCCACTCTCCACTATCAAAACGGCGGCATCGCCATCCGTCCCGATTGCACCACCGATATTCCCGGCCTGCTGGTGGCCGGTGAGGCCTCAGGGGGAGTGCATGGCCGCAACAGACTGATGGGCAACTCGCTCCTGGACGTGTGCGTGTTTGGGCGGCGCGCCGGTCGGACGGCCGGGCAGCGGTTCCGCGAAGCGCAACTGGGCAGGCTAACCCTGGAGCACGTGGCCGTTTGGGAGAAGCAGTTGGCCGAGGCCGGGATAGAGACCGAGGTACAGTCGCCCCTCCTCTTACCCGATTATACACGGCACGGACGTTAACGTGCAGGCTCCCGCCGGCTGGCCCCGCTGGCGGGAGCTTTTTTTTTCGAGCTTCCCTCGCCCTTCAGCGGCGCTAACCCGCCTGAATCACCCCCCTGTCCACAGGCGGCGAGCGAGATGTTTGACCATACCGACCGGTCGGTTTGACAAAACCCGCCGGTTGTGGTAGGATAATACCGACCGGTCGGTATTTTTGAGCATGAGGAGGAAATATGGCAGCACAACCACGAGGCGAAGAAACCCGCACCCGCATCCTCGATGCCGCTGTCGAGTGTTTTGCCTCGCGCGGCTACGACGCCACCGGCGTGGCCGAGATCTGCGAACGCGCTGGCGTGACCAAAGGCGCGTTCTACCACCATTTTGTGAGCAAACAAGCCCTCTTTTTGGAGCTGCTGGAGCGGTGGCTAGACGGGTTGGACACACAACTGGCAGCAGCCCGCCGCGAGGCCAAGACGGTCCCCGAAGCATTGGGCCGCATGGTCGAGAAGGTGGAACAGGTCTTTGTGGTGGCCGCGGGGCAGATCCCGATCTTTCTCGAGTTCTGGAGCCAGGCCAGCCACGACCCGGAGGTGTGGCAGGCCACCATTGCCCCCTACCACCGCTATCACACCTACCTCACCGACCTGATCCAGGCCGGCATCGCCGAGGGCAGCCTGCGGCCCGTGGACCCCGAGGCAGCGGCCCTCTTTCTCTTGTCCCTGGCGGTCGGCCTGGCGCTACAGGGCCTGCTCGATCCCCAGGGAGCCGACTGGGCGCGGGTCGCGCGGCAGAGCCTCGATATCCTGCTGCAAGGTTTGAAAGCGTAGAGCGAATTGGCAACTTGCCCCACGCGCTACAAGGTACCAAAAATAGGAAAGGATGAGTAAAGTGGAAGAAAAAGAGCATAAACCATCAAATGTGCTGGTGACCGGCGCGTTTGGCAACGTCGGGTTGAGCACGGTGGAGGAGCTGTTGCGACAAGGCTATCGGGTGCGCTGCTTTGACCTCAAAACCAAGGCCAATGAAAAGGCTGCCCGGCGGTTTCAAGGCCAGATCGAAGTGGTGTGGGGCGACCTGCGCCGCCGCGAAGATGTGGCCGCTGCCGTGCAGGGCCAGGATGTGGTCATCCACCTGGCGTTCATTATCCCCCGCCTGTCGGCCACCGGCTTTGAGTGTGAGGATCACCCCGACTGGGCGCGGGAGATCAACGTCGGCGGCACCCAGAACTTGATCGAGGCGATGAAGGCCCAGCCCCGGCCACCCCGGCTGCTCTTTGCCTCGTCGTACCACATCTATGGTCGGACCCAGCATTTGCCGCCGCCGCGCACTGCTGCCGACCCGGTACAGCCCATCGAACACTATGCCCGGCACAAGGTCGAATGCGAGGCGCTGATCCGCGCCTCGGGGCTGGAGTGGGCTATCCTGCGGCTGGCGGCCACGTTGCCCATCGCCATGAAGCTGAGCCCCGGCATGTTCGACGTGCCGCTCTATAATCGCATGGAGTATGTCCACACCCGCGATGTGGGGCTGGCTTTCGCCAACGCCGTGAGCTGCCCAGAGGTGTGGGGCCGGCTGCTGCTCATCGGCGGTGGCCCGCGCTGCCAGTACATCTATCGCGAGATCACCGAAAAGGTGCTGGATGGCCTGGGGGTGGGGATGCTGCCTGAGAGGGCCTTTACGACCACCCCCTTCCCCACCGACTGGATTGATACGACCGAAAGTCAACAGCTTTTGCACTATCAGCGCTACACCCTCGACGACTATGTGCAGGATATGAAAGCCCGGCTGGGCTACCGGCGGCACCTGATCCGCCTCTTCCGGCCGCTGGTGCGCTACCTGCTCTTGAAGCAGTCGCCCTATTATCACGCCGGGCGGGCGGATTGGTTCACCCTTATGCTGCAGGGACTCAAAGCGTTGAAGAAAAAGCCCACGCGAGTTGGGGTCAAGTAGTCGCCCCGGCTCCTGGCCAGGTGGAACAGCTTATCCACAAGCTACAGAAACAAATCGAAAAAGGAGACAAAGATGCGCAAGAAAACTGTACAAATCTTGATTGCTGTCCTTGCCATTCTGCTCGTAGCACCGAGCGCGATGGCCCAGACATCGCCGCTGGATGTGGTCCAGGGCTATTACACGGCCCTGGGCCAGGCGGCTGCCGGCGGCGACCTCACCCCCCTGCTAGACCTGCTGGCCGATGACGCCACCGTCACCATACCGGCCCTCTCGCCGGCGCCGGTCAGCGGCAAAGAGGCCATCCGGACAACCATGGGCGGCGTCCTCGCCCTGATGCAGGGCCTGAAGGTCACCGTGGGTGACATCAAGGTCGAGGGAGATCAGGTAACCGTCAGCTACACCCTGTCGGTCGCGTCGGCTGAAAAGCCCATTCCGGCCACCGACACCTTTGTCATCCGGGACGGCAAGATCCAGTCGCTCACCATCAACATCGCCGCCGAGGCTCTGGCCTCTATGCCCACACCGTACACCCTGCCCCAAACCGGCGGGCCGGTGGGCAGTCTGTTGCCCGGGTTGCTGGTGCTCGGTGGCGCGGCCCTCGTCGCCCTGAGCCGCCGCTTTTCCCACTAACACACATGACCGGGCCGGCGGTCCAGGCTGCCCGTGGTTGCCGACCGCCGGCCCGGTGCCAAGGGTATGAGGTATGTTTGCAAAAATCGGCAACTTTGCTGCCAAATTCCGCTATCCGATCATTGCCGCCTGGCTTGTTCTGGTTATCGCCGTTCTGGCCTTTGCCCCCAACCTTTCCGATGTGGTGACCTCTGACCAGGGCAGCTACTTACCCGAAGGGGAGCCGAGCATCGTCGCTGCCCGGCTCGCCGCCGAGTATTTTCCTGACCAGGCTTCGGAAGCCCAGGCTGTGTTGGTCATCAAGAGCGCCAACGGCTCGATGCACAGCGCGGCCAATCAGGCCTATCTGGCCGAACTGACCGCCTGGCTGGAGGAAGAGCTACCGGACGATGCGGTCGGGCAGGTGCTCTCGCCGGCCGATCCGAACCTGGCGCAGCGCCTTATCAGCACCGATGGTCAGGTGGCCATGATCTTTGTCGGCCTGCACGGCTCTATCGAGGATCAGAAGGTGCTGGCGGCGCTGGATGAAATGCGCGCCCGGCTCGAACAGACCCCCGAAGGGCTGACCGGTTTTGTCACCGGCAGCGTGGCCATCGTGGACGAGTATATGCAAAGCGCGCTGGAAAGCGCCGACCGCACGACCATCATCGCCATCGCCCTGGTCATCGCCATCCTGCTGCTCATCTACCGCACGCCGGTTGCGCCCATCGTGCCCCTGGCGACCATCGGCGTCGCCTTTTTGGTCGCCCGGGGGGTAGCGGCCTGGCTGACCCGGCTGGGCTTTGTGGTTTCAAGTATCACCGAGGTGTTCCTGGTGGTGCTGCTCTTTGGGGCAGGCACCGACTATTGCCTGTTCCTCGTCAGCCGTTTCCGCGAGTACATGGCCGATGGCATGTCCGGCCCCGACGGGGCCGGCCGCACCGTGGACCGGGTGGGCGAAACCATCACCAGCAGTGCGGCCACCGTCATCGTCGGCATGGCGGCCCTGTACTTTGCCAGGATGAAGCTCTTTGCCAGCACCGGCCCCAGCCTGGCGTTGGGGGTGGCCATTACCCTGCTGGCCGGATTGACCCTCACGCCAGCGCTGCTGGCCGTGTTGGGCAAGTGGGCTTTCTGGCCGGGGGGCGCTCGCCACGCCAAGCGAGGTGACTTTTGGGGCAGGCTGGCCCATCGGATCACGATCAGGCCGTGGCTGCCGCTGCTGTTGACGCTTGCCCTGCTGGTGCCGCTGGCCATCTACGGCCAGGGCATGGGCCGCAACTTTGACCTGCTGTCTGACCTGCCCGACAGTACGCCGGCCAAAGCCGGCTTTACCCTGCTCTCGAAAAGCTTTGGCGCGGGCGAGATGCAGCCCCTGGACCTCATCGTCACCGACATCCCCAATGCCCGCAGCCCACAGGGCCTGGCCCACATCCACGCGCTGACGCAAGAGATCCTGGCTATGGAAGGGGTGGCCGACGTGCGCAGCCTCACCCTGCCCGCCGGCCGGTCGGCCCCTGACCTGGCGGACCTGCTCCGGGTGGAGGGCCAGTTGACCCAGATGCTGGAAATGATAGGCCAGGTCCGCACCCAGGCCGGCGATCCCTCTGCCCTGGCGCAGATCGATCTCGACCAGGCGACGGCCGGCTTGGAGCTGGTGCGCACCTACCTGCACGACCTGGCCGCTGCCTTTCCCGACCTGGCCGGCAACGCCAACTACCAGGCAGCCGTATCGTCGCTGGACAGCCTGGAGCAGGCCATCGAAACGAGCCGGGGCCGGCTCCTGGTCAGCAATCAACTGGCCGAGGCCGTGGACAAGCTGGCCGGCGGGCTTGAGGAGGGGCAGGCCGGGGCCTTTTCTGCGGCGGCGCTGGACGACGTAAGCGCCCGATTCACCGCCCTGCGCGACTATCTCACCGGCCTGGCCAGAGCCCAGCCCGCCATCGCCGAATTGGACGGCTACCAAGAGGCGCTGGCGGCGTTGGACCGCGTGGAGGCCGGCGTGGCCGAGATCCAGAAGGCTCTGCTGGTCTCGACACAGCTCGACCTGCTGAGCGACAAGATCGCCGAGATGGTGGTCAGGCTCAAAGACCCGGCGGCGCTGGCCGAGCTGGCTGCCTCGCCGGAGCAGATGGAGATGCTGAAGGTTCTCGAAACCTATCTCCAGGAGCTGGTCGAGGCGCATCCCTCGCTGGCTGAACAGGCATCGTACCAGGCGGCCGCCGAACACCTGGCCGCTGTGCAAAACGCCGCGGACGAGATGGGGCAGGCCCGGCTGGTCAGCCACCAGTTGGCCCTGATCGCCCAGAGCATGGACGAGTCGGCCAGGGCGCTGAAGGAGAATCCGTTGTCGCTGCTGCCCCAGCCCGGTGAGCCCAGCGCCGCCGAGCAAATGGCCGTACTGACCGCATATCTGCAAGAGCTGGGGGCCGCCTACCCCTCGCTGGCCGCCACCGACGACTATCAAACTGCGCTGGCGACCCTGGCCGAAATGGGGGCCAGGCTACAAACCCTCGACCTGAGCAGGATCGGCGAACTCATTGCCAGGACCCAGGAGTCGCTGGCGACCCTGAGCGCCGCCTTTACGCGCCTGTCGGCCACCGCCGCCGAGACGCTGCCGGAAGCCACCTTCACCCCGAGCACGACGACCGGGGGGATGATGGCCTTGGCCCCGGACCTGTCGCCCCTGGTCGCCGAGATCGAGGCGATGGGCACCGAGTTTGCCGCACTGGCCGAGAGCGTCCGCCGCGACATGCCAGAGGCGACCTTTATCCCCAAAACCAACCTGCCGCTGACGGCCGGCACGCCCGACCCGCTTCCTGCCCTGGAAGCGAGCCTGGATGACCTGGCGGCGGCCCTGAACGACCTGGCGACGGCGGCGGCGGCCAGGCTGCCCGACGCCACCTATCTCCCCGCCGGGGACCTGCTGGCCGAGGAGGCAGGTACTGCCCTCGAGTCGCTCATGGCCGATGTGGATGCATTCGAGGCTGCCCTAAAGGGCCTGGCCGCTGACTTTGCGGCGCGCGACGACGGCTTCTTTATCCCCGAGGCGTTGGCCGCCGAGGCAGGCGAGAATATCGGCCAGTTGCTGGATACCTACAGCACAGCCGATGGCGATGTGGCGCGCTTGCAAATCGTCCTGTCCGACGATCCTTTCAGCCCGCAGGCCATGGATACGGTGGCCCGCCTGCGCGACCGTGTGGGCCACGCCAGCATCAGCCACATCAGCGGCAGCACGGCGATCAACCTTGACCTGCGGGAAGTGATGGATCGCGACTTTGTGCGCGTCATGGCCCTGGTGATCGGCGGCATCTTGATCGTGCTGATCCTGCTGTTGCGCAGCCTGGTTGCGCCGGTCTATCTGATGGCCACCATCCTGCTCAGCTACGGCGCGACGATGGGCATCACCCGCCTGGTCTTTGACGGCGTTTACGACAGGGGCATCACCTGGTTTGTGCCGTTCCTCATCTTTGTCGTGCGGGTGGCCTTGGGAATGGATTACAACATCTTTCTCATGGGGCGCGTCAAGGAGGAGGTGGCCTTACACGGCACCCGGACCGGGATTGAGCGGGCGGTGGAGTACACCGGCGGCATCATCACCTCGGCAGGCATCATCATGGCCGGCACCTTTGCGGCGATGATGGCTTCTTCCCTGCTAGGGTTGGTGCAGTTGGCCTTTGCCGTCGCTGTGGGCACATTGCTGGATACATTCGTCATCCGTGGTGCGCTGGTGCCGGCCATCGCCACCCTGTTGGGCCGTTGGAACTGGTGGCCGGGCAAGGGGCCGGACAAAACGCTGGCATAATGCAACTTGGACGGCTGGAGCATGGCTCCAGCAGTCCAAAATAACTCGTCTCTACGGCCGGTAGTTACCCCTGGCCGGGGGTGGCGTGGTGTTGGGCATACAGCGGGCAGCCGCCGCCGCAGAGGATCCGGTCCGGGCAATCGTAACACTTTTCCATCATAAAATCCCGGTTACGCAGGTAGCGGGCCAGCTCGTGATCCCAGATCGCCTCCCACGGGTCGGTGAGGAGGTTGCCCAGGGCCACGTAGTAGCTCTGACAGGGGATCACATCGCCGTTGGGCTCGACACACATGTTGTACTTGGCCGCCGTACACCCCTTGATCCCCAGCTCCATACCCACCGGATCGAATTCGCAGTACTGGGTCGGCGTGTACCAGATGAGGCGCATGTGGTGTTGCGACGTCGCCTCCTTGACCCGCTCCAGGATGGGGGCCAGCTCGCCCTCAGGGATGCCCTGGCCCACAGCCACTGCCGCCCCGGAGTAGATCAGGCTGTTGCAACCAAAAGTGGGCACGCCTAACGACGCAGCAAAGGCAATCGTCTCCTCGATGCCGCCCACATTTTCGGTGGTCAAAGTTGTGTTGGTCATCATGTAAACATCGGCATTCACCACCGTTTTGATGCCCTCTACCGTCTCTCGCCAGGCCCCTTTGGCCCCCACCATCCGGTCGTGGACCGCCTCGTCATGGCTTTCCAGGGTGATCTGGATGTGGTCAAGGCCGGCCAGCAGCAGCTCGTCTAAATAGGCCCGGTCGCGCAGCCGCCGGCCGTTGGTCTGCAGACCGGTCACCAGGCCCACATCTTCGGCATAGCGGACAAGTTCCACCAGGTCGGGTCGCAGGGTGGCCTCGCCGCCGGTGAAGGTCAGATGCGGGATGCCCAATTCCCAGCAGCGGTCAATGACCTGTTTCCACTGCGCGGTAGACATCTCTGGAAAGTCGCGGGGGCGACCGACATAGCAGTGGGGGCAGTCGTTCTGGCAGCGGTAGGTCAGCGCCAGGTCCATGCGGTAGGGGGCGGAGAGCTCGGCGCTCATCGGCTCGATGCGATCCACATCCAGATAGGTGACGGGGCACACCTCCTCGCCCGCCTGAGCGACCTGCCAGATCGTTTCCCGCAGCTCCTCAAAGTCGGCCTGGGCCGTCGCACGGCTGATGTTGTATCGCCGGGCGATCTCGCGGGCCGCCTCCTCGGCCGTTTTCTCTTGCAAGATAAAGGCAGCGTGCTCCGTCGCCGTCTGGTTGAGATACAACACCTTGGCCGCGTTGATGAGCAACACCCCCCGCCCATCTTTCTCGATGCGGAGGTGCAGCCGGAACTGCCGCGGCGCATCGGGCGGCGTCTGATAGTGATAGATGCCTGGCGCCAGGGGTCGGTACGGTTCGAACCAGCTTTTGATCCGATCGAGAATTGCCATGCTTACCTCCCTCCTCCCGCACACGCACAGGCGCAGCCGGCGCAGGCGCAGGCACAGGCAC
>FWPU01010221.1_pt1 | contig 14132 bp, 10 predicted proteins | sample 2228361 | NCBI WGS metagenome assembly FWPU01 (sample SAMEA103939777, study PRJEB20133) | metagenome
CCACCAACACCGAGGGCTCCAACACCCTCGTCATCGCCGTCAACGGTGTGGAGCAGGACCGCCTCGCCAGCTCCGGCCAGCTCTGCACCGGAAGTATCATCGTGATTAAACGTACACTGCCGGAAGGGGCCGCGGGACAGTTCGAGTTCACCGGGGATCTGGGCGAGTTCAACCTGGGCGATGGCGAGTCCCACGACTCTGGCCCCCTGCTCCCCGGCGCCTACCAGGTGGCTGAAGCACCTCTGCCCCGGGGCTGGAGCCTCCAGGAGGCCACTTGTGACGACGGCAGCCCACCCGACAACATCGACGTGGCAGCGGAAGAAACGGTGACCTGCACCTTCGTGAACGTACTCCACGACCTGACCCTGGTGAAATCCCTGCCGGAGGTCTTAGCCACCGTCCGGCCCGGGGATGCCGTCACCTTCACCATTCACGTTACCAATCAAGGGGGAGACACGGCCACCGACGTGGTGGTAGTGGACTACATTCGGCCCCAGGACTTCACCTTCAACCCGGCCGACAACCCCCAGTGGGCCGTGGGCGCCAACCATCCCACCACGCTTATCTCGTCCATCGGGCCGGGCGAGACGGTGAGCCTGCCCATCGTCTTGCGTGTCTCGCTGGACGTTTTGAGCAGCCGATCCCTGGAAAACTGTGCCGAGATCTACACCGACTCCCGGCTAGACATCGATTCCACGCCGGGCAACTACACGCCAGATGGTCCTGAGGAAGATGACAACAGCTGTGCGGAAATTCCAGCTACCTTCGTGGAGCCCTTGAACCCCACCGGCCTGGATCCCCGGGATCAGCCACTGCCTCCGGGCAATCAGCGGATCTTCCTGCCGCTGGTACAGCATTAGTGGCGGAAATAGGTCAATGGATGCAGGCTTGGGGCGTGGCACGTCGTACGTAGGTCACACATGCCTGCGTGACAGAGGACCGCGGTAGAGGCGCATGGCCGTGCGCTTCTACCGCACATCATCAACGGATGCAAGCCAGAGGTTCGGCGCGGGCAGGAACGTGGCTCATTTTCCCCTGCGTCGCTTGCGGGTATAATTTTGTCCGTAGGGATGGACCCTGCCTACGAAATCCATGCGATGACAGCCACGAGGAGGACTCCCATGAACAAAGCCGCAGCCAGGGTCGGGTTGGTCCACGGCCAGGACCGACGTACCAACGTCTACCAGGCCCTGGATCTGGTGCGCGAAGAAGTTGTCCCACGACTTCAGCCCCAGGTCATGCTGAAGCCCAACTTCCTGTCCAGCACCAATCAGTTGGCCTCCAGCCACCCCGACGCCCTGCGGGGCGCCATCGACTTTTTGCTCAGCACCCCGGAGCCGCCCCAGGAGATCCTCATCGCCGAGGGAGGTAACGAGAAAATCCCGGGGGAGGCCTTTCGTAACTTCGGCTACCATGCGCTGGTGGAGGAGTACGACGTGTCCATTCGTCTGGTGGACCTGAACCAGGAGACGGAATGGGTGGAGACGCCCATCATCCTGGCCGACCACAGCGAAACCACCGTGCGCATGCCCAAAACGGTCCTGGACTGTCCGTGTACCATCTCCATGGCCGTGGCCAAGACCCACGACGTCTGTGTGGTAACCCTGGCCCTGAAGAATATGATCATGGGCACCATCTGCAAGGCGGACCGGGTGAAGATGCACGGTTTCCCCAGCCATCCCCAGCGGCGGCTGCCCGACGAGGCCCGCATCCTCAACATCAACCTGATCCGTCTGGCCCGCTTCCTGAGCCCGGACATCGCCGTGATCGACGGCACCGACGGCCTGCAGGGGAACGGCCCCGGCGGTGAGGACGCGGTGCCCGGCTTCGGCGTGGCTGTGGCCAGCGTGGATGTCTTTGCCGCCGACGCGGTCATGGCCAGGGCCATGGGCTTCGATCCCCTGGCGCTGGGCCTGCTCTACTATGGCCATCAGCTGGGCATGGGCGTGGCCGATCTGGCCCAGATCGAGGTCCGGGGCGCGCGGCTGGAGGAGGTGATCACCCCGTTCAAACCCCACGAAAAGACCCCGCTGCAGCTGCAGTGGCACGAGCCGGCAGCCGTCCGGTTCCTACCGGCCTGACCTGCCGCGACCTCCAGGTGGTGCATAGTGCGTGGTGCGCCCACTGGCCCACGCACTATGCACCACGCATCACACCCAGACCAGGGCCACGCCTGTGTAGGTCTCCGGCTGGGGGAGGACACCCTCGTAGGCCTCCTGAATCTGGGTAGGTGGCAGGCGGTGGGAGATGAGCGGCTCGAGCTGGAGTTTGCCCCGCTGGAGCCAGTCGAAAATCATCTGCTGCTTGCTGTACTGGGAGGGGCGTTTGCCGATGTCCGGGTACATGGGGAGCTGCCATTCCAGTGCGCCCCGCACGGTGATCATGCGCAGGTGCACCTCGGAGAGGAGACCGGTCAGGTCACCCGGCACCGAGACCCGGGGCGTGCCCAGCAGGATGACCTGCCCGAAGCGGGCGGTGGCCTGGAGGGCCTGCATCACCACGCTGCTGTGGCCCACGGCGTCCACCGTGATGTCGGCCCCCTCGCCGCCGGTCAGTTCCAGGATCTGGGCCTGGACCTCTTCCGGCTGGCCGCCTACGGTGATCTCAATGCCACAGCGGCCGGCCAGCTCCCGGCGATGGGTCACCGGGTCCACGCCGATGACCCGACAGCCCCGGGCCTGGAAAAACTGGGCCGCCAGGTTCCCCACCATGCCCAGGCCGAAGACGGCCACCCAAGGGTTCTCCCGAATTTCGGCCACAAAGAGCACGGTAGCCGCCACCCCGGCCATGCGAGAGGCGGCGGCCAGGACGCCGTCCATCTCCTCCGGCACGGGCACCACCAGGCGCTGTTGGCTGTAGCGCAGGGCCGAGGCGTGGTTGCCATAGGTGAAGACCCGCTGCCCTGGCCGGGCCCGGGTGACCTGCTCGCCCACGGCCTGCACCACGCCCACGTTGGCGTAGCCCGATTTCCAGGGATACGTACACCACTGGCCTGGCTGGAAGACTTTGGGTTCACGGCCGGTGTAGTTGGCCAGTTCGGTCCCCGCACTGATAAAGGTGTATTGGGTTTCGATCAGGAGCTCATCCGGGCCGAGGGGCTCTTCCTCCAACTCCGCCTCCTCAAGTACCACCTGGTTTTGACCGGTGACCACAACCTGCCGGATCTGCATGGGAAAGCCTCCGCTCTATTGGGATGTGGATTGTTGGATGTGGACTGGATGGTGAATCCCTGGCATTGTACCAGCCCGGCGCCGAAGCAGCGAAAGCGTGGGATGCCCGGCGGGGCAATGGGCCCCAGCAGGTGAAGGGTATCCCCAACCGGCAAGGCGCCTGCACCATGCCCATTTGGGGCAGACGGGAGCCGGTGTTATACTGGGCGGTCCGTGCCACGTAGCGGGCACAGGGCTTTTGGCCGGGTCCGCTGCGTCCCTGCGGGGACACCTTCCTTTTACCATACATCCACAGGAAATCCGGGAGCGGCTGGAGCCATGCGGTTGTTTTGGGAATTGACCCTGTTAGCTGTGCGACGCCAGCTCACCTATCGGGCTACCACCCTGGCCGGGCTGATGACCAACCTGTTCTTTGGCCTGTTGCGGGCGGTGGTGCTCATGGCCCTCTACGGCGCCCGGGAAGAGGTGGCCGGCATGACGGTGCAGGATGCCATCACCTACACCGGTCTGACCCAGGCGGCCATCGCCTACCTGAGCATCTTTGGCTGGTACGAGCTAATGGACTCCGTCTACACCGGCCAGGTGGGCGCGGATCTGCTCAAGCCGCTGGGCTACTTTCGCTTCTGGCTGGCGCTGGACCTGGGACGGGCGCTGGTGGCGCTGGTGACCCGGGGGCTGAGTATCCTGCTGCTCTACGCGCTGGTGGTGGACCTCACCGTGCCCCAGGGCATGGTCCAGTGGATGGGCCTGGCTGCTGCGCTCTTTCTCTCCTGGCTGGTCAGCTTCGGCTGGCGCTTCCTGGTCAACCTGGCCTCCTTCTGGACGCCCAACGCGCGGGGGATCGGTCGCTTCGCGTTCGGCAGCGCGTGGGTGCTCTCCGGCTTCTTCATGCCCCTGCGCTTCTTCCCCCAGTGGTTCATCGACCTGAGCCACCTGACGCCCTTCCCCTCCATGGTGAACACGGTGATTGAGGTCTACCTGGGCCTGCTCCAGGGGCCGGCCCTGCTCCAGGCGCTGGCCGTCCAGCTGGCGTGGGCGGCTGCGCTGGCGCTTCTGTGCAGCCTGGTCTTGCGGGCCGGCCTGGGTCGGCTGGTGATCCAGGGGGGGTGAGATGAACACGGATTGGTAGGTCCGGTCTCCTGGCCGGACAGCCAAACCCAACGTGACGGGAGCCCATGTCACGCAGGGATGCGTGACCTACGGATCATGCCGAATTTTTCATCCCCCGCGGTGCCATGAAAGTGCAAGAAGCACTCAGATGCCGACCCAGACGGAACAGCGCAGCATCCAGGAGGGGTTGTGACAGGCATCCCATGTTGGCGAGGACAAAAGTGGAGCAGATTATCACCTGGTGGCGTTTCCACCTCACCATCTACCGGCGGCTGATCGGCGTGCAGATCCGGGCCCAGATGGAGTACCGGGCCGCGTTCCTGCTGGAGGTCTTCGCCACCATGACCACCCTCTTCCTCTTCTTCCTGGCCCTGGCCCAGGTGCTCCAGCGCTTTGGTAACCTGGGAGGCTGGCGGCTGGGGGAGGTGGCCTTCCTGTGGGGTACGGTGGAGATGTCCTTCGGCCTCATGGACCTGATCTTCAGCGGCTTTGACCCGGGCCGATTCGGCCAGCGGGTACGCCAGGGAACCTTCGACCAGCTCCTGCTGCGGCCGGTCAACATCACCGTCCAGGTCCTGGGCGACGACTTCGTGTTGCGGCGGCTGGGGCGTGTCCTCCAGGGGGTGGCCATCTTTGCCCTGGCCGTCCACCTGGCCGACATCCAGTGGACCCTGGGCAAGGTCCTCTACCTGCCGTGGGTGATCGTGGGGCTCATCTGCTTCTTTGGGGGGCTCTTCATCATGGGCGCGACCATCACCTTCTGGACCGTGGAGTCCATCGAGGTGGTCAACATCCTCACCTACGGCGGCAGCGAAATGATGCAGTATCCCATGCACATCTACCCGGACTGGCTGCGACGCACCGTCACCTATGGCGTGCCGGCCATTTTCCTCAACTACTACCCGGCCCTCTACTTCCTGGACCGGCCGGATCCCTTTCACCTGCCGGCCTTTGCACCCTTCCTGTCGCCAGTGGTTGGGATGGGCACCCTGCTCCTGGCCCTGGCCTTCTGGCGCTTCGGCATCCGCCACTACCAGAGCACGGGCACATGAGAAAGGGCCTACACAGCCTCGGGATGGAGGGCCCGGTACACGGCCTGGGCCATGGTCTGGATGGTGAAGGGTTTCTGCAGAAACTGGGGCGTCGCATCGGGGTCCTGAAGGGGGACCAGATGGAGGCCGGTGGTGTAACCGGACATGAAGAGGGTGGTCAATCCCGGGTGGAGGGCCTGCAGCCGCCTGGCCAGCTCTGGGCCGCTCATTTCAGGCATGACCATATCGCTGAGCAGCAGATCGATGGGGGTGTTGGGGTCTTCGGCCAGCTTCAGGGCCTCGGCGGGGCGGGACGCAGCCAGCACGGTATAGCCAAGCTCTTCCAACAGCGCCTGAACCACCTCCAACACGGCCGGCTCGTCCTCCACCACCAGGATCGCTTCTCCATGCCCCAGGGGGATGTCGGCCTCCGTGCTGGTCTGGGGTGGCTTATCTCCCTGGTACCGGGGCAGATAGATCTTGGACGTCGTGCCTCGCCCTGGCTCGCTGTAGACGTTGATAAAGCCGTCGCACTGCTTCACGATGCCATAGACTGTGGCCAACCCCAGGCCAGTACCCTTGCCGGCTTCCTTGGTGGTGAAAAAGGACTCGAAAATCCGATTCATCACCTCCGGAGTCATGCCGACGCCAGTGTCGGTCACGCTTAGCAGGACATACTGGGGTATGAGGCTCCCAGCAGATGGCCCAGGCGTTCACGCTCCCGGCGATTATCCAGCAACAGCAGGATACGAGACATGAAAGGAACCCAGGTTTCTGTTCGAGGAGGCAAAATACGGGGGTAGGGCACACCTGCCGTCACCTCCACATCGGGGTTGGTGTCCTGACGGCCAGTTTAACAGGCAAAGGGTCCCCTGGCAACTGTCAGAGTGGGTACAGCCTGGCGTCCACCTTTGGGGGACGGCGGCGAATTGGGTATCATGGCTGTATTGCACCCCAGAGGGCACAGAGAAGGCCCAGGGGGAAACGGGATCACAACGAAGCGCCAGCAGAAAGCAAAGGGGAAGGGTGACACCCATCATCCACGTGGAGAACCTCACCAAACACTTTCGTATCCGCCGCCATCGGCTGGGCCGCTGGGGTACCCTGCGCCGGCTCGTTTCCCGGGATTTTGAACCGGTGCGGGCGGTGGACGGCATCAGCTTCACCGTACAGCCGGGCGAGATGGTGGGCTACCTGGGCCCCAACGGCGCCGGCAAGTCCACCACCATCAAGATCCTGACAGGCCTGCTGGTCCCCAGCGGAGGCACCGTGACCGTCGGCGGTTTCGTCCCCTGGCGCCAGCGGGAACAGTACGTGGGCCAGATCGGCGCCGTCTTCGGCCAGCGCACCACCCTCTGGTGGGACCTGCCCGTCATCGAGTCCCTGGAGTTGCTACAGCACATCTACCGCATCCCGTCGGATCGCTTCCGCCAAAATCTGGCCGAATTTCGCCAGATGCTGGAACTGGATGCCTTCATCCACGCGCCGGTGCGCTCCCTCTCCCTGGGCCAGCGCATGCGGGCCGACCTCTGCGCGGCCATGCTCCACGACCCGAAGCTTCTCTTCCTGGATGAGCCCACCATCGGGCTGGACGTGGTGGCCAGGGATCGGATCCGCCGCTTCATCGGGCAGATCAACCGGGAGCGGGGCACCACGGTGGTGCTGACCACCCATGATCTGCAGGACGTGGAGAAATTGTGCCGGCGAGTGATGATTATCGACCACGGCCGGCTGCTCTTCGATGGGACCCTACCCGACCTGCTGGAACGGTTTGGCGCCCACCGGGAGATGGTGGTAGACCTGGCCGAGGAGTACGATGACGTCTCAGTGCCTGGCGCGGAGGTGGTGGAGCGCCAGGGCCTGCGGGTGACGTACCGCTTCAGCCGGCAGGCGCTCTCCGCCTCGGAGCTCATCGGGCGGATATCGGCCCGCTACCGGGTGCAGGACCTGAGCGTGCGGGAGCCAGAAATCGAGTCGACCATCCGCCGCATTTACGAAAACCGCCATCCCCGCACGTAGGCACAGTTGCGAGCCGCACATCCCTCACCGCCCCTTCACTCGCCGGGGGCGGTCACCACCGGTAGGGGCCGCCCCCCGTGGCGGCCCGCTTCGGGCGGGCACAGGGGCCCGCCCCTACGGGACATCGGCACCCTCCCGAAGAACGCCCGAAATCATACCGATCGGCGGGGGACCGCAGGATGGTTTGACCGCACCTGGAGATGGTGATATACTCGCGGCCAGGCTGCGCGTAGACCATCATCCTATCTCCCCCCTCTCACCCTGATCAACAATGGAGAAGGTTGTGGATCGCCCGAAATTGCTACTCTATGCGGTGCTGCTGTGCGCTTGCCTTTCGCTGATGGGTTGCCAGCGCAGCGAAGCTCCGAGGTCCCTGTCACCGTTGAGGTCACCCGCATCGTTACCCAGCAAATTGTGGTGGAGGCGACCCCCACGCCGCCCCAGGCCTGCCGGCCCGAAAGCCTGGATCAGGCCGAGGAGATCCGCATGGGCGCCATTGTGCCCCTCTCCAAGCCCGGGGCTGCCCGCTACGGCTTCAGCATGCAGGCTGCGCTCACCATCGCCGCCACCGACGTCAACGACAGCGGCGGCATCCAGGGCAAACCTGTGCGCCTGATCACCTACGACTCCGCCGGGATTCCCGAGCGGGCCGCGCAATATGCCCAACGCCTGATCACCCAGGACTGCGTCAGCGCCATCGTGGGTATCTTCCACAGCAACGTGGCCATGGCCGTGGCCCAGGTGGCCCACACCTTCGGCATCCCCCTGGTGGTGGCCGAGGCCCGGGCAGACGAGATCACCGCCCAAGCCCTGCCGGAGGTCTTCCGCATCGGCCCCACCAACAGCATGGTGGGCCGCTGGCCGGCCGAGTGGATGGCCAGCGGCGGCGACCGCAACGGAGATGGCCGCCTGCTGGCTGTGCTGCTGGCCGAAAACAGCACCTACGGCCAGGTGCTGGATGAACGCCTCCGCCAGTGGCTGCCCCAGTTCGGCATCGAAACCCAGACGCTGCCCGTGGACCTGCCCGCAGACGACTTCACCTCCGTCATCGCCCGGATCGTGGCCATGGACACCCTGCCGGACGCCATCTTCATGCTGGTTCAGGGGGAATCCGCCCTGAATCTAGCCCAACAGCTCCTGGGAGCCGGCATCGGCCCCCAGCGGCAGACGGTGTTGGTGATGAACTCCGTGGCCCTGAACAGCCCCCTCTTCTGGCAGCGGGTTCCTGAAGGGACGGGCACGGTTGTCGCCCGGGTGGGCGCCTGGGAGTCCACGGTGAGCGAGATGGGGCGAGCTTTCGCCGCCAAATACCGGCAGTATTTCGACACCTGGCCGGAAGGCTATGCCTTCACCGCCTACGACAGCCTGCGCCTGGTGGCAGATGCCCTCAACCGGGCCACCACGCCGGCCGGGGACGACCTGATCACGGCCCTGGAGGAGAGTGACGTGGAACTGGCTGGCGGGCACTACTACTTCCCCTACGGACGTAGCAACCCACCTGACGGCGAGTCCGTGCCGACCTACATGTGGCACCAATGGCCAGACTACCCGCTCCTGTTCCTCCAGTACACCGAGGCCGGCCAAGATGCGGCGGTCATGCCCGTCATCTGGCCGGAGGAGTACCGCACCGAAGAGCCCCCCGGCCGCTAGCCACCCCCCCAAGTGGCAGCCAGAATTCCCCGTGCAGAACTCCACGTAAACCAGAAGAGGCAGAGCAGGTAGAGCCCCACGCCCAGCCAGGTAAACCAGCTTCCGTCTCCCCAATACATGAGGATTACCGACAGCAGGCCCAACAGCCCCGCCCCCAGCAGACTCTTCTTGTTTACGGCCGTATGCAGCTCCTCCGGGTTGTGGATGGGGTGTGGAGCCAGGATGCCCTGTTCCTGGAGTTCCTGCTCCGCCGTCGGCTCGATGATGCGGTAGCCCCCCCGCACGTAGTGGAGCAGGCGGGCCAGGCCAAAGCCCACCGGCCCGGCCTGGGGGCGCACCAGCACCACCGAGGTCTCCAGCTGCCCCGCCAGACGGGCCGGCAGGTTGCCAAAGATCCGCTGCTTCAGCCAGCTCTCCCGAGTTGCGCCCAGGATCACGCAGTCGTGCTTGCGCGCGGCCTGGACCAGCACGTCCAGCACATTGCTGCCCTCCACGCCCCGCAGCCTGATGCCCATGCCGTCCAGCCCGGGGTGGGCCTGGCGATAGGTGTCGATCTGGGCCTGAATCTCGCCCAGGAACGCCTTCCGCCGGGCCTGCTCCGTGCCCGGGGCAAAGACATGGACCACATCCACCTCGCTGAAGCGGGGATCGGCCAGAAGGCGGACGGCCGCCAGGGCGTAGGGCGTCTGCAAGGGATCCGCAATGGGCACCAGGAAGCGGTTGAAGGGGGGCGGCGGTGTCTGCTGCACCACCATGACCTGACAATTGACCTGGTGGATGATGGTGTCGATGTTGCTGCCGATGTAGGTGTTGGGATTCCGGCTGCGCCCCCGCCAGCCCATGATGAGCAGCGCGGCCTGGCGCTCCCGGGCCGTCTGGATGATGGCCTGGGCCGGCTGATGGGCGATCCGCACCAGGGCCTCCCCTTCCACGCCTTCGTCCTCCACCATCTGGAGCGCCCGGTCGGTGAGGGCCCAGCTCTGCTCCACATAGCGGCGGCCGGCGGAGAGGGGCAGCTGGGACGGCACCGTCACCACGTGCAGCAGCAGCACGTAGCCGTCGTTTTCCCGGGCGGCCTGGATGGCCGGCCGCAGGAGCACCGGCAGGGAATTGGGGTTGGCGATGGGTACCAGGACGGCGTAGCCCTTCTCCAACTGGGGAACCGTGCGCCGCTCGGCCCGCATGATGGGTGCCCGGGTGCGGGCCTCCAGCCGCTTGCGGGCGTAGAAGGTGTAGATACCCAGGCCGATCACCAGCCAGGTGCCGGTGAAATACCAGGCCACGGCCGAGTAGTGGAACATGAAGACGGCCAGGAAGAGCTCCGTCACCACGCCCAGGATGGGAATGACCGGGAAGAAGGGGGTCAGGTAGCCGTAGTGAAGCCGGTCGCCGTACTTGTTGCGCAGGGTGATGGCCGCCAGGTTCACCTGGAGGAAGAGGAGCAGGAACATGATGTCCGCAGCCGCGGCCACATCCTCAATGGGGATGGCCACGGCCATGAAGGTGATCAGGGCGCCGCTCACCATCAGGGCCTGGTATGGCGTGCGAGTGCGGGGATGGATGGCCGCGAAGAAGTTGGGCAGGTTCCGGTCCCGGCCCATGGCAAAGGAGACCCGGGTGGAGGAGAAGGTGGTGGCATTGAGCGCGCTCATGGTGGAGAGGAGGCCGCCGATCAGGAGCAGCACCGTCCCCAAGGGCATGAACTGGCGCGCCGCCTCGGCCACCCCCAGCTCGGCATGTTCCGCCAGCCACTGGTAGGTGGGAATGTTCGTGTCCGGGTTCACGGCCCCCACCGCCACAAAGGCCACCAGGATGTAGATGGGAATGACGATGGCCAGGGAGAGGAAGACCGCCCGGGGCAGGGTCTGGCGCGGGTTCTTCACCTCCTCGCCGGTCTGGACGATGATCTCGTAGCCTTCGAAGGCGATGAAGGTCAGCCCCATGGCGCTCAGGATGCCGATCCAGCCGTTGGGCGCGAAGTTCTGGAACTTGTCCAGGTAGATGGGGTGGCGGTAGATGGCCCACAGGCCGCTGACGATGAAGATGCCCAGGACCACCACCTTGAGCACGGTGACGATGTTGCCGGCCGTGCCCGTCTCGGAGACGCCCCGAAAGTTAATGGCCACAAAGATGAGGATGATGGCCACGGCCACCACCTTGTGGAACCAGGGCGTATCCAGGCTGGCCGGAAGTACCCCCAGTTCGGAAAAGACCAGCACCAGGTACGAGCCGAAGCCCAGGGCGTAGAGGCTGCCGGCCACCCCATGGGCGAACCAGCTCATCCAGCCGGCCAGGAAGGCGTTGGGACCCGGCAGCCCTTCCCGCACCCACAGGTAACCGCCGCCGGCCTCGGGGATGGCCGAGCCCAGCTCCGCGTAGACCATAGCCGTGAAAAGGGTGATGATGCCGTTGAGGGCAAAGGCCAGGATGAGGGCCGGCCCCGCCGCGCCCGCGGCGATGCCGGTCAACACAAAGATGCCGGCGCCGATCATGGCCCCGACCCCGATCATGGTGACGTCGAACAGCGAAAGGTCCCGGCTCAGTTCGGTTTGGGGCTGTGGCATGATGGATCTCCAAGGTTGCCAAGGCGCCAGGAAGGAGCCCGGCTCAGAGCTGGGCCAGGGGAAGCTTCTGGACGACCTCGATGAGCGCGGTGAGGTAGCCGGTGGCGAAGGCCCGGCCCCGGTGTCCCCACGGCGTGTCGTCGATCATCTGGGGCACGTGGTCGTCGATGATGAAGCCGGTAAAACCGGCCTCCTTCAGGGCCATCATGACCGCCAGGGTATCCAGGTTGCCCTCGCCCAGGAAGCACTCGTTGAAGCAGGTGGCCGTGCCCTGCACATCCCGAAAGTGGACGTACACGATCTTGCCTCGAGGGCCAAAATGGCGAATCCCCTGCAGCACCGTCTCCATGCCGCCCATCTCCGACCAGCAGCCGATGCAGAAGTCCAGGCCGTGGTTGGGGCTGTCGAAGGTATCCATGGCCCGCTTGAACCCTTCAAAGCTGTGGAAGATGCGGGCCACGCCGCCCAGCATGGGCACCGGTGGGTCGTCCGGGTGAAGGGCCAGGGTGACGCCGGCCTCCTCGGCCACGGGCAGAATCCGTTCCAGGTAGTAGGCGTAGTTGTCCCACATCTCCTCGGCGGTGTACACCCGGCCGTGGGTCAACTGGTTGGGGTCATGTTCGGCCAGGTTGAAGCGGGTGGCCCGGGCGCCGCCCCGCAAGGTGGCCGGCTCGGGCGTGCGCCAGACCCGGCTGGGCATCCAGTGGTAGCCCAGGATGGGGATGCCGGCCCGGCCCATGTTGCGGATGGTGTTGGCCATGTGCTGGATCTGCTTGTCCCGACCGGGCAGCCCCAGCATGACCTGGTCGTAGAAGTGCACCGGGACATTCTCCAGGGCCATGAGGCGCAGCCCGGCCCCTTCGGCCCGCTCCCGCAGGGCCCGCAGGTCCTCGTAGGCCCACTCCTGATCGCCGGGCAGTTTGGGGGTGTTCATGAGGAAATCCCGGGCCCCTAACTGCTGGATGTAGACCAACATCTCGTCGGTCAGTTCACTGAACTGACCGACCCCAATGCGCATTCCCTCCTGCATGGTTGCCTCCTTCATGGTTACCTGGATTTAGAGGTGGCCAACGTTTGCTCCGGCCAGGGCCAATTATACATCACATGCCAGGGCGCCAGCAGACTTGCCCGGAGACTGCCTCTGCTTTACACTTTTGGCCGACCGGCATGTTGTCCATCGCCCTGTCCATCATCCACCCGTTCACCCTGGAGCATGTCCCATGGAGCTGCTGGCTGCCCTCTTGATCAGCCTCTTCGCCGCCGTCATCCCCAACCTGCTCTACGTGGCCATCTTCTACTGGGCCGACCGCTACGAGCGGGAACCCCTCTGGCTGGCCAGCCTGGTCTTCATCTGGGGCGCCATCCCAGCCATCATCGCCAGCCTGGTGGGCGAGATCCTGATCGGCAGCCCTTTCATCGACGCGCCGGGCAGCGTGGCCGAAGCGGTGATGGAAAGCGCAGTGGTGGCGCCGGTGGTGGAAGAGCTGGCCAAGGGGCTGGTACTGCTGATCATCTTCCGCTGGATGCGCCAGGAGTTCGACGGCCTGCTGGACGGCCTGCTCTACGGCGCGCTGGTGGGCTTCGGCTTCGCCATGACCGAGAACTTCTTCTACTTCGTGGGGGCCTTCGACCAGGGGGGCTTTGGCCACCTCTCCCTGATCATCTTCCTGCGGTCCGTGATCTTTGGGCTGAACCACGCCTTCTACACTGCGTTGATCGGCATGGGCCTGGGCCTGGCCCGCCACGCCACCCGACGCAGCACCCGGCTGCTCTACATCGGCCTGGGCCTGCTGGCCGCCATCCTCACCCACAGCCTCCACAACCTGGGCGCCAGCCTGGCTTCAATCAACGCCCTGGGTCTGCTCCTGAGCCTGATGGTGGCGGGGGGCGGCTTCGGCCTGATCCTGGTGGTCACTATGCTGGCCTGGCAACATGAACGCCACACCATCCGCACGGAGCTGGCCGACGAGGTGGGCGACCTGCTGACAGAGGAGGAGATTCAAAGTCTGACCCGTCAGCGCTGGCGGCGCCCCTTCCGCCGGCGTCCCCAGGCCGAACGGGATGCGGCCCGGCGCAGGCAACTCTGCGTGGAGCTGGCCATGCGCAAACGCCGCCTGCGCCTCCTGGGAGCCGAGCAGGAGCCCGAACTACTCCGGGACATCCAGCGCCTGCGAGAACAGCTCCGGGAAACCCACCCGTCCCTAACCTGAAGCCCCAGACCGCGGCCGGGCAGGCAGGCCAATCAAAAGGAGCCCTGCCGGCACACTGCCGACAGGGCTCCCGCTCCCGCCTCGCCGTCCTGCCCGGGGCGTGTCTACAGCTCGCCGGCTTCCTGGGCCAGGCTGCGGGCCTGGCCGATCAGGTCGGAATTCAATACCCGCTGCACCGGCCAGCCGATGATCTCCGCCACCGCCTCGGGCGTCAACCCAGCCAGGTCGGCGAAGGTGCGCACGCCCGCCTCCTGGAGCCGGGCGGCAAAGACCGGGCCGATGCCCCGGATGCGGGTCAGGTCATCGGCGGCAGGTGGGGCGACAGGCGCTTCCGCCACAACCGGCGCGGCCGGGGCGGTCGGTGGCGCTGCCGGCGGA
>FWPU01006909.1_pt1 | contig 14128 bp, 11 predicted proteins | sample 2228361 | NCBI WGS metagenome assembly FWPU01 (sample SAMEA103939777, study PRJEB20133) | metagenome
TTGGGCGAGTGGCGGAATTGGCAGACGCGTACGGCTTAGGACCGTATAGGGATGACCTGTGGAGGTTCAACTCCTCTCTCGCCCATTAAATGAGTAAGCAGCCAGCATATAGTTTTAGGCACGCTCTTTAATCATGTAATAATTATTTAGGATTCAAATTTATTTCTTTTTCATTTTTAATTTTTGATTGTCATCTTTGTAAAAAGGGGGCTGAGAGGGATTTTCTAAACTCTGTAGTTTTAAAAAAATCTTGTGATAAGTTGTAAGATCATGTGAACATTTAAAAGAGATTTTAGTGGCATTAGCCCATGTTTTGTGTCTTAATTACAGAACCATTTTTAATGAATAAGGAGAATGTTTTATGAAAGACGAACTTAAAGTTTTTTCAGGAAATGCAAATTTATCACTTGCTGAAAAAATTGTAAAAGAGATAGGTATAGAACTTGGGAAAATCCATGTAGGAAGATTTGCTGATGGCGAAATTGAGGTAAAAATTCAGGAAAATGTAAGAGGGAAGGATTGTTTTATAGTTCAATCAACATGTCCACCTGTCAATGAAAATGTAATGGAACTTTTAATAATAATTGATGCATTATCTCGTGCATCGGCAAAAAGAGTATGTGCTGTTTTACCTTATTATGGGTATGGCAGACAGGACAGAAAATCTGAACCAAGAGTTCCGATAAGTGCAAAACTAATAGCTAATCTTATTACAGTAAGTGGAGCAAAAAGAGTCCTTTCTATGGATTTACATGCAGGGCAAATCCAAGGTTTTTTTGACATCCCTGTTGACCATCTGTATGCTATGCCTGTTTTTCTGAATTATTTTACAATAGAGAAATTTAAGAATAATTTGTCTGATGTCTGTATAGTTTCACCAGATGCAGGTGGGGTTGAAAGAGCTCGTGCATTTGCAAAGAGATTACAATCTTCGCTTGTAATTGTAGATAAAAGACGGCCTGCTCCAAATAAAGCAACTATTTTGAATGTTATAGGAGATGTAGAAAATAAAATAGCAATTATACTTGATGATATAGTTGATACAGGCACAACATTAATTAAAGTAGCATCTGCCATTAAGAAAAAAGGAGCTAGAAAAGTTTTTGCTGCCTGTTCCCATGGAGTTCTTTCAGGAGATGCGATAGAGAGAATAGAAAAATCAGATATTGAGCAACTCATTATAACTGATTCTATTCCACTTAGAAAAAAATCAAAGAAGATAGTTGTACTTTCTATAGCTGGATTAATTGCAGAAGCAATAAAAAGGATTCATAAAAATGAATCAATTAGCGAGTTGTTTGTTTGATAAACTTTTTAATATATCAAAAGGAAAGGATTAAGAACCTATGGAAGAAATTTTACTTGAAGCACAAAAAAGAGAAAAATCAACAAAAGGTAAGATTAAATATGCTAGAAAAAAAGGGTTGATTCCAGCAGTTGTTTATGGTGCACAAGAAGACACAGTATTGCTTTTTGTTAATGAGAGAGACATTATAAAAATTCTACACAAAGGATTTGGGGTTAATGTCCTGGTTAAACTAAAATATGATAGCACCACTAAAATGGTTCTTATAAAAGAGATTCAAAGAGATGTTGTTCGTGGTAATTTGCTACATATAGATTTCCAAGTGGTTTCACTTAAAAAAGAAGTTGAAGTTGATGTACCAGTTCATGTTAGAGGAGAAGCTCCCGGTGTGAAAAATCAAGGTGGAATACTGGAGCATATTATGAGAACTATTAGAATCAAATGTCTTCCTACAGATATTCCAAAATTAATAGAAGTTGATGTTTCTCAATTAAATATAGGAGATAACATACTTGTTAAAGACCTGGAAATTCCAAATAAAGTTGAGATACTTTCTGACCCAAACTCTATCGTTGTTAATGTTATCTCACCTACAAAAGTTGAAGAAATACCTACTGCAGAAACCTTGGGGGTAGCTCCTACAGAGCCAGAAGTTATTTCTAAAGGTAAAAAAGAAGCTCCTCAAGAAGAGATTACCACTTCATCTGAGAAAGCGCCTAAATCTCAACAAAAATGATACTTATTGTAGGTATTGGCAATCCTGGAGAAGAATACAAATTTACTCGTCATAATCTTGGTTTTTTTGTTCTGGATAAATTTTCAGAAAAACTTTCAGAGAAATTTAAATACTCGAAAAACCTGAATTCAGAAATTATAAAAAAAGAAAAACTGATTCTTATTAAGCCACAGACATTCGTGAATTTATCAGGAATTGCTGTAAGTCGTGCAATATCAAAGTATTTGATTCAATATAAAGACATACTTGTTATCTGTGACGATTTTTCCTTACCTTTAGGCAAACTAAAACTGAAACTTAAAGGTTCAAGTGCAGGGCATAAAGGTCTTGAGTCAATTATTCAATATTTAGGCACTGAAGAATTTCCAAGATTGAGGTTAGGAATAGGGCCCGTTCCTTCCGGTATGGACCCAAAGGACTTTGTTTTAAGTAAATTTGACCCTTCTGAAGAGAAAACAGTTGAAGAAATGATTAGAAAAGCAATTCAATCAATTGAAAAAATTGTTGAAATTGGTATAGAAAAAGCAATGGGGATAATTAATAGAAAAAATGATTGAGATACTTATTTTTATTGCGGGAATAATAATAATTTATCTTGGAGCAAATCTTCTTGTCATTGGAGCAGGTAAGTTTGCCCGTTCAATTGGAGTAAGTCCTTTGATTATTGGACTTACAATTGTTGGAATGGGGACTTCTCTTCCTGAGACAGTAGTTGGTGTGCTTTCTGGTTTAAAAAAGGCAAGTGAAATTTCTTTTGGGAATATCCTTGGAGCAGATATTTTTGATATTTGCCTTGTTATAGGTGTTTCTGCTTTAGTCAGACCTCTTGTTGTGAATGTTAAACTTGTTCAGAGAGAAATAAAGTGGTTTCTTGTTGTTCTTTTTATGTTACTTTTATTTTCTTCAGATGGCAGAATAAATGCTGTTAATGGTTTGTTTCTTTTTATGTTTAATATTGTATATCTTTTATATTGTTATTCCAGTGCAAGGAAAGAAAAAAAGGATGCTGAAATTATTGAAAAAGAAGCAAGTGAACTTATAATAACAGATAAAAAAACAGGGTTTTATCTTTTTCAAACAATTTCTGGTTTATTGATTTTGATTTTTGGTGGAGAAATTCTTGTTGAAATGGCAACAAGATTTATTAAAATGTGGAATCTCGCACAAGAATTTGTTGGAATGACACTTGTTTCTTTTGGAACAGCACTGCCAGAATTAACTACCTCCAGTATTGCTTCATATAGAAATGAACCAGATATATCTATTGGGAATGTTATTGGGACAGTGATATACAATACCTCTGCAATAGTTGGTATTGTTTCTTTTATTGATGTAATAGATGTCAGCAAAAAACTCATAATTTTTCAGATACCATTTTTGATATTTATTACTTTGTTACTTTTTTTTATGGTAAAAACAGGGAATAAAATTTCTCGCAAAGAAGGAATTGGTCTTGTTTTGTTATATATTGCTTTTCTTACTGCACTAATTATTACAAGATAACTTATGAACGAGATTAATTTTGTCCATCTTCACAATCATACTGAATATTCACTTCTTGATGGGGCCTGTCGTATTGTTGATGACAAAGGTAACCCTGCAGAATTACTTAAGTTTATATCGTCCTATAAAATGCCTGCGCTTGCAATAACTGACCATGGAAATATGTTTGGAGCAATAGAATTTTATTCTGCATGTAGAGATATAGGGATTAAACCAATAATTGGCTGTGAATTATACCTTACAGATGGTTCAAGATTTGTAAAGAAAGGATCACAGGAAAAGAATTTTCATATTACACTTCTTGCAAAAAATAATACTGGCTATGAATCTCTTATGAAAATTGTCAGTGCTGGTTATTTAGAAGGCTTTTATTATAAGCCAAGAATTGATAAAGAAATCCTTGCAAAATATGGTCAGTCAGGCGATCTTATATGTTTATCAGGCTGTCTTCATGGAGAGATACCCTCTGAACTAATGGAAGGGCATGAAAATGAAGCGATTAAACTTGTTGATGAATATAAGTCCTTATTTGGCAAAAAAAATTTTTATATAGAACTTATGGACAACGAAATGGAAGAGCAAAAAAAACTTATACCAAAATTACTTGAACTTGCAAAAAAAACAGATACGCCTGTTGTAGCTACAAATGACTGTCATTATCTTAAAAAAGAAGATGCATTCGCGCATGATGTGCTTTTATGTATAGGAACAGGTACAACTATTGATGCTCCAAAAAGACTTAAATTTCCAACAGAAGAGTTCTATTATAAAACACCCCAGGAAATGTATAAACTTTTTAGTGAAATCCCTTTTGCAATAAAAAATACACTTAAAATCGCGGATGAATGTAATGTTAGTATTGACTTTGGTCAGTTACTTTTACCACATTATCAGGTTTCTACTGAAGAAAAACCAGAAACATATCTTAGAAAACTATGTGAGGAAGGGATAAGACAGAGATACAGCGAAGTCACACTAGAAGTCAGAAGCCGCCTTGAACATGAACTTGAAATAATAAATAGAATGAATTTTGCCACTTATTTTTTGATTGTATGGGATTTTGTCAATTATGCAAAGAAGAACAATATTCCTGTTGGCTCTGGAAGAGGCTCTGGTGCTGGTTCAATTGTTGCCTATGCTCTTGGAATAACAGATATATGCCCACTAAAATATGGCCTTTTATTTGAGAGGTTTTTAAACCCTGAAAGAAAAACGATGCCTGATTTAGATATTGATTTTGCTGATTATGGTAGAGACAAAGTTATAAGTTATGTGAGAAAAAAATATGGAGAACGAAATGTTGCACAGATTATAACATTCGGAACAATGCAGGCGCGACTTGTTATAAGAGATGTTGCTCGTGTCATGGGATTTACTGTTGCAGATGGAGACAGAATCGCAAAACTCATTCCTCAGGGAATGACGATTTATCAGGCACTTAATAGTGTTAAAGAATTAAAAGAAATATATGAAACTGAGCCAGGTATAAAAAGGTTAATAGACACAGCAAGACAAATTGAAGGATTAAAAAGACATCAAGGAGTTCATGCAGCAGGCCTCGTAATAGCAAAAGATGAAATTACAAAATTTGTGCCACTTTCAAAATCAACGAAGAAACTTGCAGGGGAAGAAGACATCATAACAACACAATATAATGGTGATTCCTTATTAAAACTTGGACTTCTTAAGATTGATTTTCTTGGGCTCAGAACACTTACTGTCATTGAAGAAGCTCAAAGGCTAATAAATATAAAGAATAAAGATTTTGATATAAATAAAGTCCCACTTGATGACCAAAAGACATTTGAACTTTTGCAGAGAGCAGATACATCTGGTGTTTTCCAGCTTGAATCTTCAGGAATGAAAGACCTTCTTAGAAAACTTAAACCAACTGTCTTTGAAGATATAATAGCCTTAATAGCTCTTTACAGACCAGGCCCAATGGGTTCAGGAATGCTTGACGAATTCGTAGCAAGAAAGCATAATCCTGATAAGGTGAAATATGACCATCCACTTCTTGAACCGATTCTTAAGGAAACATATGGGATTATTGTTTATCAGGAACAAGTTATGCAAATTGCCCAAGTTCTTGCAGGTTTTTCCTCAGGTCAGGCAGATATATTACGCAGGGCAATGGGCAAAAAAATTCCTGAAGAAATTCAAAGACAAGAAGAAGCGTTTATTGAAGGTGCAAAAAGAAAAAATATAGAGAAAAAACTTGCTAAAAGAATTTTTGACCAGATAGTTCATTTTGGTGGATATGGGTTTAATAAATCACATGCTGGCGCATATGGGCTACTTGCATATAGAACTGCTTATCTTAAAGCAAATTATCCGCTTCAATATATGTGTGCCCTTCTTACAAGTGAAATAGGTAGAAGTTCCATAGGTAAAGAAGATGGTTCACGGCTTGTAAATTATATCAGAGATGCAAAAGATTTTGGAGTAGAAATTTTGCCGCCCGATGTTCAGAAGTCAGATATTGTTTTTTCAATTGAAAATAATAAAATAAGGTTTGGGCTTCTTGCTATAAAAAATGTTGGTGAACATGCATCAAAAAATATTGTTTCTGAAAGGAGAAAAAATGGACCTTTTAAATCATTGAAAGATTTTTATAATAGAGTTGACCTTCGTGTAGTAAATAAAAAAGTAATTGAATCATTAATAAAAGCAGGAGCATTTGATTTTTTGAATTCTAAAGAAGAGTCAGTTTTACCAGCATATATAAGACCAAAAATGATGCAGGAGATGGAAATATTGCATAAAACCAGAGATAAGCTTGCACCAGGACAGAAAATCTTATTTGAAGATATATATAGCCAGACAGAAAAAGTTGAACCGTGGCCTGACCATGTTGTGCTTAGTTTTGAAAAAGAAGTTCTTGGTTTTTATTTTTCAGGCCATCCACTTGCTCAGTATAGAGAAATAATTGAGAGTGTATCCACTGACCGTCTTAATGCATTATCTCAAGACAATTCTAAGATAATAAGAGTTGCAGGTGTAATAGCAAATATTAAACGACTTTCAACAAAGAATAAGGGTGAACAAATGGCTAAATTTAAATTAGAAAATTTTGATGGAGAAGCAGATGTCCTTGCTTTTCCAAAGACATATTTATCATATGGAAAATATCTTATTCCACAATCACTTGTAGTAGTAAAAGGTAGAATAAGCCCAAGAGATGAAGAGCCAACAATTATTGCAGATGAGATAATTCCACTTGATAAATTTGAACATAAAACAATAAAAGAGGCAAAAAAACTCTTTATAAAGTTTTTGTCTGTTGGTTCTGATGATGTATTTTTGAATAGAATTAAATCGTTGCTTAAAAATCATCCAGGAGAGACAATAGTATATTTTAAAATAACAACTTCTTTAAAACAATCAGTTCTTATAGAGACACCAATAAAAGTTTCTATTACTGAAAAACTTCTTGATGAACTGAAATCTTTCCTTGGCGAAAACTCCTGGGAAATTCAATAATTCTATTTTTTTCAATTGAAGATATGCTACAGATTTATCAAATTGATAAATCAGGCAACTACGAACTATAATGAAGGAAAAAGTTCTTGTAAGTGCATGTCTGTGTGGAAGAAGATGTAGATATGACGCTAAAATTCTTGAAACTGATTTTGAAAATCTAATGAAGAAATCATACAAGATTATTTCCATCTGTCCTGAGGAATCTGGAGGTTTACCTACTCCAAGAGCAAAAGCATTCATTACTGGTTCACAAAAAGGAGAAGATGTCCTTGCAGGAAAAGAAAAAGTTTTGGATTCTGAAGGAAAAGATGTCACAAAAAATTTTATAAAAGGCGCAAAGAAAGCATTAATCCTGATAAAAAAACATAAAATAAAAAAAGCATTTTTGAAGACAAAAAGTCCATCCTGTGGAGTATCAGGAGTAACATCTGCATTATTAAAAAAGTCAGGGATAAAGATAAACTGGATAGACTAAACTAAAAGGAATCGTGGGTTATATAAAACCAGTTCAGCCAGTTAAACTTATCATTGGTGAAATATTTTCTGAAGAAGAAGTTCTTGAAGAAGTGGAAAAAGAACTCATTAAAAATTTTGGCGAAATAGAATTTATTTCAGAAGCAATCCCTTTTGATTTCACTGACTATTATGAAGAAGAAATGGGCAAAAATCTCAAAAGGCGCTGGCTAAGTTTCAAAAATACTATTAATCCAGAAAAACTACCAGAAATCAAGATTAAAACAAATCAAATTGAAGAGAAATTTGTAAATATCAGCATAGATACTGGTTTAAAAAGGAGGAAAGTAAATCTTGACCCGGGGTATGTAACCTGCTCAAGTTTAGTTCTTGCCTCAACAAAAAATTATAGTCACAGAATATATCTTTCAAAAGGAATTTATTCAGAACTGACATTAATCTATAAGCACGGAAAATTTCACCATTTAGAATGGACCTACCCTGATTACAAGAAAAATATAGCAATTGATTTTTTCAAAAAAGTTAGAGATTCTCTACTTGATTACTTAAATAGAAAATGATAAAATTTCTGGACAGTTGAATAATTTGTAATAGGGTTATTTTAAGTGGTCAAGTAGCTGAGTAAATTACAATAGTAAAAGGGGCTAGGGGTTTGAAGCTAGTCCGTAGTCCTTGGTCCTTGGTCCGTGGTCATAGGGTTAGTTAGGGGTTAGGGGCTAGGGGCTAGGAGTTAGTCCTTGGTCCGTAGTCCTTGGTCTGTGGTCCTTGGTTGGTTAGGGTTTAGGGTCTAGGATCTAGGGGTTAGTAGTTGGTGATTTGAACTATAGACGATAGACGATAAACTATAGACGATTTGTTGATTTCCTGCCCAACTTTAATGGATTTTAGATTTGCTAAACATTGAACACTGAACACTGAACAAAATTTACGAAGACTCAAAGTCTGCGGCTACCAAAAAAGTATATGGTTAATAATAAGTGAGTTTCAGAGGCATCAGTTCCTAATATCTTTGTTTGACTAAAATTAGTATCAATTCACCATAGATGAAAAACAAAGAAATTGCAAAACTACTTTATCAAATTTCAGAACTTTTAAGTTTAACTGAAGAAAATCCTTTCAGAGTAAGAGCATATGAGAAAGCAGCACAGTCAATAGAGTCAATTCCTACACCAATAGAAGAAATCGCTAAAAGAGACGAACTTGAAGAAGTTCCTGGAATAGGCAAAAGTGTTGCAGAAAAAATTAAAGAGTATTTTGAGACAGGTAGAATAAAATACTTAGAAGATTTAAAGAAAAAATTTCCAGATGGCCTTCTTGAGATAATGGAAGTCCCTGGAATGGGCCCAAAAAGAGCAAAATATCTATTTGATAAACTTAAAATTTCTGACTTAGAGTCTTTAAAAAAAGCAGCACAGGAAGGCCGTCTTAGGGACCTTCCTGGATTTGGAGAAAAAACAGAAAAAAATATCTTGCAGGGTATAGAATTAAAATCAAGTTCAAAAGAAAGAATTTTACTTTTTGATGCACTTAATATTTCAAACGAGATTATCTCTGAACTTAAAAAATTACAAGTGGTCCAAAAAATCAGTCCTGCTGGTTCTTTAAGAAGAAGAAAAGAGACAATAGGAGATATAGATATTCTCTGCACTGTATCTGAAGGAAAAGAAAAGCTGGTTATTGAGAAATTTACTAATTTAGCAAGTGTGAAGAAAGTTCTTGCATGTGGAGATACAAAAGGAAGTATAATAACTGAAGAAGGTATTCAAGTTGATTTGAGAGTTGTTCCTCAGAATTGTTACGGTTCCGCTCTTCAGTATTTCACTGGTTCAAAAGAGCACAATATAGCACTTAGAGAACTTGCAAATAAAAAAGACCTAACTATTAGCGAATACGGTGTATTTAAAATTAAAGATAAAACAAGACCAGTTGCAGGTAAAACAGAAGAAGAAATATACGAATTGCTTGGTCTTCAATATATACCTCCAGAATTAAGAGAAAACAGAGGAGAAATAGAAATTGCAAGAAAACACTTACTTCCTGAGCTTATTGAGTTAGAAGACATCAAAGGAGATATTCATGTTCATTCAAAATATAGTGATGGAGCAAATACTATTGAAGAAATCGCAAAAGAGGCAGAAAAACTTGGCTATGAATGGATAATTATATGTGACCATTCCCAGAGTGTAAAAATTGCAGGTGGTGTTTCAATAAAAGACATTTATAAAAAAATTGAGGAAGTGCGCTCTTTTAATTCAAAACATAAAGGGACTAAAGTCTTATGTGGCCAGGAAGTAGATATTTTATCAGACGGAAAACTTGATTATCCTGACGAAATTTTGAAAGAACTTGATTTTGTTATAGTTGCAGTTCATAGTGGTTTTAAGCAGTCAGAACAGCAAGTTACAGAAAGAATAATAAAAGCATTTCAAAATAAATATGTTCATGCTTTTGCTCATCCAACAGGTCGCCTTTTAGGTAAAAGAGAGCCATATTCAGTAAATCTCGAAAAAGTTCTTGAATCTGCAAAAGAATATAATATTTTTATAGAGATAAATGCTTACCCTGAACGGCTTGAACTTACAGATATATATTGTAAAAAAGCAAAAGAAGTGGGTATAAAGATGGCTATAGGAACTGATGCCCACAATATAAATCAACTTGGTTTTATCTCGCTTGGAGTTGATGTTGCCCGTCGTGGTTGGCTACAAAAGAAAGATGTAATAAATTGTCTTTCTTATAGCGAACTAACTAAAACATTGAAAAGATAAAACAAGGAGGTGAATAATAAAATGGCAACAGGTCTTGTTTTAATTAGATTATCAGCAGGAAAAGAAAAACAGGCACTTTCAAAAATTAAAGAAATTCATGGTGTGACTCATATCTCTGCTGTTTTTGGGAGATGGGACCTTGTAGTAGATGTTGAAGCAAAAGATTTATCAACACTTACTTCAGTTATTGTGAGTAAAATCAGGTCTGTTCCTGGTGTTTTTTCTACTGAGACACTTATAACTACTGCCATTTAATCTCATTTGCTCACTCTTTTTCAAATAGGTTGTGCCAACATTCCCATTTGAAAAATGGGCTAAGAGGGATTTTATATTGGGAGATTAGAGGGTTACCGGATAAGTTATAACAATTAATTGTTTCTGCTAATAAAATATGAAAAATACCTGTTCTTCACTTCTCCAGAAGAATGACGGTATGAAATAGGTAGATACTAGCAGAGGCGAGTTTCCACAACTACTGAAGATTTTGTTTGATTAATCATTTTATGAATCTAAGTAGAAGGAGATTTATTTTAGCCATGGTTAATTTTCTATTGCCATTTTTTATATTAAATGGTTTTTCGCCAGTTAAAGGGCTCAGAAAATTTGTTTTGAAAAATGGGTTAAGAGTTTTTATTAAGCCAGACAAAAAAATACCTGTTGTTTCTGTCCAACTCTGGGTTAAAGCAGGTTCTGTCGATGAGACTGCTGAAAACAATGGAATTTCTCATTTTCTTGAACATTTAATTTTTAAGGGAACTGAGAACTATTCTGTAAGCGAAATATCACGTGCAGTTGAATCTCGTGGTGGGATAATAAACGCAGCAACTTCAAAAGAATTCACATTTTATTATATTTATATTCCATCAGAAGGTCTCGCAGATGCGGTTAAGATTATTGCGGATGTAGCAAATCAAAAAGCAACATTTCCAGAGGAAGAAATTGAAAAAGAAAGAACAGTAATTATTGAGGAAATCAAAAGGTCCGAAGATAACCCAGAAAACATTCTGTATGAAACATTTAACAAACAACTTTTTTCTGTTACTCCTTACAAATGGCGTGTAATAGGAACTACAGAAGTTATATCAAAGATTTCAAGAGAAGACCTTATATCTTACTATAGAAAATTTTATGTGCCAAACAATATGGTTTTAGTAATTGTAGGAAATTTAGATTATAGAGAAACCAGAAAACTTGTTGAAAAACTTTTTAAAGATGCAAAAAAAGCAAATGTCCTTGAAAGAAAAGGTTTAATAGAACCTGTTTCTCCACCATCTTTTGAGAGACTCAAAAAGCCAGTTGCACAGAGTTATGTATTAATGGGATTTCTCGGACCTGAGATGTTGCAGGAAAAATACCAAATTGTAGGAGATGTTTTAAGTATAATTCTTGGTGTGGGCAGAAGCTCTCGGCTCTATAATAAATTAAGAGAAGAAAAACAACTTGTTTATTCTATAGGAAGTGGATTCTATACACAAGAAGGCACTGGAGTATTTTATATATCTGCAGTATGTAATCCTAAAAATGTTGAAATAGTCAAAAAAGAAGTTTCTCAGGAGATTGAAAAAATCATCACAGAGGAAATCCCTGAAGAAGAACTTGAAAAAGTAAAAGAGATAGTTAAAAGCCATTGGTATTTTGAGTTTGAAACATACAATCAACAGGCAAGCACAATTGGCTATTGGGCTCTTTATGACAATTTGAAATTTATCCAGAGTTATATAAAAAATGTGGATAAAGTCAATTATGATATTATAAAAAAGTTTCTTAAAACATATTACACAGGTCTCACTACAGCAGTTGTTGAACCACTGCAACAATAATGAGATTTTTTTTAATTATTTTTTTTCTATCTTTCTTGGGAATTTGTTACGGAGGTAATACCGAAATGTTTCTGACACATAACATAAAAAAAATTAAATTAAAAAATGGGATTACACTAATCCATAAATATACAGAACCACTGCCAATTGTAAGTGTATATATATTTATAAAACTGGGAAGTATCCACGACCCAAAAGAAAAACTTGGACTAACAAATTTTACTCAAATTCTTCTGACAAAAGGCACAAAAAAAAGAACAAGTCAACAAATAGCAATTGACATTGAGTCAATTGGTGGAAGTATAGGCACTGATGCAGATGAAGATTATTCAACTATCTCTTTATCTATAACAAAAAAATATTTTTCAAAAGCAGTAGAGATACTTTCAGATATATTGCTTAATCCAGTATTTCCTGAAGAAGAATTTCAAAAAGAAAGAGTTGTTGTTGATGCAGGAATTCGTTCAAGACAGGACCACATATTTAATGTTTCTTATGATTTGTTGAGAAAAAATATTTATGGAGAGCATCCTTATGCTGAATTAAGTATTGGAACAACAGAAACAATAAAAAACATCATAAGAGAAGACATTGTTAACTGGCATAAAAAATATTATGGAAAGGAAAATATAATTTTTGTTGTTGTAGGCAATATTTCTCTTAATGAAGCAAAAAATACAATAGAAAAATATTTTAGTGACATACCTGAAGGAGAAAAACCAGTAAAAGGTCTAGATGTAATATCTCCTGTAAAAAAAGAAGTTGTTGAAAAAAAGAAATTTGAACAAGCATATCTTATGTTCGGTTTTATAGCGCCTGAAATTACTAATGATGACTATCCAGAACTTAAAGTTTTGAATACATATCTTGGTAGTGGAATGAGTTCTTTATTATTTCAAGAGTTAAGAGAAAAAGAAGGACTTGGTTATGAAGTTCACTCTTTCTATCCTTCAAGAAAAGATAAGAGCCACTTTGTTATCTACATAGGCCTTGATAAAAGTTCAATTGAGAAAGCAAAAAATAAGATATTGGACATAATTGATGTATTAAAGACCAAGCCTGTTGATGATATCAAACTTGAAGAAGCAAAAAAATATTTAAAAGGAGTATATCTACTTGACCATCAGACAAATTCAAAACAGGCCTGGTATCTTGGCTGGTGGGAAATAACAGGCAGGGGTTATCAATATGACCAGAAATATATTTCTGAATTAAAAGAAATCAAGCCATCAGATTTACAGGAAGTTGCTAAAAAATACTTTATTGACAATTATGTAGTGGTAGAAATTATCCCTGAATAATAATGAGGACCTATAAGTTTGAAAAAATAATATGCTTTATAAAAAATCAGGCGTAGATATTGATAAGGCAAACAAATTTGTTGATGAAATAAAAAAAATTGCACCTGAAATTGGTGGATTTTCTGGTTTATTTCCAGTTGATACTAAAAAATATAAAAAGCCAATTCTTGTTGCAAGTACTGACGGTGTTGGTACAAAACTAAAAATAGCACGACTTGTAAACAAACATGATACTGTAGGAATTGACCTTGTTGCTATGTGTGTGAATGATATTTTATGCACAGGAGCAAAGCCAGTTTTCTTTCTTGACTATTTTGCTACGGGTAAACTTGAACTTAAAGTTGCCAAACAGATTATAAAGGGAATAAACCAGGGGTGTAAACAGGCGGAGTGCATTTTACTTGGTGGAGAGACCGCAGAAATGCCTGGTTTTTACAAAAAAGGTGAATATGACCTTGCAGGGTTTGCAGTTGGAATTGTAGATAAAGACAAAATTATTGATGGAAGAAAAATTAAACCAGGGGATTATGTTTTTGGTCTACCTTCAACAGGCCCTCACTCAAACGGTTATTCACTTATAAGAAAAGTTTTTTCAGAAAAGGAACTTAAGAAATATTCAGATGAACTTCTTAAACCGACAAAAATATATACTAAAGAGGTAATTTATGGGGTGAGCAAATATGCCAAAGGTATTGCTCATATCACTGGCGGTGGATTTTACGATAACATCACAAGGA
>FWPU01007543.1_pt1 | contig 14128 bp, 10 predicted proteins | sample 2228361 | NCBI WGS metagenome assembly FWPU01 (sample SAMEA103939777, study PRJEB20133) | metagenome
GATCCTTGCATTAAATTACGGCGCGGCCCGGTGATCGCAACCCCAAATTCACCTTCTTCGAGCAGCAGCGGTTCACTTTCATAGACCAATGCACCATGGCCGTTATCCTCAAAAACATCTGCGTGTTTCAAACTGCCAGCTGCCAGAGCGCACAGCAGGATCTCCAGCTTCCGCTGGTCGATCAACCCAGTATGATGCTCGAAGACCCCCTCTATCCCACCGGGGCCCAGACGGAAAGCCAGGGTGTGAAAATTTCCAATGTTTGCAATGAGCACGCGCGATCGCGAACGCACCTTTTGATCGAAAGTCGCTCCCAGCACTGCTGCTGGCGCTGTGTCCATGACCACCAGGGGGACATCGATTTCACCAGCAGATTTCACCACTGCCAATAATCGGGTCATGATGCCAGGTACATCCTCTGTTCGATAGGCGAATGCGCTCAACCGGTTCTCCGCCTGGATCCGTCTGTCCAGATAATCGAAACGGAATTGGCGGTCGGAATATCCCGGCGGGGCATTCCCATGATCGAAGACCGCCACTGCCACAGCAGCCAGGTCTTTCATTTCGACACCGAATTGGTGAAAAACTCGTTGAATTGCTGGGAGATCAAAATCCTTAAATTCAATTCTCTGGATATCCTCAGATAATTTCCGCGCCTCGTCCTCGCTGATCACTCTTACACCCATTTCTGAGACGGCATCCAGGTCATCGTTGAACGATCGTGCCGCTTCTGGGGTAGCGTAAACTGGATAACCCGCCTTAAGGTGATCCTCAATCGCCCAGTGGTTTGGACCGCCGCCCATTGTGACTCCGGTGAGGAGGATTTTCTGCCTTCGCCGGGTTGCCATTTGGACCTTGCGGCGGACGATCATCGTTGCAGAGGGCAGGATCAATTTATAGCCATTTTCCAGATCGACTCGCGAGTCATACAGGAAGATATCCTGCGTTCCGGTTCCAATATCGACTGTGAGGATTTGCATATTGACGATCAGATTCTTGGAGTTACAATTCAAGTTGGTGGAATTAAGTGACCTGATTTTATCATCTTTGTCCTTGTTAGAATCGTAAATCCTCTCTCCTGGGTGCATAGTTCCTCAACGAACATAACTTCTCCGAGAGTTACTCAATTCTCGATCATGACATCTCCATGCCAGGGGAGATCCCCACAATGATCAAAAACTCCATCTTGGCGATCTTAAATCGCCCTATATCCTGGGGTATACTTTTGGAAACCAGGGTGTCGAGGTCATAAGCATGTCACTTAATGACGAATTGAATTGTTGGGAGAAAGAGACTTACCAGCCTGCCCTCAAGCGTTTTGGGGAACGCAAACCCGAATTCAAAACAGGTTCGGGCATACTTCTGCCCCCCATCTTGACACCAGCCGATTCCGGGCAGGATTATATGCGTAAACTGGGTTTCCCGGGTGAATTTCCATACACCCGAGGCATTCATCCAACCATGTACCGCAGCCGCTTTTGGACTATGCGCCAGTACGCAGGCTATGCTGACGCTGTCGAATCCAACCGCCGCTATCGTTATCTCCTGGAACAGGGACAGACCGGTTTGTCGGTGGCGTTCGATCTGCCCACTCAGATCGGCTATGACTCCGACGATCCCCTCGCTCATGGCGAGGTTGGAAAAGTCGGTGTGGCGATCTCTGCATTACAAGACATGGAGGTCCTCTTTCACGGGATACCCCTCGATCGCGTCTCAACCAGCATGACGATCAACGCTCCGGCTGCTATTCTGCTCGCCATGTATATCGCGGTTGCCAGAAGGCAGGGAATTTCCTCGGATAAATTGCGCGGGACGATTCAGAACGACATTCTCAAAGAATACATTGCTCGGGGGACATATATCTTTCCTCCCGAACCTTCCATGCGGTTGATTACGGATGTGTTCAGTTTTTGCCACAAAGAGATGCCACATTGGAATACGATCAGCATCTCCGGTTATCACATTCGTGAGGCTGGTTCCACAGCGGTCCAGGAACTGGCTTTCACCTTCGCCAACGCGATCGCTTATGTAAAGGCAGCCCTGGAAGCCGGCATGGAGATCGATGAGTTCGCCCCGCAAATCTCATTTTTCTTCAACGCCCACAACCATTTCTTTGAGGAGATTGCCAAATTTCGCGCCGCGCGGCGAATTTGGGCCACTATCGTGCGAGATAGATTCAAAGCAAAAAACCCATCCTCCTGGTTGCTCCGTTTTCACACGCAAACCGGAGGTTCTACACTGACCGCTCAACAGCCGGAGAACAATGTCGTCCGCGTTGCCTTGCAGGCTATGGCTGCTGTCCTGGGAGGGACACAATCCTTACACACCAACAGTATGGACGAAGCACTCTGGCTGCCAACGGAGAAAGCGGTCCAGATAGCTTTGCGTACGCAACAGATCATCGCACACGAATCAGGCGTCGCGGATACCATCGACCCCCTGGCAGGCTCTTATCTGGTCGAATATCTCACCGATGAGATCGAAAACCAGACTCTGTCTTATCTGAATAAGATAGACGAGATGGGAGGCGCATTGGCTGCGATTGAGTCAGGCTACATTCAACGAGAGATCCAGGACTCCGCTTATCGTTATCAGCAGGCATTGGAAAGCGGAGATCAGATCATCGTCGGGGTGAACGCCTTCAAGACTAATGAAAGAATCGAACTTGAAAGGCTGCAGGTTAACCCGGCAATCGAGGCCGAACAATGCCGCCGCCTGAAGGAGCTGAGAACCCACCGGGATAATCAAAAAGTCAGTGAGCTCCTCGCCCGGGTCGAGGGCTATGCGCGAGGACATGAAAATCTCATGCCGATATTTATCGAATGTGTGGAAAACGATGTCACTTTAGGTGAGATTTGCAGAGTCCTGAGAGGAGTCTGGGGGGAGTATCATCCGCCAGCCTGGTTATAGTCACATGCCGTAGAGACCTGAATATGGTGTTCATGCATGGTCTCCCACAGATTTAGAGGTGAAAATTGGCAAAAATTACTCGCATCGATCACATTGCTATCGCCGTTTCCGAGCTCGATCGAACGCTGCAATTCTGGCAGGAGATCATGGGGCTGCCTCTTGAGGATCTCCGCGATGTCCCTCAAGAAAATGCGAGGATAGCCTTCATGCCAGTTGGCAGCGGTGAGATCGAACTGGTTATGCCCACCAGTTCAGATACCGGGCTGGCCAGGTTCCTGTCAAAACGAGGCCCGGGAATACACCACATCTGCCTGGAAGTTGACGATCTCGATGAGATGCTGGCTCATCTGAGATCTAAAAATATCAGATTGATAAACGAAGAGCCGGTCGTCGGGAAAGGTGGTGTAAAATATGCCTTCATCCACCCTGAAAGCACACATGGTGTTCTCCTGGAGCTCTATCAAAAGGGATGAAAGAGCAGGCTCTTTCGAAGTATCGAACTCAAAATATCTTCCCTTTGCATGGTTGGATCGGGCTAGGATTGGTAGCCGTGGCCTGGAGTCTGAACTGGTCCCTGGAAGGATTACGGACGCACTATCTCTTCTTCCCGTTGTGGCTTGGCTTTTGCCTGACAATTGACGCCTTGGTTTTTCTCAGGAAGAAGACCTCTCTGCTGACACGGAGCTGGCGAAGATATATCGGCCTTTTTCTCCTTTCCGCGCCGGTTTGGTGGCTATTTGAGATCTTGAACTGGCGTTTGAAGAATTGGTACTATGTGGGGAGTGAAAATTTCTCCCCGTTCTCCTTTTGGTTTTGGGCGACGATCAATTTTACAACGGTTATCCCAGCCGTTTTCGGATGCGCTGAATTCATCGGCAGCTTTTCATTGCTTCAATGCATTCCCAGGAAAGGTCCAACCATTCAACCCTCGCTAAAAGTGTTAAGCACCTTCTTTATTGCCGGATTGGTCATGTTCATTACCATGCTCATCTGGCCGCAGCTCTTCTTTCCATTCCTGTGGCTCTCGATTTTTTTCATCACTGAACCCATAAACTGGCTCAATCACAAATCCCTGGCTGGTAGCTTATCCCGGGGGGATTGGAGATCTGTCCTGGCGCTTTGGACTGGTGTGCTCCTGACGGCCTTTTTCTGGGAGATGTGGAATTACCTTTCCTATCCTAAGTGGATCTACCAGGTGTCCTGGGGAGGCTGCTGTAAAATTTTCGAGATGCCGTTACTGGGTTATGGGGGTTATCTGCCATTCGCATTAGAACTATACGCAATATATAACCTTATCTCCAACCAACTGCACAAAGGGCAAGACGCTTACCTGCAAATTATTCCAGAATGAAACATTTTTCACCCTGGTATAATAAAATTTTGCAAATTAATAATATTCACAACCTGGCAAATAAAACATTTGTGCCATAATTCTAACGATTGAAAGAAACCCCAAAGAACAATACTCGCATATGTCAGCGAAAATCATCCGTGTGGTTGGCGCACGCGTCCACAATCTAAAAAACATCACAGTTGAAATCCCGCGCGACAAACTGGTGGTGATCACCGGGCTATCTGGATCTGGAAAATCTTCGCTGGCCTTCGATACCATCTTCGCTGAAGGCCAGCGAAGATATGTCGAATCCCTTTCCGCATATGCCCGGCAATTCCTGGGGCAAATGGACAAACCTGACGTCGATTATATCGAAGGGCTCTCCCCGGCTGTCTCCATTGACCAAAGAGGCGTGTCACACAACCCACGGTCGACCGTAGGCACTGTCACAGAAATCTACGATTATCTGCGTTTATTGTTCGCCCGGGTGGGAATACCCCACTGTCCGATCTGCAACCGGGTCGTCACTAGGCAATCCGCTCAGGAAATTGTCGATGCTGTCGAAAACCTGCCCGACGGATCGAGATTGATGATCCTTGCCCCCATGGTGCGCGGACGCAAAGGTGTTCACCAGGCTGTCCTGGACGAGATCCAAAAAGCGGGTTTCGTGCGAGCCCGCATCGATGGCAGCATTTACGAACTCGATCAGGAGATCACACTCGACCGTTATAAGAACCATACCATCGAGGCGGTTGTAGATCGCCTGATCTTGCGGCGCTATGTCGACATATCTGAGGCTGAGAACTTTCGCTCTCGTTTGACCGACTCCATTGAGACCGCCCTCCGTTTCGGAGATGGCTACCTGGTCATTCAAGACCTCACCGATCCCCAGAAACCACGAGATCTCTACTTTTCAGAACATCTTGCCTGCCCGGAACATGGAATCAGCCTGCCCGAAATCGAGCCGCGCACCTTTTCTTTCAATACCCCCCATGGAGCCTGTCCGGAATGTCAGGGACTCGGTGGGAAGCTGGAGATCGATCCATCCCTGCTGATCCCCGACCCGGAAATGTCCCTTCGGGAAGGCGCCATCGCAATATCGGAATGGAGCGGTCCAAAAGAGGAGGGCGGGTATTACTGGCAAACCCTCGAAGCAGCAGCCCGAGAGTACGATATCGACTTGGATGCTCCGGTCCGGACGATACCGGGTGAAAAACTGAACGTCATCCTTTATGGCACTAACGGTCACGAGGTCACAGTTCACTATCGCAACCGCAACGGTCGAACTGCCACCTTCCGGACACCCTTCGAAGGCGTCATCAGCAATTTGCAAAGACGATATAACGAAACCACCTCAGAATACATGCGCGACAAGATCGCAGAGTTCATGAGTGAACGCACCTGCCCGGTTTGTCAGGGAACCCGTCTGCGACCAGAAGCCCTCGCTGTGACGGTAGGCGACGTCAATATCATCACGGTCACTCAATGGCCGGTCAATCACACGCTGGAATGGGTGCACTGGCTGTCAGGGCCGGATACCCCTCTCACGCCAACCCAACAAGTCATCGCGGAACGGATCTTGAAAGAGATCACGGACAGGCTGGGGTTTCTGGTCGACGTCGGCCTGGATTATCTTACCCTGCACAGGACCGCCGCCACACTCTCCGGTGGCGAGGCTCAACGGATCCGCCTGGCGACACAGATCGGCTCCAGGCTGATGGGTGTTCTTTATGTGCTGGATGAACCCTCCATCGGACTGCACCCGCGTGATAACACGCGATTGCTACAAACATTGAAAGGTCTGCGCGACCTCGGAAATACCGTCCTGGTTGTGGAGCATGATGAAGAAACAATCCGAAACGCGGATTGGATCATCGACCTTGGACCAGGTGCAGGTGAACATGGGGGAGAGGTGGTAGCCGAAGGCTCGCTGGAGATGATCCTGGATAACCCGCGATCATTGACAGCAGCTTACCTCACCAGGAAATTGCAAATCCCAGTTCCCTCAAAACGCCGGCAAGGTAACGGAAAAGTGCTCTCGATTTACGGCGCGCGGGAGAACAATCTGAAGAATATCGATGTGCATATCCCACTGGGAAAGCTTGTCTGTATCACTGGCGTCTCTGGCTCGGGAAAATCCAGCCTGATGGTCGAAATCCTCTACAAAGCGCTTGCTCGTGAACTGCACCGCTCACGCGTGACTCCCGGCGATTTCGACAGGCTGGAGGGTGTTGAATATCTGGATAAGATCATCAACATCGATCAATCCCCGATCGGGAGAACCCCGCGCTCAAACCCAGGCACCTACACTGGCTTGTTTGATCTCATCCGCAGCCTGTTTGCAGAGCTCCCTGATAGTAAAATCCGTGGCTACAAAATGGGGCGCTTCTCTTTCAATGTGCGTGGTGGACGCTGTGAAGCCTGCCAGGGTCAGGGCCAGCTGCGCATCGAGATGCAGTTCCTCCCCGATGTCTATGTCCCATGTGATGTCTGTCATGGCTCACGCTACAATCGCGAGACTCTCCAGGTCAGATTCAAAGATTACACCATTGCCGAGGTGCTTGATATGACAGTCGATACTGCCATGGAGGTCTTCGCCTCATTTCCAGCGATGCTCAACAAGTTGCAGACCTTGCATGATGTCGGTCTGGGGTATATCCGCATCGGCCAGCCTGCCCCTACCCTCTCTGGGGGAGAAGCGCAGCGGGTAAAACTTGCCCGCGAACTCTCCCGACGCTCGACGGGCAGCACCCTCTATGTCCTCGATGAACCCTCAGTGGGTTTGCACGCCGCAGATGTCCATAAGCTTATCGACGTCTTACACCGCCTGGTGGATTCCGGGAATACAGTCGTCATCATCGAACATAACCTGGACATCATCAAGGTTGCCGACCACATTATCGATCTGGGACCAGAAGGCGGGGACCGGGGCGGAGAGATCGTGGCAGTGGGGACCCCGGAAGAGATCTGCCGGGTGCCTGGCTCGTACACTGGGCAATTTTTACGTCAGTTTTGTCATTAGGAGATTCTTAGCGGACACGCCTTCTCTCCGCCGGGGATTCATCGTCACCCAACTCGTGAGTCGCTCGAAGCACGGTAGTGAGGAACAGAGAATCGCTGATGAGAATTGGTTTCAGCTACACATTGCAGCCTGCACGGTCAGAAGCATAACGATTGTAGAACAAGTCCTTATCGGTTGCCAGTTATTTCATCCGGCTTATCAACGGGAACCAGGCATCCCCAGTGAATAATCGCAAGCCAGGCTGCTGATCGATAGACATGATCCTGCTGTTGGCAAAATAAGGAAAATCGAAATCGGTCTCCTCTCCAGCTTTTTTCCCTGGAACCGGCATCAAACGGGCAGTTAGCTGTTTGTTCAGGCGCAATGACAATGTCCCCAAATCGACCAGGATCGCATGGATTTGTTCGGTGCCGATGTCACCCGGCAGAGGGATAGTATCCAGCCCAGTGCCGCAGACAGCGGAATAGAGCAACAAGTCGGAGAGGCGCAGACGACCCTCTGCAACCCGTCTGGCAAGGATAAGATCTTCTAATACGGGTAGCATCACCCCACAAAAACCGACTTTATTAAATTGGGCTTGGTTGATGGCATCTGCAAAGAATCCAACCCCTGCCAGCGTTGCTGGCGATCCCAGTTTCGTCCCTGTCAGGTCTTCCAGCGCAGTTCCAATGGAAGAATCGACTTTGGGAAATGGCGCCAGAGAGAAATCAATGCCCGCAAAATTGATATGATACCTTTCCGCCAGCTCATCCCCGATGATACTGAGAACAGCTGCGTTCCTTTCTATGGATTCGATTAGACTGCGGCGAGCCTCTTTCAGATTACTCCCCTGGCGAACCGCTTCGACAGCGAGATCAGCAGCTTCCAGGGCAAGTGCAAAAGCTTCCTCCTCGCTATGATGATAGGCAGCCGGGAAAAAAGGTGCTCCCGCTCTCACCGAAGCAAGTGCTGCAAACCTGAGATTGACCAAGCCATCCGAGGATATCTCTGCATTGCGCTTGATAACGTTTGCACACTCCCAAACCGCCTCAAGTGAAATCCCTTTTTCCGGATGAGTGATCACACCAGATGCGAAAACACTGCTCGTCTTTTCCAATATCTCAGGGATAATCGAATAACCTGCCATTTGGTCGGGGAACACGGTACCGATCGAAACGTAATCGAATCCGACCTCTCGCGCCACATCTTCCAGCGTAGCCGCGAATTCGACCCCTTTAGAGACATCCTGATTAAGCAAAGTGAAGAACGGAACACTGGCTAGTCGGGTCGTTTGAACCTCGTATCCCGCCTCTAGAAAAGCGGAACGCGCTGCCTGGATAAAACCAGCAGCACGTTTCAGTCTAACCTGGTCTAACGGCCAGTCCGGATTTATAAAACAGGTTATTGAGCGGATTTTCATGTTGAGTATTCCCTTTGGCGCATAACTTCGTAGTAAAGAATCGCAGCTGCTGCGGACACATTGAATGATTCGATGCTGGAATGGAGAGGTATGTGGACATAATCGTCGGCGAGATCAACAGCCCGTTCTCCCACTCCAAAAGCTTCTCCACCGAGGATTAGGCTAATCGGTTGGGTGCAATCGATGGCGAAGATCGGTCTGCCCTTTCCAGATGCCGCTACGTAGGTCTTCAATCTATGCTGTTTGCTCAAATGGATGATTTCATCCCACTTTGCAGGGATAACCGGCAGATGGAAATGCGCGCCCATACCCGCCCGGAGCACTTTAGGTGAATACGGATCAGTACAATCTGGTGAAAGGAACACAGCCTGAACTCCCGTAGCGGCTGCCGACCTTAGAATCGTCCCAAGGTTTCCTGGATCGCGGATCTCATCCAGCACGCTGATGAAATCCAAATCGGATTTCATCGTCATCATTTTTTTCCGAAGCACGATCAAGATCCCCTGAGGTGTCTTTGTGTCGCTGATGCGCTGCATCAAATCTGATGTAACAGCTTCAACCGGAACACCCTGTTCCTGATATGCGTGCACCAACGAAAGTCCGCGGCTGCTGAGCTTCTCCTCATAAAGCACCAGCCTCGCCTGCCAGCCTGCTGCGAGAGCTTCCTCTGCCAGACGAACGCCCTCGATCACGAATGCGTCTTCTTCTCTGCGTATGCGTGGATTTTGAATAAGAGATCTGATCCATTTAATCTTTGGATTGTGCAGAGATGTGATCATAAATCTGTTGCCTGACCAGCTTGGATTATCGTCGATCAGTGTCGCATCACAGATTAATCAGTATTCATGTCAATTATGGAGAAGCTCATCCAATGATTCTGAAAAGCATTCGACTGTTTCTTGATCATAAAGGGTTAACCGCACCAATTCTATGCCACTATCTGGTTTTATCGAGAAATATTCCCTGACCGCGCGCAAGATAACTCGGGCTGCCCTCTCTTTCGGGAAACGAAAAATCCCCGTTGAGATCGCAGGGAGTGCAATCGATGATAGACCGAGATGGTCAGCGAGCCGCAACGTCCCGGTGATTGCCAAGGCCAGTTTGTTGTCTTCGGCACCTTCACCCCAGACAGGCCCAACGGCGTGGATGATATATTTACAGGAAAGATTTCCTCCGGAGGTAAAAGCAGGTTCCGCGTGGGTGACGGGTCCTTTCTCCCTGATCCAGGCATCACTTTCCTCTTGAATACGGGGTCCTGCACGTCGGAGGATGGCGCCTGCAAGACCTCCGCCATGGCGAAGATGTGCGTTCGCAGCGTTTACGATCGCATCAACCGATTCCTCAGTGATATCCCCCTGAACGATCTGTAACTTGACCCTGCCCTCCAGGATGCATTCCCGAATCAATATGTTCATTGCTATCCAGGAGGGGATTTTAGCATCACCGATTGGCAACGTCAACGCGCTGCCTGTTATTGCTTGTGGATTTTTCCCGGAGAGCGGATCCTTCGAAAGAATAACCATTATCCTTGTATTCGTGAATATCTTTTTGGATGGAACTCTTATCGATTCGGTTTCCGCACATTTCTCTGTGAAACAAAATAAGGGCGGATGGGTTCCGCCCTTCTATCGGTTGATTGAGTAGATTCGGGAAAAATCAGGCTTTCGATGAGCTGGCAACCACAGCCGAAAAAGCCCGAGGGTCATTTACCGCCAGATCTGCAAGCATCTTCCGGTTGAGGCCGATCTTTGCCCGTTTCATGGCATAGATCAATCGGCTGTAGGTAGTGCCATTCAAGCGCGCTGCAGCATTGATCCGTGCTATCCATAGACGGCGCAAATCGCGCTTTCGATTCCGTCGATCTCGATAGGAATACCAGAGGCTCTTCAGCATGGCTTCATTTGCCATCCTGAACAATCGATGTCGAGAACCAAACTGACCTTCGGTGAGCTTCAGGACTTTCTTATGATGCCTGCGGCGGTATGGACCGGTTTTCACGCGTGCCATTCTTTTTACTCTCCTTCGATGATAAACGCCAGCTTCCGCTGATTATATTCAGACGGTAGACTCGTTGAGTGCGTTCAATCATCGACAATCGATAATAAATTTGCTTATTCAATCAAGGTATGGAGCTAATCGCTCCACCCTTTTTCTTATCCCGCGGCCTTTAACCGGAAGCATTTCGGTGAATAGCCGCTTCGTGCGCTTGGATGTCCGTCGGCGCAGGTGGCTCTTACCACCCTTGGTGCGTACCAGCATGCCAGAACTGGTTACGCGAAACCGCTTGGACGTCGCCTTATGGGTCTTGATCTTATATTTGCCTGTTCTTTGTTTGCGCGGCACTTCAATTACTCCTCTCGCAATAAATCCCGCGATTTGACAAACCTTCGCGGAGGTGAAAATCTCGATCGGATTTCTGATAGAGCAAGTCTTATTTCTTCTTTGTCTTCGCTGGCGCGAGAACCATTAGCATACTCTGTCCTTCCAGCGAAGGGCTTTGCTCAACGACAGCGATATCTGACAATTCTTCAGCAATGGCGCGTAAGTCATTCAGAGCAATTTCCGGATAAGTGATCTCCCGTCCGCGAAACCTTATCCTGACCTTGACCTTCATGCCATCCTCCAACCATCTTCTCGCATCTCGCACCTTGAAGCCACGGTGATGGTCGGTCGTCTTTGGACGGAGTCGGATTTCCTTTACCTCGATTTTCGTCTGAGCCTTTCGTGCTTCTCGTTCTTTTTTGGTGCGTTCGTACAGGAACTTACCGAAATCCATCACCCGGCACACAGGTGGATCGGCGTTGGGGGCGACCTCCACCAGGTCAAGATCAGCATTTCTGGCAAGCTGCAGAGCCTCTTCGATTGGGACGATGCCGACGTTTTCTCCGCTGGCGTCGATCAGCCTCACTTTCGGTACACGTATGCCTTCATTTATCCTGTAATCTGACGAACTGATATGCCACTCCTTTCAACGAACAATAATGCCAAAAATAGGCCTCTAAGGCCTGGACGTGCGGATAATACCATAAAAAACGCCAACTCGTCAACAGGACATCAGGCGTGTTTTTTAATTTCGTTCAACGCTCGCTCCATAAACGTTCCGATAGACATGGGACCCAGATTCTCTTCCGAACGCAATCGCACGGAGATACTCGCACTCTCCATTTCCCTGTCTCCAACGATCAACATATATGGGATCTTCTGGTTCTGCGCATCCCTGATCTTGGCATTCATCCTTTCCCCACGATCATCGACCTCCACCCTGAGACCCGCATCCCGCAACGTTTGGGCTACCCTGTTGGCATAATCGAGGTGGCGGTCAGCAATTGGGATCACAATCGCCTGGATCGGAGCCAGCCAGATGGGAAATGCCCCACCGAAGTGCTCGATCAGCACACCCATAAAGCGTTCCATCGAGCCAAGCAGAGCTCGATGAATCATATATGGACGGTGTTCCTGCCCATCCTCCCCAATGTATACAAGGTTAAATCTTTCGGGTAGTGTGAAATCAAACTGAATTGTGCTGAGCTGCCATTCTCTGCCAAGAGCATCCCTCACTTTGATGTCAATTTTGGGGCCATAGAACGTCGCCTCGCCCTCATCGACCTGAAAAGCGATGTTTGCGCGGATCAATGCGTTCCGCAGTGCTTCGGTCGGAGCTTCCCATTGCTCCGGCGTACCGGCAGCTTTTGTGGGATTCCTGGTAGAAAGGTATGCCTGAAAATCCTCGAAGCCAAATGCGCGCAGGATATTCAGGCTGAATTCCAGGACGCGATCGATCTCCTGCGGCATCTGATCAGGGCGGCAGAAGAGATGGGCATCGTCCTGAGTGAAGCCACGCACGCGCAATAAACCATGGAGTACACCGCTCCTCTCATAACGATATACCGTCCCCCACTCTGCAAATCTCAATGGCAGCTCGCGATACGATCGAATGCGGCTTTTATAAATCTGGATATGGAAGGGACAGTTCATCGGCTTGAGATAATATTCCTGCCCTTCAATATCGAGCGGGGCATACATATTTTCTTTGTACCAGTCCAGGTGACCGCTGATTTCCCAGAGTGCAGATTTACCAATATGGGGAGAGTAAACGAACTCATACCCACCTTTTGCATGTTCCTCCCGACAGAAATCTTCAGCGATCTTTCTGATCAATCCACCTTTCGGATGCCAGAGGATTAACCCTGGTCCCACCTCCTCGCTCACGCTGAAAAGGTCCAGCTCACGGCCCAGACGGCGGTGATCCCTCTTCCGAGCCTCTTCAACCTTCCAGAGATACAATTCCAGTTCCTCAGCCGTGTTCCAGGCAGTGCCATAGATGCGTTGCAGCATGGGCTGGTTTTCATCCCCTCGCCAGTAAGCTCCAGCTACGTGGAGCAGCTTGACCGCATCCGGGTTGATCTGACCGGTGCGCTCGACATGGGGGCCACGACATAGATCCACAAAACGATCGTGGCTGTAGATCGAGATCTCCGGTTTATCCTCTAATGGCTCACCGTATTCGTCAAACCCGCCTTTCGCGAGACCTTCGATCAGCTCGAGTTTAAAAGGTTGATCGGCAAAAATGCGCCGTGCCTCTTCGGCTGTGATAACCTGTTTGACGAATGGATGATTTTCTTCGATGATCTCCCGCATCCGCTTTTCGAGGGCCTCCAGATCCTCGGGCGTCAATGGACGGGGGAGATCGAAATCGTAATAGAATCCATCTTCAATTGGCGGTCCAATCGCAATTTTTGCATCTGGAAACATCTCAAGGACAGCTTGAGCCATGATGTGTGCTGCCGAATGTCTGATGCGATAAAGCTGGCTGTCTTCATATCGTTGACCCATATAAACCTCCATAACATGCCAACAACGAAACATGCTCTCACCCTGCTGGGGCGAGAGCATGGCTCACGCGGTTCCACCCAGATTTAGGCCTCCGGCCTATCTCATGGCGACCGATAACGAGGTCAACCGTTTCCCTTAGTCGGCAGAAGGTCGTTGCCTTTCTGGTTCATGCTCACGGGTGGTTTTCACCGGTGGACGATAGATGGGAGCTCTCAGCTCACTGCTTCCATTCTCTGTCAATGTCACTTCCGGTTACTCGTCCCGGTCATCGCGCTTTTCGTTCTCGATTGATGAAAATTATACCACTCCTGTCGGAAAAATTCACAGAAGATCGTGGAAGTTTTTGGCCTACTTAACGCCTGGGACAGCTGATTTCTAATGAGCTGCCGTGATACGCTGTAAAGTTCTTATACCCATACCATCCACATGCGAAATATTGAACTGTGTATTCACCCTTGGCGATCGTGTAGTCTCTCGATTCACCCTTGTTCAATGTGAAAACATATGTCGATGGTCCGGTCAAAATAGCCAGCATTCGCGTGTCCGCTTCATTCTTCACCGTCACTTTCACAATTTTGATGACCTGCGAGAGATCGACAACGTAGGGTGAAGTGCCAGCCTGCTTTGCATT
>FWPU01010222.1_pt1 | contig 14128 bp, 10 predicted proteins | sample 2228361 | NCBI WGS metagenome assembly FWPU01 (sample SAMEA103939777, study PRJEB20133) | metagenome
CTCTGTGGATGTCTAACATCGTGTTCGGTGGATTTTTGTGCAAATATCGTTATTTTAGAACAACTCTATTGTTTTTTTCTTTATCGGATACCTTGTTTTTGGCCAAACTTATTTAGAGCATTTTTCCTCAATCTCTCCTGTTACTTCTGAATCTGGAATTCAATTAGTTAAAATACCTAGAGGATATGTTCTACATGCATTTTCTGTTAATACTCTGTCCAGAAAATCACGTTTATACAAAATCAGTGAAGATGGTATTTTGTTAGACTCATTTATCATAAATATGACCAATGATATAGCCTTTCCCTTTGTTGACGAAGAGCGAGGAATAATCTACATTTTAGGACCCTTTAGGAAGGATAGTAATTATTTTTCCCAGCGATATTATGGGTTGGCATTGGATTATGACTTTAACACGCTGGGGGAATTCGAGTATCCTGTCTTTGAAGGACGCTATCAGGGATTTCCCAATTTTATTGGATCTGGTTCAGATGGTATAAGTGAGTTGATGGGCACTTATATGGTTCGCCAGGATACTTTCTACGCCGCTGGTACTTGCTTGGCAAGGGACACGACTGGTAAAATAATAGGATTTTATCATTATTTCAAAGGCGGCCTGGATGGAGAGGTATATGTAGACCGATATCTTTCGTGTTATGCGCCCGTCAATTTTTTCTGGGAAGGTCAGTTATTTACCCTTGGCTTTAATTATGACCCTAATGATCCCGAACTACTCAAAGCAGTGGGTTGGTATGACCACAACGGCGACTGGGTAAAGGGTTGGACTATTACAGGTTTTCCGCTGTACTTTAACGGAGGCATAATAGACAACAAGTTTTTCTTTTCCTATCCAGACGAAGGAGGTTTGGTTGGGAAGGAATGCCCACCACCCGGCCACACTATAGTCATTGATGTCCGAGATATGGATTTTAAGATACTCCATAGATTTAAGATAAAAGAGTGTGGATATAGATATTCTGGCAATATGCCCTTTGCCAAAGGGAAAGATGGCAGTATCTATTTCCATGCGCACTATTATGAGACTCATAAGAAATTTCTGGTACAGAGATACACCCCTGAGATGCAATTAATATGGTCGAAAGAGTTTGCTGTGGATGATGAGTCGCGCGTATACCCCATGCAAATCATGGGTACTGATGACGGCGGCGTAATTATCCGATGTTATCTGCCTGATGGTGGGCCGAAGATATCCCTCCACAAGATTTCTGCGGACGGTGATCCGGTATCTACGTTAGTGTTCGACTTAGGTAGTGAGCGAGAGACTTCTGTGCTCTCACCCAATCCATTTCAGAGCATAGTGCGCTACACTGGCGCGCACGAAGGCCTGCTGATGGCCATGGTGCACAGCATGGACGGCCGCTTGGTGCGCGAGGTTCGCCTGCAGTCGGGCGTGTTCGACCTGTCGGGTCTTGCGCCGGGCATGTATTCTGTGCTCCTGATGGACGCCGAACGGCCCGGTCGGGTGCTGCATCGGCAGCGGTTGGTCAAGATGCGGGATTAGGCCCAAGGAACACGCGAAGAAGCAAAGACGTCTGCGCTGCCGGTGGGAGCCAAGACGTCTTTTGCTTTTCCTGCTTTTAAACTTTTCTCAAGCATCTGCGCACATACGAAGTAATCGCTCTACCTCCCGGTAGGCTATGGTCAACCTTTGCTCGAATGGGCCGGCGAGCACGGTGTAAGCAGCAGCATGCGTCCTGAGGAGCTGCTCATACCATTCAAAGAGCGCTTCGCGTTCGTCAGGGTTTTCACGCAACGGGTCGGGCTGCCAAGGAAAGTCGGGAGCACATAAGAAATACATATCAGCAACGGCGGCGTTTGAGTATCCGCGTTGCCATTGCCATGCCTCGTCGGGCGGAGGGCCGTAGCGGTAGTGTTCCCAGATGTGAAGTACTGTCCAGTCGGTGTCGCACAAGAGCACGGGCGGATTTTGCCGGGCGTACCACTGCTCCCAGGCCCATTGGCCGCGTCCGATAGCCACCAGGTCATGTCGCTGATAGGGGCGCCCCAGACAGGCCACATAGTCGCGAGCAAACTCAGGCACCCAAGGCAAGTGCATTTGCTGGGCGAGTGCCTCTGTGAGTACTGTTTTGCCTGTACTTTCGGGACCTGTGAAAACGACTTTAATCAATGCCGATATGATAAGCCCTTTCTATCGTCGGATAATAGTAGTATCGCGGTCGTAGATCAGACACGTGAAAATGCCCAGTGGGTTGGCCGAGCCTCTGACATTGCTCTTGATTCGGGCAGGCTGAGCAAATGGGTTCTGATTGCCAAACACTGCCAACCGGACGCTTTCCAGATAGTCGTAGTAGTCTTTGGTGATGTGGTATAGGGTATTTATCACTGTATCGCCTTCTTTCAGTTCGTAGCCCGTTCCGAAGGCGATGATTTCGGTTTGGGCAGTGCGGTCTGTAGTGAGGAAGTCCTGTCTGGGTAGGCTATCCAAGGTGGCATAATTAAGCATGCGACGGTAGAAATTTGCCTGCGTGCGGTCGTCGGTGATGTAGGTAAGTACGCGAGCTAATGTATCGCGCTGTGGACTCCATTCTACGCGTATGCTGTCAATGACTACCTTCGGCAGCATAATGGTCTGGCCCGTGATTTCTTTGCCGTCGGGCAGTATAATGCGCAGCACATACTCAGTGCCTGGAGTGGATGGCACGATATTTTTGCCTGTGTAGTTGAAGATCTTCAGCGGCGCCAAATCGGCAGAGAGGTTGTTTTCCAAAGTATCCACGCGGCCATTATAGGCGATGGTTACCATTGCGCCGCTGATAAGCGTGCGGTCAAGGAAGGAAGAGTCCAAGCCGAAGGGGTCAAAGAAGCCGTAGCTGCGTGTCAATAGCAGTCGGAACGGCTTGCCTGGCTCCAGATAGCATTCCACGACAGGCTGACTGTCGTAAGCCGGGAGCTCGAGGTCTATCTCTTTTTCTAAGTTGCAGGCCGAGGCGGCCAAAATGGTCAGTAATGCCAGAATATGCAGTGAGTATCTCATGTTGAGGGACGTCTCTGTTAGGTGTTAAAACTTGAAGTTCCAGGTAATGGAGGGAAGGATGGGAAACAGCGACACTTGTTTGGCTCGAATGGCCGTGGGCACCTGAATACTCTGCCCGGCGTCGCCGAGGTTTTGCAGCTCAGGCTCGAGGAAGATAAAGAAGGGATTTCGCCGGTCGGTAGCGTTGTAGATGCCAATGGTGAGGTCTTGCTCGCTGCGGCGCGTCTTCCAGCGGTACACTATGCCCAAGTCCAGGCGCATGTAGGCGGGGTAGCGGAAAGTGTTTCGGTCGCCGTACACCGGTACGACAGCTTGAAAAGGTGCACCGCTCACATCCTGGAAAGTGAAGCGCCCTAAGGGGAGCCAAGCCATGATACCCGAAGTATAGACCCAGGAAGCCGTCAGTTGCCAGCGGCGCGATAGTTCATAGAGGGCCACGACAGTCAGGTTGTGGCGCGTGTCAATGCGCGGCGGGAAGTAGGCGCCGTTGTTGATATCGGCAAATTCGCCGCGGCGCACCCAGGCGAGTGTGTAGCCAATCCAGCCTGTGAGGCGACCATCGCGCTTTTCTATCTCAAGCTCCAATGGGCTGTAGGCGTAGCCTTTACCCACGGTTAGTTCACCCTCTAGGTTGTTATTGCCAAATAGCTCAGCCCCATCAATAAAGTCCAGCTGATTTTGCAACCACTTGTACCAAGCTTCCCAGGTGATGAGCCACCGACCGCGGTACAGATACTGAATGCCTGCCGCTATCTGATCGCTTACTTGAGGACGAACGCCTTCGGTGCTCGGATACCAGATGTCGGTGGGCAATGACAAGCCGCTGCTGGCCAACAGGTGTACGTACTGATTCATGCGCGCATAAGAGCCTTTGACCGACAGCTCCTCACTGAGTGAGTAGTTGGCTGCTATGCGCGGCTCGAAGTTGAGGTAAAAGGCCGGGCTGTTTTGCCAGGCAGAGATCCGCCCGCCATAATTAACCTTTAAGCGGTCGCTCACGCTCCAGTCGTCAGCGTAATACAGGGCGTATTCCATGCCGTTGAAGTTCTGACCTGACTCGAAGTTGATGCGGCCATCGTCGCTGCCAAACCTCAGGCGCGCCACCCGAAAGTCGTGGTAGGTGGCATTTGCACCGAAGCGGATGGTGTGGCGGTTGTTGGGCTGGTAATAGAAATCCATCTTGGCATTGGCATCTATCACATTGGAACCCAGCGAGAAGGAGAAGCCCTGCAATTGGTTGCGGATGCGGTAGCGATAGTCAGAAAAGGTAAATGTAGTATTGGAGAAGAGCTTTGGCCCGTACACGCGGTTCCAGCGTACGGTGCCGGTAGCATTGCCCCAGTCGAAGAGGAAATCGAAGGTCTGGTTGTTGAATTTGAACACGTCGCGGCCGAAATATCCACTCAAGAAGAGGCGGTCGCGCTCCGAGAGGGTAAAGTTCACCTTCGTATTCAGGTCGTAGAAAAAGTAGTCGGGAATGGGGTTGTAATCCGGGTTATCCGCATTGGCGCGGTTAATGCCGCGCGTGATGAGGTCTGCATACGTGCGGCGGCCACTCACAATAAACGATGACTTATCGCGCTGGATAGGGCCTTCTATCGTCAGGCGGCTGGCTATCAGGCCGATACCGCCTGTTACATCGTATTCTTTGTTGTTGCCTTCGCGCATGCGCACATCTATCACAGAAGAGAGCCGACCGCCGTATTGGGCCGGAAAGCCACCTTTGTAAATCCGCACATCCTTTACAGCATCCGAGTTGAAGGTGCTAAAAAAGCCAAACAGGTGGTTGGGATTGTACACAATGGCTTCGTCGAGGATAATGAGGTTCTGGTCGGCCCCGCCGCCGCGCACAAAGAAGCCCGTAGTGCCCTCTGTACCCGACGTAATACCGGGCTTGAGCTGGAGTATCTTGAGAATATCCACCTCGCCAAAAAGCACCGGAATAGCCTTGGCCTCGCGCGTGCTCAGGGTCATGACCGACATTTCTGTGCTTTTGATTTTGTCTTCCAAGGGATTGGAAACAATGACCACCTCTTCCAGCACCGAACCCACCGGGCGTAGGGCTACATCGAGGGTGATGGCGCCGGGCGTCGCCTTGACGCGGCGCAGTGCCGTTTCGTAGCCCAGATAACTGAAGCGCAACGTTACAGAGTCGTTTGTGGCTGGCAGGGAGAAAGAGTAGAAACCGTATTCATTGCTTACATTACCTTTTTGCAAGCCTACTGCTTCCACCGTGGCGCCGATAAGCGTCTCGCCATTGTCAGCATCTTTGATGCGGCCGCTTACCACCGTCGTTTGAGAAAATAAGGAGTTAGTCGCTGCCCAAAACAGCAGCGCCATTAGTACGGGTCGTCTCATAACCATCAGGGTGTCTCTGATTGAAGGATGGCTCTACAACGCGCCGGATGCACTGCAGGTTGAATAGACCCTGAAGACTTCCGACTACTTTAACTAAGACGGCGACCAATGACGGCCCCGCATCGTTCACCGCGGTATCTTGCCCGTAGCCAGTAGATTAGCCGATGGCCCACATCAGAACAGTAGCCCCTGCTGACCAGGCGCCGAAGGGGCTTCCGTGGGTGGTCTTTCGTTTAGGCGCCTGAGCATTTCCTGGAGTTCTTCGTCTGAGCCGAAAGGCAGGCCGCCCTTCTCGATGAGGGCCTCGTTTCCAGGAGCGGGCGAGCTGAGCCGCTCTGGGTTTAACACCCACAAGGGCAGGCCCATTTCCAAGGCGTTCTTTCCGGCGTGGAAGGTGCCGCTCATTTGCCCTTTCTCGTCTTTTTCCGGGCCGGCTTTAATGACAATAAGCGCCTCAGATAGCGCGCAAATAAGGCGATTCCGCGTCATCGCGTTGCGACCGCTGAAGTTTTCCCAGGGCGCAAATTGGGAAAGGAAAAGCGTGTTTTTTTCCCAGCGCTGCTCCTCGAAGGCATCTTTGAGCGAAAGGTGCTGAAGTCCGAGACTAAGCACACAGGTCGTCGTGCCATCAGCCTCCAAGGCGCCGAGATGCGCAGCCGTATCCACCCCCTTGGCGTAGCCGGACACGACGTTGAAGCCAGAAAGCGCCACAGCCCTCCCCACTTTCCCACTGAGGCTCACTTCGCTCTCCGAGACGTTGCGCGCTCCGGCAATGGCAACGCTGCGCTGGTATAGCAAGGACAAAGCACCCTTGGCATAGAGCAGCGGGGGCGCCTCCTCGCCCAATCGCGCGTGCACGAGAGTGGGGTAGTCATCCATACCGAGCACATAAACGCCTTGTTCCTTCATCTGCTCGTAAGTGGCCCAGAGCTCCGCCTCCAAAGAGGTATCGAGCAAGCGAGCAAACTGGGCTTTGGCAAACCTGCCCTGGCCAATGGCCGGGAAGAGGCGTTGCAGTTCCGGCTCCTCGCTCTCGAAGAGCGCCTCCAAGGGCATTCCTTGCGCTTGCATGTTCTTGAAGAGATAATGCACGCTCTTAGCGCCAAAGCCCGGAGCATTGACCAACCGAAACCACAGAAACCCTTTGTCTCTCATCGTTTGGTGCGCGTTTTTGTAATGGTCAGGGCGTACATCTTAGCCGCTCGGCCTGTGTGCAGGACTACATTGCAAACAGCATTGAGTGTTTCGCCTGAGCGGTAAAGGTCATCAAAAAGGAGCACCCGCTGGCCATATAAGGCCAAAGGGCGCACGTGAAAGGCACCTTATAGGACGGCTCGCCGCTCAGCAGGGTCGGTAATATCCTTGAGCTGGCCAGTAGGCTTAGTCTTTTCCAACACTGAAAAGTTGATCGGCACACTGAGCAGTTGCCCTATCCTTCGGGCTATTTCGTACACTGGCTGGAAAGAACGGGTGGTGTCAGACGGCGGCACCGGTATGATGACCTCCAACCGCCACAGAGGAAGGCGCTCGCGCAAAAAAGCCGCCGCAGCCTCTGCAATGGGCTGGGCAAAGCCCATTTGCCCAGCGTATTTGAGCTGATAAAGCGCTTCCGCTATGGGAGGGCGCTCCGTAAACCACCCGCCTGTGAAGGTGCGGTGGCTAGCCGTCGTGTGCAAGTCCAAGGCCCAGCTTTCTTCCCATTGGCCGTAAATGCGTTGTGGGTGTATCTCCATGAGATGTGCGTTTGGAGATTGGCGAGATATGCCTACAATTGTACGAACTTTTTGCCTAACATGCCTTATTTTTAGTGGAAGAGTAGCGTCTCTTCTGAGGCACTACTACTGTTGATAGGCCTTTGCAGCGCAGCCGCCCTCTGAGACTGTACCTTTGCCGCATGAGGGCAATCCGACTCTGGCACCCCACGAAGCGCTTAGGCACACCCGAGATGCCACTGCGCGTGGTGTTGGGCGGCTCCAAAAGCATCAGCAATAGGGCGCTCATCATCAACGCTTTGCGCGGAGCCGACCCTGCTGAGTGTCTGGAGGGCCTCTCCGCCGCGGCTGACACACAGACCCTGCTGCGCCTGCTTCGTGAATGGCCTACGGTGTGTGATGCGGGTGATGGTGGCACTACCTTGCGCTTTTTGGCAGCTTATGCGGTCGTGCAGCGCGGATGCCGGATCTTCACGGGGTCTGCCCGCATGCAGGAGCGTCCCATAGGGCCGTTGGTGGAGGCACTGCGGCAGTTGGGCGCTCAGGTGCAATACCTGAAGCGCGAAGGCTACCCACCGCTGCAGATTTGCGGCCCAGCCCGCTTGACCGCACCGGCGCATGTAGAAGTGGCGGCCCACATCAGCAGTCAGTTTGTGTCGGCGCTATTGCTCGTCGGCCCGTGCTTGCCCGGAGGGCTTGTTCTCTATCTCCAGGGGCCACCAGTGTCTGAGCCATACCTGACTATGACGCTGCAGGTGATGCGCCACTTCGGCGCTCAAACGGAAATGCCCGCTCCCGGCCGCATCGTTGTGGCTCCAGGGGGGTATTCTGCCCGCCCGTTACGCATCGAGGCGGACTGGACGGCGGCCTCATACTGGTACGCTATGGCTGCTTTAGCCAACGAAGCGCATCTCATCTTGCTCGGCCTGAACGAGGAGAGCTGGCAGGGCGACGGGGTGGTAGCTGAATGGGCTGCTTCCTTCGGCATTCGCACAACTTTCGGGCAAGAGGGTGGGGTGCCCTATGCCCAACTGCGCAAAGAACACTCCGCACAGCCCGAAGGGCCTTTACTGTTCGACTTTCGGGGCACCCCCGACTTGGTCCAGACCTTTGCAGTACTGTGTGCGGCCTTAGGAGTGCCTGCCATATTCGGCGGATTGGAGACGCTGCCGCTCAAGGAGACCGACCGCTGCGCAGCCCTAAGTGCGGAACTGCACAAGGTGGGCGCCTCCTTTCGCGTCTTCGACTTGAAACAGCCTCATACCTATCGCCTTGAAGGCCAGGCGCAATGGGGTGCTCCACCGCGCTTAGCCACCTACGGCGACCACCGCATGGCGATGGCTTTTGCTCCACTGGCTTTGCTGGGGCCGGTTGACATCGAAAACCCGGATGTTGTGGGCAAGTCGTACCCCCATTTTTGGGAACACCTACAACAAGCAGGCTTCATCTTCGAATCTCTTCCTGCATGAGCATCATTATTCGCGCTCACGGAAAACTGCTCATCACGGGCGAATACGCTGTGTTGGACGGCGCTGAGGCCCTGGCCCTGCCTGTGCGCTATGGCCAAACGCTGCGCGCCTATCCCGCAGAAACACCTGCGCGATTACACTGGGTTAGCACCGACCACCAAGGCCAAGTGTGGTTTGAAGCTTTTGTGGCCTTGCCTACCCTAGAGGTGCTGTACGCTACTGACATGCCTACGGCTGAGCGCCTACGCAGCCTTTTGCGCGCTTGCCAGCGACAGCAGCCGCATTTCCTGGCTGACGCTACCGGCTGGGCCGTCCGCATGGAGGCTGACTATCCGCTCCACTGGGGCTTAGGCAGCAGCAGCACGCTGATTGCTGCCTTGGGGCGCTGGGCAGGGGCCGACCCTTACGCCGTCCTGTTCGAAACGCTCGGCGGCTCGGGCTACGACATCGCCTGTGCCTTTGCCGAAGGGCCTATCTTTTATCAGCTCCTCGACCGCACGCCGCGCACTACGCCGGCACCTTTCCATCCGCCCTTTGCTGACCACCTGTTTTTTGTTTTTTTGGAAAAAAAGCAGGACAGCCGCGCCGAAATACGCCGCTTTCGCCAACGCGAGGCGCCTGCCCCGGAATGGCTTAATGCCGTCTCGGCCTTAGCGCACGAATGCGCTTTGGCGCCCTCGTTGGAGGTCTTCGCGCAATTGTTGAGGCAGCACGAGCAGCTCATCAGTGCGGCCCTAGGGGTGTCGCCTGTGCAGGAGGTGCTCTTTGCGGACTTTCCGGGAGTGGTCAAGAGCTTGGGTGCCTGGGGAGGAGATTTCGCGCTGGCCGCCAGCCCGCTGACGCCGAGCGAGATTAAGCAGTACTTCGAGCAACGGGGCTTCGGGTGTTGTATTGCTTACCAAGAGATGGCGGTATGATACGCAGTGGCAAGGCTGAATGATGAATGATGAATGATGAATAGATGAATGATGAATGATGAATGATATTTTCTAAAGTGCTCTCGGAGCCTGCTATTTTGAAGTGAAAAGTGAAAAGTGATGAGTAGAGCTGGCCACTTTCTCGCCGCCTTTCTCACCTCCATTTTTTGGGGTGAAAAAATAGCTACCGGCTCCGGAGCAGCTGCTGTGGGCGTAGGGGCTGGGTGTGTGGCTCCTGCTGGGTCCTGTGCGTGTTTTCGTCCCGCTTTCGGGCCTTAATAATGGCGAAATAGTGGCCTCCCGCCTCCGCGCCTGCAAGCACGGCGACTCTGCGGTGCTGCTTACGCCGTTATTAAGACCCCAGCGCGAGACGGGCACATGCCAGGCCCAAGCCGGAGCTCCGCAGGTGCGGGTGCGCGAAGAAGCCAAGCCGAAGCGCTGGAGCCGTTTTTCCCAAAAAACGACCTCGGCAAGGGCAGTGGAGGTGGCAGCGGACGCAGCGCGGGTGGTTTGGGTAACAGCCCTCACCGGAAAATGTGTACCCTTTCAAATCCCTACAAGATGTTGTCGGGGCGATGGCAGATTACACCAGCCAAGTGTGGCTGATGCGGAGAGGAGAGGCTGCTGCTGCGCTATTATTAAGGGCCGAGCGCGGGCCGGAAACGCTCATGGGGCCAAACAGAAGACGTGCAGGCTGCACCTGGGCTGGAGCGATTGGAGCCTGACGGTAACCGTTTTTTCCAAAAAAATGGAAGAGGGCAAGGTAGTGGTGTGGTGGGCCTGACGAGGTTTTTTTGCGTCTCACACGCCTGCGGGGCGGTTTTACAGGCGGAACAGATATTTTTAAAAGTTAGTGCTTGTAAAATGCATGGCAATATGGTTATATTTCAGCCGATAACAATCAAACCTCTCACTATTTTCAAAATGATGTGCTGCCATGAAAAGGGTTTGCTTACTTACGGTGTTGGTGGCATTGCTCCTGTTATCATGTAAGCGGGAGGCTCCTTTTATGGAGGTTGCAGTGCCAGAAGATTTGCCTGCGCGGTGGGCAAAGAGTGCTCAGGAACATTTAGGACGCTTGGACTACAGTTACGCCCAGCCATTGCCTAAGTATCTGCAGAAGACGGGAGCAGTGCCGTCTGCGGTGAACAATGCGAAGGCGGCGCTGGGGCGGGTGTTGTTTTACGACAAGTCGCTTTCTCGGAACAACGACGTTTCGTGTGCTTCGTGCCATCGGCAGATGCGCGCTTTTGCGGACTCGGCGGGCTTCAGTATGGGCACGGGGAGGCAAGTGCTGAGCCGGCAGTCGCTCCCGCTGGCGTATACGGTCAACTTCAAGCAGCACCACAGCACCTGGGGCAAGGAAAAAGCGCCCGGGCTGATGTGGGATGGGCGTGCTACTTCTCTGGAGCAAGTGCTGGCTATGGCTATTACGAACCCGCGGGAAATGAACATGAGCTTGCCTGAGGTGATGGAGCGTATTCGGAGCAAGGACTTCTATTTTCATCTCTGGCAGCAGGCTTTTGGCCATGCAGAGCCTAAGGAGTCAGAGATGCTGGAGGCGTTGGCAGAGTTTGTGAGTGCCATGAGTGCGCCGCGCACGCGTTTTGACGAGCTCATGGAGCTGCACGCGGGTAATCCGACAGCTACAGTGGATACGGTGCGCATTGTCTATTATGGCCCTATTGATGTTGTCATTACGCCGCCGAAGGGCTTCACGCTTCCTGAGTTTCGCGGGATGCAGCTGTTTACGACGCACTGCTCGCCGTGTCATTCGCCTATTCGCCGCTTCCAGGAGGTTTTCGAGGCGTGCAATGGGCTGGATGTGGAATATAAAGACCAAGGGAAGGGCAAGGTAACGGGCGACCCGAAGGATAATGGCGTGTTTAAGTCATTGCCTTTGCGCAATATCGGCCTTACGGCGCCTTTTATGCACGACGGGCGCTTCAAGACCATGGCTGAGGTGATAGACTTTTACAGCACGGGCATTCAGCCTCACCCGAACCTTCATCCTTTGCTGCGCAATGCAGACGGCTCGCCCAAGCGGATGAATTTCTCGGCACAGGATAAGCAAGACCTCTTGCAGTTCATCAAGATGCTGACGGACTTCCATTCGGGCGGCGATGTGCGGTTTTCAGACCCGTTCAAGCAGTTGTGATAGTGTGTGTAGTATGTTATTAAGTGCTTGATTTTCTGCGGGATATCGGCTTTACTGCATGAATTTCTGTTTGAGTTTCACTCGCCCCTTTCTCATCAGAAGCCGGGCAGTATTTGCGGCCTTGGGCGCTGCAATCTGAACGAACCGGTTCAATGCAGCGGCCTTGATGGCGGCTTCGGTTTTTTGGTGCTCCATCTTCCGGATATACGTGCCTTTTCACACAACAGTTTTCCAACGGAAAAAGGCATTTTTACACATGCCTCAATGGCGGTGCCAACTTTGGGCCGCCCGCTCATCAAGCTATAGCGTCAGGCTTCCGCGCTGCTTTAGTCCAGCGCGTTGTATTCCGACCAGTCTGTTACCTCATAGCGGTCTTTAGGCTTGTGCAGTTTCGTCAAAGTGTCTACCTTTGCCATAAGCCGGTGAGTTCGTTTTGATTTTAAAACTCAAATGTACACACTTGCCGGCTTATTTTTTACTTAAATCGTTCAAAATATCAAGTCGTTCTTCCTAAGTGGCCTCCATGTGCTGATTGGGAGCCTGTAGTTAGAAAGCGTAGGGTTCATGCAACAAAGCCGTAAATAATGACAAATCAAAACCCGGAGCAAATAGCAAGAGATAATATTGACAGACAGCTAGCCAACTGCGGTTGGCTGGTTCAGTCTAAATCAAAAATAAATTTAAATGCTGGGTTGGGCGTTGCGGTGCGTGAATATCAAACCGAGGTTGGACCAGCCGACTATATACTTTTTGTAGAAGGAAAACCTGTTGGAATTATAGAAGAAAAGCGTGAAGAAGAAGGCCATAAAATTACTGTTCACGAAGACCAGGCAGAAGATTATGCTAAATCTAAACTGAAATACCTTAACAACGAAAAGTTACCTTTCGTTTATTTAAGCACTGGCGAAATAACCACCTTTACTGATTTCAGAGATCCTAAACCAAGAGCAAGAGAAGTATTTACTTTCCACCGCCCGGAAACCCTAAAATACTGGCTACATAAAACCAAATCGTTAAGAACTGCATTGCAAGATTTAGGGGACTTGCCCACTAAGGGTTTACGTGATTGCCAGATTTCAGCCATTACCAACCTCGAGAAATCTTTCAAGCAAAACAAACCTCGTGCTCTTATCCAAATGGCTACCGGTTCAGGGAAAACATTTACAGCCATAACTTCTGTGTATCGCTTGCTTAAACTGAAGGACGATAATAACAACAACATTGTCAGACGCATTTTATTTTTAGTGGATACCAAAAACCTGGGCGAACAAGCCGAACAGGAATTTATGAGCTATCTGCCCCAGGACGACAACCGTAAGTTTACCGAATTATACGGTGTTCACCGATTGAAATCTAAATACATTCCCGAAGACAGCCACGTGTATATCAGCACCATTCAACGTTTGTACGCCGTGCTGAAAGGTCAAGACCTCGACGAAAGTGCTGAAGAAGAAAACCCTCACGAAAGATGGCAACCCAAAGAGGTACCCCCAGTTGAATACAACGAAAAACTCCCCATTGAGTTTTTCGATTTTATTTTTATTGACGAGTGTCACAGAAGCATTTACAATCTTTGGAAACAGGTGCTCGATTATTTCGATGCCTTTCAGATTGGCTTAACTGCCACCCCCGATGCCCGTACTATTGCTTATTTTCATCAAAATCTGGTTTCTGAATATTCGCATGAAATGGCAGTGGCCGATGGAGTTAATGTGGGTTACGATGTATATCTGATTGATACTAAAATAACTAAAGAAGGAGCTAAACTCTGGCAAGGTCAGTATGTAGAACACAGAGATAAATTAAGCCGGAAAAAACGATTGGAATTACAAGATGAAGACGAGGAATACTCAGCAAAACAACTGGATAAAGATATTGTAAATCCCAATCAAATTCGATTAATCATTCGAACCTTTAAAGAACATTTGCCCACAATATTTCCCGACCGATTCGATGAGAACGGAAATTTCGAGGTGCCCAAAACCTTGATTTTTGCTAAGACCGACAGCCACGCCGACGACATTATACAAATTGTCCGGGAAGAGTTTAACGAAGAAAATCGCTTTTGCAAAAAAGTTACTTACAGAACTGACGAGGACCCCAAATCCGTTTTATCACAATTCAGAAACGACTACTATCCACGTATTGCTGTTACGGTAGATATGATTGCCACAGGCACCGATGTGAAACCTTTGGAATGCCTCCTCTTTATGCGTGATGTAAAAAGCCGCAACTATTTTGAGCAAATGAAAGGCAGAGGCACCAGGGTTCTCAGCTTTGACGACCTCAAAAAAGTTTCACCAACAGCAAAAGCTGCCAAAGACCACTTTGTAATAAGAGTTGTTCTGAAATAATACATTTTTTAAATATAGGCATAGTTTTGGCCTAATTCATTTGAGATTATGCCTTTTTTCTCGTTCTTTGATAGAAATTGACTAAACCACAGCAGGTAAGCATTATCGCATCCTCAAAATTCTCTCTGCGGTTTCTATAGGTGT
>FWPU01010224.1_pt1 | contig 14122 bp, 13 predicted proteins | sample 2228361 | NCBI WGS metagenome assembly FWPU01 (sample SAMEA103939777, study PRJEB20133) | metagenome
GCCATTGGGGCGTTTCTACCCGCAGCCTTGGCCATCCTTCTCTACTAGCGCTACAGGCTCATGAAAAACCTACACTTGTAAAGGGGGGAGGCTGCCCTCACCCTTCGACAAGCTCAGGGCGGCGCCTCCAGCGTCTCGCCCAGCGGGCCAGGGGAGGCAGCCCTCACCCCCAGCCCCTCGCCCAAAATGGGCGAGGGGGGTTAGACTGAGATTTTTGTTTCAACCTAGGAGAAGCTTAAGAAAAAGCCACCTTTTCGGCAGAGAGTAGCGGGAACACCTGCGGCGCGGGCGGCAAGGTTGCCTGCATCGACCACGCCCCTGCCCAAGTAATTAGGACCTCCACCACTTTGCCGCGCAAGTCCTGCTCGCTCTCGAGGAAGACCAGCTTATTGGTCGGGGTGCGCCCTTTCCAGCGGCCGCGCACTTTTTCCTCGAATAGCACAGCGATGGTTTTGCCGACATAAGCGGCGTTGATCTCGGCGGCGATGCGCTCTTGGAGGTCTTCCAAGATACGAAAGCGGCGCATCTTTTCTTCTTCGGGGACGTCATCTTCCATCTTGCGAGCAGCAACGGTGCCCGGACGGGGTGAATACCGCGCCAGATGGGCGACATCCAACTTCAACTCGGCGAGCAGATCGGCCGTACGCTGGAACTGCGCCTCGCTCTCACCTGGAAAACCCACAATAATATCGGTAGCAATTGAGACGCCAGGCGTTTTATCCTTCAAATGGGCGCGAATCCGTTCGATCAGGCGGCGATAATCTTCGGCAGTGTAGCCGCGCTTCATGCGCCGCAGAATCTCGTCGTCTCCCGCTTGCACGGGCACTTCGATGTGAGGCATCACTTTGGGCAGTTCGGCAACCGCATCCAGCAAGTCGTCGGTGAGGTAATTGGGGTGGGAAGTCAGGAAACGGATGCGTTCCAAGCCCTCGATTTGGTGAACCAAACGCAACAAGCCGGCTAGCGAAGTGCCATCGGCTAAATCCTTGCCATAGCGATCGACGATTTGCCCCAATAAGGTGACCTCTTTGACCCCTTGGGCAACCAAAGAACGCACTTCTCCGATGATGTCGGCTGCTTGGCGGCTGCGTTCCACGCCCCGCCGGTAAGGGATAATGCAGAAGGTACAGGCGTGAGAACAACCCAAAACCGCCGAGACAAAAGCCGAGATCTGCCGACCGCGATGGCGTTGCGGCAGGACGAGATCGCCATCCATCAAGGCAAAGCGTTCCAGAGTGGCTTTCTCTTCGCTGGAACGGCTTTCGGATTGAGTGAGGTAAGTCACCAAAGGTCCAACGTCGGAAGGCGGAGAAAAGACATCCACGAAGGGGAAGCGCTGTTTCAACGGTTCGGCATTCTTGATTCCCACCAGACACCCCATCAGGTTGATGACCAAGTTGGGATTGCGCTCTTTCAAAGGGCGCAGAGAATGCAAGCGCCCATAGGCTTTGTCCTCAGCGCTCTGGCGCACGACGCAGGTGTTCAAGACGATCACATCGGCCGACTCGGGTTGTTCGGTCATCTGGTAGCCAAGCCGCTCCAACGCCGAGGCAACGCGTTGGGAGTCGGCAACGTTCATTTGACAGCCTTCCGTCCAAATGTGATATTTCATGTCCGATATTATACTCTATGTTACAATAACCGAGTTGTGTGTTTTGAGTGGTGAGTTTTGGATTGGTTTTTTATCGTCGATGACGAGGCACAAAGCTAAAGCCCGATGGGGGCTGCTGTTTGCCCTGATGTTGATCATTGGCGGGGTGGGATGGCGATTTACGAGCAATCCCGCCTTTCAAGATCGCTGGCTGTGGCGGTGGGAGCGTTTGCGCGTCTACGCCCAGGGCATCCTTGATCCGGTCGAACCGCCTCCCACGCCGTTGCCCGCCCCAGCGATTGCCGTCACCCGCCATCCAACTCCCACGGCTAGCCCAACCCTTGAGGGGGTAACGCCGCTCTCTCCGACCAGCACGCCCACGCCCTTTAGCCTGCCTGCAGCGGTAACCTTGCCTGCGCCGCGCTGGGAACGGCAGGATATCAACAATTGTGGCCCAGCGGCTTTGGCGATGTACCTGCGCTATTATGGTTGGGAAGGCGATCAATTCGACATCTCGGCGCTGATCAAACCGCAACGCGATGACCGCAATGTCAACGTGGACGAGTTGGCGTATTATGTCCGCACTCGCGCCGGCTGGCTGAACATCGAATACCGCGTTGGGGGTGACCTGACCTTGCTCAAACGGCTTTTAGCCGCCGGCTTGCCGGTCCTGATCGAGGAGAGCTTTTATTTCGAATCGCCGTTTTATCCCAACGATGATCTCTGGGCAGCACATTACAACCTGCTTACAGCTTATGACGACACCACCCAAACCTTTACCTCGCAGAACAGTTATTACGGCGCAAACCTAAGCGTCGGTTATGACGAATTGCAAAAGGAATGGCAGGTTTTCAATTACCTCTACATTCTCGTTTTTCGCCCCGATCAAACCCAAACCGTGCGCGACATCTTGGGGGAGGATTGGGATGTCGCCGTCAACCGCCAGAAAGCCCTCGATCTCGCCCAGAGTGAGACCCAAACCGATCCGCAGAACGCCTTTGCGTGGTTCAATTTGGGCACGAATTTGGTTTACTTCGAGCGCTACCCCGAAGCAGCGCTTGCCTATGACCAAGCCCGCCAATTGGGCTTGCCGCAGCGCATGTACCGCTATCAGTTCGGACCCTTTCTGGCATACTTTCATACTGGGCGCATGGAGGATCTCATGGCAATTGTCGAGTATGCGCTCAAGCGCACACCGAACTCCGAAGAAGCCCTGCTGTGGCGCGGTTGGGCGCACTATCGCAAGGGGGAACTCCAGCAAGCGGTGCAGGATTTCCGTGCCGCTTTGGAGCAAAATCCCACTTACGTCGATGCCCAATACGCTTTGAACTTTGTGCTGAACAACCCCTAATGCTTGGAGGCAGCGCGGCGCTCGAGCAGTACGAAGCTGGCTGCCATGATCAACCAGCAGAGGACCTGAAGGGTGCGCCAGCCGCCTGGCAACAGCGGGCTATCGGCGCGCCAGGTCTCCAAAACGAGCAGCGCGGCGGCGCAGACCAGCGTAAACTGCAAAAAAACCTCTCCCGCAAAGCGGCTCTGCCCCCAGCGGCGCCAAAAACCCGCCAGGATGAGCAAGGCTGCCAAGCTGTAATACAGCGGCAGGGGATGTCGCTGCACACCCCAGAGCTCAATCCCCCATGGCAGGGCGGTAGGATTGCCGATGGGCTCGCCGGCAGCAGCCGCGGCCAGCCCGAGAAAAACGCCCCAAACTGCCAACAGCGGGGTGAGCGCATCCAGTGTTGACCACAGCTCCAGCTTTTGGCGCTGAGCGTAGATCATCATCGCCAGCAAGCCGACAATCGCCCCTGCCCAGGGGTCGAGCAAACCACCATCTGGCGAAAGCAGGGTGAGCGGGGCGCGGGAGAAAAGCGAGAAATGTTGGGCGGCAAAAGCAAGGCGCGCAGCCAGCAGACCGCCTCCTAAAGCAAGGAAGACCAACGTGTTGAGTTGATTTGCTGTCAGCCCCGCCTTGGGCAGGCGGCGTTCGGCAAAGCTGATGCCGAGGATCAGCCCGACCAACGCCAAAAGCAATGGCAGGCGCAAGGCAAGGGGTCCGATTTGCAGGATGGGCAGCATCAGCGGCTTTCCTTCAGCAGCGATTCAAGACGCGTTTGCAGCCCGGCTTCAGTCAGCGGGCCGCCGATGACCACCTCGCGAATCACGCCCTGCCGATCGATGAAGAAGGTAGTTGGCAGTGAGAACACCTGATAAGCTCTGACGGCTGCGCCTTGGGTATCCAGCAAAATGGGGAAAGTGAGCTGCATTTCATCGATCAATTGATAGACTTTGGGCAGGCTATCCTGTGTGCTGGCGTTGATCCCTAACAAGATAAACTCCGAGCCGCCTTGTTCATAGAAGCGTTGCATGGCTGGCATCTCGGCGCGGCAGGGCGGGCACCAAGAAGCCCAGAAGTTGACGATCAGCGGCTTGCCGCGCAGTTGCGATAGCGTAATGGTTTCCCCACCCGTGCTCTCGAGGGTGAAATCGGGTGCTAGGAACCCCTTGTGCGCAGCAATGGGAGGGGTTGCAGAGAGGGCAGCCGACGGGAGGCGGCTGACCCAAATCCAAAACAACCCCAGCCCTAAAATCAGGACGGCGCTCCAGCGTAGCGTGAAAAAGGCCTGCATAGCTCCATTATATCCTCGAAATCGGAGCGCTTTCGTCTCCTCTGTCCCTCTAACCGCCAACAAAGGTTAAGATTTGATGATTAAGGGCTAATTTTTTTGATATTTTGTAGAAATATGATAAAATATGCCTACGATAAATCGACACAAACTAGATATTCCATCGTGGTGGTTCGGTGATCAAATTTTTTTAAGGAGGAAAATATGGACAATAACAATCACAAAACTCATAAAATCGCGGCGGGGAGCACAGCGGTCAAGCAAGGTCCCTCTAACCAAGATTGGTGGCCAAATCAATTGAACCTGCACATCCTGCACCAACACCACCCCGCCTCGAATCCGCTCGGCGAAGATTTCGATTATGCAGAGGAGTTCAAAAAGCTGGATTACTGGGCGTTGAAGAAAGACCTTGCCGAGCTGATGACCACTTCTCAGGACTGGTGGCCGGCAGATTGGGGGCATTATGGCGGGCTGATGATCCGCATGGCTTGGCACAGCGCCGGCACCTATCGCACCGGCGACGGCCGCGGCGGAGGCAGCACCGGCAACCAGCGCTTTGCGCCGGTTAACAGTTGGCCGGATAACGTCAATTTGGACAAAGCCCGCCGCTTGCTCTGGCCGATCAAGAAGAAATATGGCAACAAAATCTCTTGGGCAGATTTGATGATCCTGGCCGGCAATGTGGCGTTGGAGACCATGGGAGTCAAGACCTTTGGCTTTGGCGGCGGACGGGAGGACATCTGGCAACCGGAAGAGGACATCTACTGGGGTTCGGAATCCGAGTGGCTGGGCGATAACCGCTACAGCGGCGACCGTGAACTGGAAAACCCCTTGGCGGCCGTGCAGATGGGCTTGATCTATGTCAACCCCGAAGGGCCCAACGGCAACCCTGATCCGGTGGCTTCGGGACGCGATGTCCGCGAAACCTTCCGCAGGATGGGCATGAACGACGAGGAGACCGTTGCCCTTGTCGCCGGCGGACATACCTTCGGCAAAGCGCACGGCGCCGGTGATCCCAGCTTGGTCGGCCCCGACCCTGAAGCCGCTCCCCTCGAACAGATGGGCTTGGGCTGGAAGAGCCGCCATGGCAGCGGCAAAGGCTCCGATACGATCACCAGCGGCATCGAAGGTGCCTGGAAACCCAATCCAACCCAGTGGGATATGGGGTACTTTGATATGCTCTTTGGCTATGAATGGGAATTGACCAAAAGCCCGGCCGGCGCCTACCAATGGACGCCGAAGAACGTCAAGCCCGAACACCTGATCCCTGATGCCCATGACCCGACCAAAAAATATCCGCCGATGATGACGACTGCCGATCTTTCGCTGCGCTTCGACCCAGGCTTTGAGCCGATCGCGCGCCGTTTTCATCAAGACCCGCAAGCTTTCGCCGATGCCTTTGCCCGCGCGTGGTTCAAGTTGACCCACCGCGATATGGGTCCCAAGAGCCGCTACCTTGGGCCTGAAGTGCCGCAGGAAGACCTGATCTGGCAAGACCCTATCCCGGCGGTGGATCATCCCTTGATCGATGCCACCGATATTGCCGAGTTGAAGGCGAAAATTCTGGCTTCGGGGCTTTCGATTTCGGAATTGGTGTACACGGCGTGGTCGTCTGCTTCTACCTTCCGCGGTTCGGATAAACGCGGCGGCGCCAACGGGGCGCGCATCCGCCTTGCGCCGCAAAAAGACTGGGAAGTGAACCAACCCGAACAGTTGGCGAAGGTGCTTTCCACGCTGGAAGGCATTCAGCAGGCTTTCAACGACGCTCAGAAGGACGGTAAAAAAGTCTCGCTGGCTGACCTGATCGTGCTCGGCGGTTGTGCTGCGATCGAAGCAGCAGCGAAGGCGGGCGGCTACAACGTGGAAGTGCCCTTTACGCCTGGCCGCGCTGATGCCTTGCAGAAGCAAACCGATGTCGAGTCCTTCGCCGTGCTGGAGCCGCAGGCGGATGGCTTCCGTAATTATGTCAAAACCGCCTACACCATCTCTCCGGAGAAGATGCTGATCGACAAAGCCCAACTGCTCACCTTGAGCGCGCCGGAAATGACCGCCTTGGTGGGCGGACTGCGCGTGTTAGGCGCAAATTACGGCGGCGCGAAGCATGGCGTCTTCACCGACCGCCCTGGCGTGCTGAGCAACGATTTCTTCGTCAACCTGACCGATATGGGCATCGAGTGGCAGCCAACATCGGAAGACGAGCAGCTCTATGAAGGGCGTGATCGCAAGACCGGCGAGTTGAAGTGGACGGCAACCCGCGTAGACTTGGTGTTCGGCGCCAATTCGCAGTTGCGCGCGATTTCCGAAGTATACGCGCAGGACGACAACGGCGAGAAATTTGTGCGCGACTTTGTGGCTGCATGGAACAAGGTCATGAACTTGGATCGCTTCGACCTTCCCAAATCGAACGGGCGGCGATAACTTCGCTCCCTTTCTCGGCGCATTGAAGAGCACTACCAAGCCCATCTTGCAGAGGCTTGCAAGATGGGCTTGTTATTTTCGCGGCGGGTTTGGCGCGGGTCGAGGATGCGGGTGTTCTCTCCGCCGTACCGAGACCCGCTGCGGGGTTTCGACAGGCTCAACCCGCGACCCCCATCCCCGGCCCTTCCCCCGAAGGGAGTTGCTCCCCTCGCCTGCAGCGCGGGAGAGGGGCTGGGGGCGCCGCCCTGAGCTTGTCGAAGGGTGAGGGCAGCCTCCCCCCTTTAGGGGGGATTGAGGGGGGGCCGGCATAAGAAATTGAGGGGGGTCCGCAAGGAGGGATTGAAGAGGCTCAAATCCGCGCTGTTGAGCAATGTTATAATTCCCCTTACCTATGATGATCTTATCCGTCGGGATGCCACGCGCCGGTTCTGGCTGGTACTATAACCTGATGCACGATCTGATCGTTGCCGCCGGGGGGCAGGATGCCCGCCAGATGCGCGCCCGCTACCATTTACAGTCGATCTTAACCGAGGTCAACTGCAACCTCGGGGCTCTGACCCCGCGCAGGCTGCTGCTCTCCTTATTGCCTTCGCTGTTTGGCAATACCTATGTGCTCAAAGCTCACGCCGCACCGACCCCGCTGGCAAAATGGTGCTTACAACAGGGCTGGATGAAAGCAGCTTATATCTACCGCGACCCGCGCGATGCCCTGCTATCGGCTTACGAAAACGGCAAGCGAGCCCGTGAGAAGGGCAATCGCAACGCCTTTGCCGAATTGGTAGATTTCAACCAAGCGCTGGACTTTATGCGTCAATACGTTGCAATTTCGGAGCAGTGGCTGGCGATTCCCAAGGTGCTCTCGACCCGCTATGAGGACCTGCTTGCCGATTATGCCTCCGAAGCTCATCGCCTAGCGCGGTTCTTGGAGTTAGATCCTACCTCGACAAAGATCCAAGCGGTGATCGAGCGTTATCAGCCACAACGCTCGCGCGAGGATCAAAAGGGATTGCACTTTCGGCAGGGCAAAATCGGCCGTCACCGTCAGGTCTTTAGCGAACAAGAAGTCGACCTGCTCAACCGCACTTTTCATCCCTACCTGATCGCCCACGGTTATCCCGTGTGAGCTTATCGGTCGCTGTTCAGAAGGCAAGCAAGGCTCAGAGAGGCTGCCCGCTTGCCGCGGGCGGCGGTGAAAGCCGTTTGCAAGGTTACCCAAATGACGGTAAAATAGAAGCGCTTTCTCGATGTGAAGGGAAGTTCGCGAAAAAGCTGGCAAGATAATGTAAAGAAATTTTGCTTGACTCATGCATCTTGCCGCCAAAAATCGATGCTGCGATAGGAAAAAACCCCGTGAACATTACCAACGCCTCTCCAAAACGCATCCTGATCGACACCGATCCAGGCATCGATGACTCGGCTGCCATCCTGCTGGCACTTGCTTCGCCTGAGCTACAGGTCGAAGGTTTGAGCATCGTGCACGGGAATTGTTCGGTGGATCAAGGGGTTGTCAATGCCCTTTCGATTTTAGAACTCGCCCAAGCCATCCATGTGCCGGTGGCGCGCGGATGCGAGCTGCCGCTGGTGCAACCTTCCCTGCTGGCGCCAGAAACGCATGGACAGAGTGGTTTAGGGTATGCCGAACTGCCCCCACCAAGCCTCAAGCCGCTCTCCCAACACGCCTGTGACTTTTTAATCGAGCGCACGCTCAGCGCTGCGGGTGAACTCTCCATCGTTGCGATCGGACCGCTGACCAATCTCGCTCTGGCTTTGCGCAAAGAGCCGCGTCTCGCCGAGGCTGTCAAAGAGATTTTCATCATGGGGGGAGCCATCCGCCACGAGGGCAACACCACCCCGCTGGCAGAATTCAACACCTATGTCGATCCGCACGCCGCCCATATTGTCTTTCATAGCGGCATCCCGATTACCCTCGTCCCGCTGGATGTCACCTATCAATGCATCCTGACCGAAGCCCATCTGCAAACGATCGAGCAAGTCCCCTCGCCCATTGCAGTGTTTCTCCGTCAAGCTACCCGATTTTACATGGAATTTCACGATGAGTATCAATCCATTGAGGGATGTGTGATCAACGATCCGCTGGCTTTGGCTTTGACTTTCCGACCCGACTTATGCGATGTAGAAGAATTGTATGTGGATGTTGACATTAGCGGTGGCGTGTGTATGGGCAAGACTTTTGCCGATTTTTATCGCATGAGTGACAAGCCGGCAAATATGAAAGTGGCTTTAGGGGTGCGGGCGGATGCGTTTCTGGATCTGTTTGTCGAGCGGATCACCGCTTTGAGCCGAAAACTTCTTGAAGAGGAGGTGAAAAGAGGACCATCGATCGAGCCGTTAGCGAGGAGAAAGTAAGCCGAGGGTGTTGGTATTTTTAACGTTTCATTCATCTCAAAAAACCGAAAGGAGTTTTTGCCATGAAATTTTTTGAATCGCTCAAACGAGATTTCAACACCATGACGTGGGTTTTGATCCCGGTGGCAATTGCCATCAATGTCGTGATGGGGCAAATTGTGGTCGTCCTGCGTCTGCCGGTCTATTTGGATTCGATCGGCACCATGGTGGTGGCTGCCTTATGCGGTCCTTGGGCAGGCGCGCTGACCGGCACGCTGTCGAACATCATTTGGGGGCTGGCAATCGATCCGAATGCCTTCCCGTGGTGGCCAGTGGCGTTTTTCATCGGTTTGGTGACCGGGATTTGCGCCAATGCCGGCTTGTTCAAAAATATTTGGAAGGCGATCATCACTGGCTTTTTAGTTGCCCTCACCGCTGCGATTGTCTCCACCCCGATCGCCGTTTACCTCTATGGCGGCATTACCGCCAGCGGCTCTGCCTTCATCACCGCCTACCTGTTGCAGACCGGGCGCGGGGTGATTGAGGCGGTCTTCAGCACCAACTTCTTGGTGGAGCCGATTGATAAGATTTCGACCGCTTTGCTGGCTTTTGCCATCATCCAAGGTTTATCCATGCGCTTCGTTGCCCGTTTTTCGCGTCCACAGAACGTTGAGATTCAGGAAGGCGCTGGCAAGACCCAGCTTTGGATTGCCTTGGGGGTGGTTGTGGTCTTGATCCTGATTGCTGCGATTATCTTGGTGCGCATCTTAGCGCCGTCAAGCTAATGCGACGCACCTTGTAAGGTTGCTGGGGAACTCGGCGGGCGGGTTTCGACAAACTGATGCTGCTTTCCTGAAGATCGAGAAGTAAAGCAGCGCGCATCGAGACCCGCCTTTCCCGCCTTTTGGGTGCTTTTGTTTCCTATTGGCGACCGCTTTCACCGTCTCCTCTTCGAGTCGAGCGAAGGGGTGTTGCGTAGAAAGGATGGCAATGCACGAAAGACTATCGTTTTATGTGAAACGCGAAAGTGTTCTGCACCAGCTCAACCCACTGACCAAGCTGACGCTCATCTTTGGGCTGATCTTACCGGCTTTCCTGGTGCCGTATTACTGGACACCGCACTTGCTTTTGATTCTAGTTGTCTTCCCTTTGGCTTTCTTGGGAAAAGTTCAGCGCGAATATTTCTCCGCTGCAACGCGATTGATCTTGCCGGCGATTGGCTTTCTCTTCGTCATGCAAGCCTTGTTTATCCCAGGCGGGCAAACCATCTTGGCGGAGGTTTGGTTTCTCACCCTGACGCAGGAAAGCCTGATGTTTGCCTTTGCCAATGCCATCCGCATCTTCGTGATGATTTCTGCGTTCACCCTGTTTATGTTGACCACCCATCCCAGCGAGTTGATGTCTGACCTAACCCAACGCGGCTTACCTGGGCAATTTGCCTATGTGATCATTGCTACCCTGCAAATCATCCCGCAAATGCAAGCCAAAGCCAATACCATCATCGCTGCCCAGCGTTCGCGGGGCTTAGATACCGAATCGAGCTTTGTCCGACGCGTTCGCGCCCTGGTGCCCTTGGTAGGGCCTTTGGTCTTTGGGTCGTTGGTTGAAGTCGAGGAGCGCGCCATCGCCATCGAAGCGCGAGGCTTCACGTCGCGGCGCCCGAAAACCTCGCTGCGCGAAATCATGGATCGCCCGTTGGATAAAGGGTTGCGCTGGCTGCTGCTGGCGGTAATGCTTGCCTCTGTGGTCAGTCGGATTTGGTTTTCATAGAGAGTTGCCATGCCCATTGTAAAACTTCATCAGGTTACCTATCATTATCCGTTCACCGAGAGCCCTGCTTTACAAGACATCCATTTTGAGATAGAAGAAGGGGAATTTGTTGCCATCATCGGGCCAAACGGCGCCGGCAAGTCCACCCTTTGTTACACTCTGGCTGGTTTTATCCCCCATTTCTACAAAGGCGAACTAAAAGGGGTAGTTGAGGTTGAAGGCGTCTCTGCGCAAGATTCTAACCTTCCCGATTGGGTGCAGAAGGTGGGCTTGGTGTTTCAAAATCCGTTCAACCAGATCAGCGGGGCAAAGTACACCGTCTTCGAGGAAGTCGCCTTTGGATTAGAGAACCACGGTGTGCCGCGTGCCGAGATCATCCGCCGTGTCGAAGAGGTGTTGCAGATGACCGGCATAGCCGATCTCGCCGATCGCTCACCCTATTCGCTCTCCGGCGGACAACAACAACGCGTGGCGCTGGCTTCGATCTTGGTGATGCAGCCCAGAGTGTTGGTGCTGGATGAGCCCACCTCGCAGATGGATCCCATCGGCACGCGAGAAGTGTTCGGCGTGATCCGCAAGATGGCCGAACAGGGGATGACGGTGGTGATGGCGGAACATAAGATGGAGTGGATTGCTCAGTTTGCCGATCGGGTCATTGCCCTGTATGAGGGCAAGATTTTCCTCGAAGGCCGACCGCAGCAGGTGCTGACCGATGAACGCCTGCCGGAAAAAGGGTTTGGCGTCTCGCGGTATACCATCACGGCGCGGCTCGCTGCTCAACGGGGATTGTGGCAAGCGGAGCGTCCCTTGCCTATCACGCTGGACGAAGCAGTGGCAGGCTTCTCAGCCACCCTGAACTCCTCTCCCAATAAGAGCCGACGATGAACATCCAGATCGAGAACCTTACCTTTCGTTACCCCAATGGTGTCCTCGCCTTGCAGGAGGTCTCTTTGGAGATCACTGCAGGCGAACAGGTTGCCATCATCGGACAAAATGGCGCCGGCAAGACCACTTTGGTCAAACATCTGAACGGCTTGCTGTTGCCCACCGAAGGCAAAGTGCTGATCGGCGATTGGGACACACGTTCCTATCCGGTTGCCAAGCTCGCTCAACGGGTTGGCTATGTCTTCCAAAACCCCGATGAACAGTTGTTCACCAAAACCGTTGCCGATGAGATCGCTTTTGGGCCACGCAACTTGGGCTATTCTGCTGAGCGCGTCGAGGCGTTGATCGAAGATGCCCTGCAGTTGACCCACTTGCAAGCGATGCGCACCTCCAACCCCTATGACCTCTCCCCAACCTGGCGCAAAATGGTGGCTGTGGCATCCATCCTGGCAATGGATACACCGGTGCTGGTCTTCGATGAACCGACCACCGGGCAGGACGCCGCTTCGGTGGGACGTTTAGCCGCTATCATCGCTGAATTGAAGCGCCGCGGCAAGACCGTTTTGACCATCACCCACGACATTGACTTTTGCGCCGAAAACTTCGAACGGGTGATCGTGATGGGTCAAGGCCGCGTGTTGTTGGATGGCGCAGCCAAAGAGGTGTTGGGGCAGGAAGCGATTCTCGCTCAGACCTATGTTGAGCCGCCTCAAATCACCCGTTTAGGGCTGCGCTTGGGGCTGGAAGAGATCGTCTGCACACCGCAAGAATTCCTCACCTCACTGGAAAAGCGTTGCGCCGCATGAGCCTGCGCGCCCGTCAGACGATTGCTTATTATGCTGCCTATTTCCTGCTTGGGGCAACCATTGCTTCCCTAGGCCCTAGTTTGCTATATCTTGGAGCGAACACCGCCACCCAAACGGCGGATTGGGGCTTGTTATTTCTAACCCGCTCAGCAGGCTATCTGAGCGGCTCTCTGGTGGGGGGAAGGCTATTCCAACGCTGGAATGGCTCTCGTCTGCTGGCAGCGGCGTTGCTGGGCGCGGCGGCGGCTTTGGGCGTTCTTCCCGCGATTACCGCTTTTTCTCTGTTGATGGCGGTCATGTTCATTATCGGCGCGTGTGAAGGTGGGTTAGATGTCGGCTGTAATCTGCAACTGGTGTGGACGGTTCGCCAGCGCTCGGCTCCCTATCTCAACGGCATGTTCCTGTTGGCGGCATTGGGAGGCGTGATTTCACCCCTGCTGTTTTCGCTCAGCGGTGGCACGTGGGCATATCGCACGTTGGCGTTGCTCAAGCTGCCGCTGGCAGCCGTTTTTCTGTTCATCCCCGCTCCCGATCCTTCTCAAGAAGAGAGCAAATCTTCTAAGGGCGGTTTGAGTCCCTTTTGGTTTGGGGTATTTTGCCTGATTGTCTTGATTTACGTTGGCGGGGAGGTATCGTTTAGCGGTTGGCTGTTTTCGTATGCCTTTTCGCTGAATGTTGCCACCGAAAGGACGGCTGGGATGCTCACTTCCTTCTACTGGGTGGGGATTCTCTTAGGACGGGCAGCGGCAATTCTGATCACCCAACGCTTTGAATTGCGCCGTGTGGTGCTGGCTTGTTTGAGTGGGCTCCTGTTGAGCTTGGGGGTGATCCTCTTTGATCCCCTTTCGTCCCTTTTGCTTTGGATCGGCGCGCTGGGCTTTGGCTTTTGCCTCGCTCCGCTCTTCCCCACCACTTTCGCTTTCTTAGAAAGGCAGGCAGCCATCTCTGGATCGCGGGCGGGCATCTTGTGGGCAAGCGGGAGTTTAGGGGCGATGTTTTACCCTTGGCTGATCGGGCAGCAGATGGCACAGCGTGGCTCTCTGAGCTTGATGTCGATCTTGGGCATCAGTTTTGGCGCTGCGTGGCTTTTCTTTTGGTGGGTTTCGGGGCGGCTTCAGCGCGGCTTGACCACCAGTTCGTCATAGCCGGAAAGCGCGCACGGCTGGCGCTGATAGACAACATCCTCCAGTTCGGCGAGAACGATCTCGGCAGTCGTGTAAATCGTACAGCCTTTGACCAAATGCCCGCCAAGCGTCTTACCTTCTCCATCGGCGATGGCGATATGCAGGTGTGATCCGTTCACCGAAACCGTGCCCGTGATGGAGACGATTTCGAATGGTCCCTCGTACTCGTTGTAAGTGGAACGATTCGCCAGACGCAAGGTGGCGTGCGTCAGGCTGCCCACTGCGCTGAGCACGACCCCTGCCTGAATGTTTTTGGCATGGACAAAAGCCTGGATTTCATCGAACAGGTCTTGGTTGGGTACAAGTCGAAAGGTGTGAAAGTTTGTCATCGGTCTCTCCGTACCTTGTAAAGCTCTTGACGATTGACGCTCAAGGCAGTGGTTTGTCGAAGGTTTCAAGGGGGGTATCACCCCTTTACAAGTGTAGGTTTTTCATGAGCCTGTAGCGCTAGTAGAGAAGGATGGCCAAGGCTGCGGGTAGAAACGCCCCAATGGCAAA
>FWPU01010225.1_pt1 | contig 14122 bp, 13 predicted proteins | sample 2228361 | NCBI WGS metagenome assembly FWPU01 (sample SAMEA103939777, study PRJEB20133) | metagenome
TCGGCCGTCTGCGGGAACGAGCCGATCGTCGTTGTCGGCAGGAGGGGCAAGCGCAGCCGTTGCTGCTGCGCCTCGGCCCGGACCGGATAAGGCGACCGCTGGATTGCCTGGCCATCGAGCGCGGCCACCCGGGCCCGCACCTCCGGGTTGACGCGCAGCGGCGAGGCGTTCCGCTCAGCGAGCAAGCGCCGGTTCGCCTCCAGCTCCGCCGCAATCGCCCCGCTCCCTGCGTTCACCGCCCGCGTCAGCAGGACAACTTCCTCCAGCTTCTGCTCCGCAAAGGCCAGCCAGGAGCGGATGGCAGGATCCAGCTCATCCTCTAAGCGGACGTCGTATGGGACATGGAGCAGGGAGCAGGAGGTCGAGATCATCAGCCGGTCGGCTGGCACGTGCTGCTGGATCTGGCCGAGGAGATCGAGGGCAGCCGCCAGATCGGTCACCCAAACGTTGCGCCCGTCCACCACGCCGGCGCAGAGCCATGTGTCCGGCGGGAACCCATGCCGCTGCATCAGCTCCAGGTTCTGCCGCCCGCGCATGAAATCGAGCCCGATGCCCTCCACCGGCAGACCCGCCAGCACCGGGTATGCCGCCCCCACGTGGCCATAGGCCGTCTGCACCAGCAGCTTTGCGCCGCGCTTGGCCCCGGCCAGACGGTGATAGGCCCGTTCTAGCGCCGCCAGCTCGGCCGGTGTCCGGTCCTGGCAGAGCACTGGCTCATCGAGCTGAATCCATTCGGCGCCCGCCGCCGCCAGCCGCGCGATCGCCTCCTCATAGACTGGGAGCACGGCATCGAGCAGATCGAGCGGTGCCAGCTCGTCATCCGCGCTCTTGCCAAGGAGGAGGAGCGTCAGGGGGCCGACCAGCACCGGCTTGGCCGGCACACCCGCCGCGCGGGCCTCAGCGAGTTCGGCGAATGGCTTTTCGCTCGCCAGGCGGAACTGCTGACCGCGCCAGAATTCTGGCACCAGGTAGTGATAGTTCGTGTCGAACCACTTGGTCATCTCAAGGGGGCGGACTGCGCCCGGGCCGCTGCGCCCGCGCGCCATCGCGAAATATGTCTCCAGATCGACGACTGGCCCAGTCCAGCCGTAGCGCGGCGGGACGGCGCCCACCAGGGCCACCGCGTCGAGTACGTGGTCATACAGCGAGAAGTCGTTGACCGGAATCAGGTCCAGCCCGGCCGCGCGCTGTGTCGCCCAGTTGGCGGTGCGGACTGCGCGAGCGGTCGCTTCGAGGTCGGCTGCCGGGCGCTTGCCGCTCCAGTAGCCTTCGAGCGCCCACTTCAGTTCCCGGCGCTTGCCGATGCGCGGAAAACCTGGAATGGTTGCGATTGCCATAATTGCCTCCTCTCCCTCACTGCGCGAGCGTGCTTCCTACTCGGCGGAGCAAGCGGATCTGGAGGATGGAGTGTAGGGCTGAATGGCCCTTGCTGTCACCGCAGCCATCGTGGGAGCGATCAATTGCGCGACTGTGCCTGCTTGCCGTCTCTGACGCGCACGAGCCTACCCACAATCACCCCTATAACGGCACCCAAACCAGGAACAAGCGATGCCACAAAGAGCGCGGAAAGGAGCAAGAGAAACCAGGCGAGATCCGGATCCGAATCCTGAGTGATGAGGCTGGCGTAGACGAGCAGGGCCACGGGAACGATGGCCCATGTCGCTGGCCACCACCAGGTCCGCGCTTGAACTCCAATCCAGCATGCCGCACCAAACCAGGCGACCATCACGAGGAGCACGGCGGGAAGCTCACCCTGAGTCGCGAGCAAGGTCGTCCATCCGGCAACGTGCAAGAGGAGCGCCGCGCAAACGATCCTCAACGCGTCCCACTGAGCGTGATCGCGCGAGGTAGGACGAGCCGGAGCGCGACGCACCGCCGAAGGAGACCCAGGCCACGTGTGGGCTCCATGAGCGATGTTAGCTGCGCTGATGCGCGCATAGAAGCTGTGACTGCGCTCGCGATCGTGTTGGTCAGTCCGGGGCATGTGGCTCTCCCTCTCGCGGCGCAAGATAGGTATTGAGACTGTCCGGCGCTGGTGACCACAACGCATCTGTATCGCAGGATAGGGAGAGGCACATGCCACGGCATCGTAGAACATACGGATACCGCTGACCGGTGACCGAGCTCGCGCTGCTACACAGGCACGTCCGATCAGCCGGGATTGGGTAGCTTCACTGGCTGCAGTGCCGGCATCACGAGCACAGCAACCTTGGGATGCCGGGCCTCTGCTCGACCTGGCAGACGTGGGATGCCAATCTGCGCGGTGCTCCAGTCGAATTCGCCTTCACCAGCACGATCGATTGCCGGCGCCAGATCCTTCTCGCTTTGGGCATCGACACGTGCCCAGCCGGTCCGGCTCTGGTCCTGCCGCAGCATCGCGTCAAGCTCGTCCGTTCTGTCGCGCTTGATTGACGCTTTTTCGTCACGACGCCCTATCCTCAATATGACCACACAGTGGTGGCGAAGCGCTGGTTACTCTGCTGATCCGAGGAAGCTCCGCACGGTGGCGATGTCACGCTGCGCGGCCTGAAAGAGCATGTTCGCGTCGGTGTTGCAGCACAAGAAGCGGGCCCCAAGCTCGTGCCAGCGCTGCAGCGCGCTCGCTTCTCGCTCCACCTGGCCGGCGGCAATGCCATGACGCTGGCACGCCTGGATCACGCGGCTGACCGCGGCGATGAAGTCCGGATGGCTAGTCTGGCCAGGGATGCCAAGTGAGATCGAAAGGTCTTGCGGGCCGATTAAGACGACTTCCACGCCCGGCACCGCGGCAATCTCGTCAATAGCCTCCACCCCTTTGCGGGATTCAACCTGAACAACCAGCATCGTCTCGGCGTTGGCCCGCTCGATGGCGATCCCCGGATGGAGCCGGGCATAGGCATAGCGCGCGTCTCCGCCCGCACCCCGGCGCCCGAGCGGCGGGTACTTTGCAAAACTCACCGCCGCCTCAACCTGCTCCCGCGTTTCCACCCGTGGGATGATGATGCCCTGTGCCCCGGAATCGAGCGCCCGCGCGATGAAGGGATAGGCGAGATCGGTGACGCGGACCAGCGGCGTGATGTCGCACAGGAGAGAGGTCTGCACCAGCGTCAGGATTGTCTCCCAATCGAACATGGCGTGCTCCATGTCGAAGAAGAGAAAGTCAAAACCGGCCTGGGCCATCAGCTTGACGGTACCGACTGAGCGCGCCTCACTGATGATCGGCCCGACCACGGTTTTCCCTTCACGCAACGCTGCTTTCGTCCGGTTGACTTGCATGATCCCTCCCGCTGCTGTGGTTAGCTCTGGCGTGCGCCCGCGGGGCAGCCAGTGCCGAGACGCCGCCTCCTCTGACGGAGGGCGATCATACCGAAGTCAGACCCGGTGGGAAAACGGATCGTCGTGCGATCATTCACGAGACGCTCGCGCTAGCTGCTCAAGGAGGTGAGCCGTGCCATTTCCACCAGTCGATCCGCGCATCGAGGAGTACATGCGCTCCTTGGCCAGCCGGCACGATGAGCCGGTGTTGCTGGAGATGGAGCGCCTCGCGCAGGAGCGGTCGTTCCCCATCGTCAATCGCCTGGTGGGTGAGCTGCTCGAAGTGCTGGCCTTGTCAATCGGGGCGCGCACCGTGTTTGAAATGGGCAGCGGCTTTGGCTATTCCGCCTACTGGTTTTCCCGGGCGGTTGGACCGGCTGGCCGCGTGATCTGCACGGATGGCGACCCGGTCAACCGGGCACAAGCGGAGGATTTCCTCCGGCGTGCCGGTCGCTGGGACCGCATCGACTATCGCGTGGGCTGGGCGCAGGAAATTCTGCAAGCGACGCCCGGTCTCTTCGACATTGTCTATTGCGACATCGACAAGGCAGACTATCCCGAGGCGTTCCGCCTTGCCCGCGATCGGATCCGCCCCGGTGGGCTCTATCTCTGCGACAACGTGCTGTGGTCGGGCCGGGTGGCCGAGAGCGAGCGGGATGCGGCCACGGAGGCGATTCTCCGCCACAACGAGCTCGTCTACAGCGACCCAGCGTTTGATGCCTGCATTATCCCGACGCGGGATGGGGTCATGGTGGCCCGGAAGCGCTCCTGACTCAGCGTGCCTCCCCAGGGATAGGCCAGTGATCGGGCACCCGCACCGCTTCGTCAGCGCCTGGCCACGGGGGCATGGTCACCATGATGAAGCAGAATGGCTCATCGCCGATGGTGCGGAACTGAAAGTGGGCCCCAACCGGGATGGAGAGGGACGTGCCTGGACCGACTTCCTCGACCGACTCCAGATCGCCCAGCTTGCGCCAGACCTGCGCCCGCCCGCTGACCACGTACCAGAGCTCCTCCACTGTCCGGTGCCGCACGGCAAGAGAGACGTGGCCAGGCGGGAGCGTGCCGTGTGCCATGCTCCCCCGCTGGCCGGTCACCAGAACCCGGATCTCGGACAGGTCCGGAGCCAGCACGTCATAGTGGGCTGGCAGGGCGCGTGTCTGAAACGGATGCACTGGCTCAGACGGCTGGGCACTGGCGTTGGCCCCTCCCATCAATCCTCACCCTGTGCCTTGGTGAACCCGAGCGCTCCATCAAACGTTTGCAGCTTCTCCAGATGCATCCAGCGATACTGAGCGCCGATCCGCTGCACGAGGTCGAGAATCTGGCCGTCAGTGACCTCCGCGTTGGGATCACGCGCCAGGAACCGGCATCGCCAGTGATCAACACACGCGGTCAGCGCGCCGGTCGGTGGATAGACCCGCGTTCCGCGGTTCGAGATCATCTTCAGCGCAAGCGGCGTGTCAGCAGCAAGGATCTCGAGGCTGGCGCCGAGCGCATCCGGCGTTGCATCGGCCTCAACGAAGACGTCAACGCCGACCACCTGGCGCGCTGCCGGCCGCACCGCGACGACACCCGGCGAAGCAGGCATCTGCACGGGACGGCGCTCCCGGTGCGCCCAGGCCCGGCTCGTCCGGCCGAGGTTCGCAATCACGGCATCGGCGAACGCCGAGGTCGTCGCAGCGCCAGCATCGCCAGCGACATCCCGTGTCCGCGCCGTGCCCTCCTCCCAGGTGACCGCCACGGCCTGCTCAACCCGGTCTGCGACGTCGAACTGGCCGATATGGCGCAACATCAGCACGGCCGAGAGGATCACCGCCGTTGGGTTCGCGACGTTCAGCCCGGCGTACTTGGGCGCCGAGCCGTGAACCGCCTCGAAGATCGCGACCCGGTCGCCAAGGTTCGCCGACGGCGCGAAGCCAAGTCCGCCGACGAGCGCAGAGGTCAAGTCGCTCAAAATATCCCCGTTCATATTCGTCGTCACAATGACATCGAACTGCTCGGGGCGCTTCACCAGTTGATGCGCACAGTTATCGACCACAATGTGGCTGGCGGCGATCGCTGGATGCTCAGGCGCGATCTCCTCGAACGTTCGCTTGAGCATCCCTTCAGTCAACTTCATGATGTTCGCCTTGGTCGCGCAGTGAACGGACCGTCGCCCCTCGGCCTCGGCGTAGGCAAACGCGAGCCGGACAATCCGCTCGCATCCCTGCCGGGAAATGAGCTTGAGACACTGCGCCACGCCTGGCGTCTGCATGTGCTCGATGCCAGCGTACAGATCCTCCACGTTCTCTCGGATCACCACCAGGTCGATGCCACGCCCCGAATAGGGCGTGGGCACACCGGGCATCTCGCGGACTGGGCGAATGTTGGCGTATGTCTCAAAGAGCTTACGCAGGGTGACGTTCGCGCTTTTCTCCCCGTACCCAACGGGAGTTTCCAGTGGGCCTTTCAACACCACCCCGGTCCGGCGAATGGACTCGATGGTTTCGGCGGGCACGCCAGTGGCGATACCCCGCTTGAAGACACTGGCGCCAGCCTCGCACTCCTCCCACGCGATCTGTGCACCGGCCGCATCAAGAATGCGCCGGGCTGCCCCGATCACTTCTGGCCCGATCCCATCGCCCGGTATCACGGTGACTGGCCGGCGTGGCTGACCCCGCTGTTCTTCGCTCACTCCTACGCTCCCTCACACATGCCTTACTCTTCGCTGGCTCGCATCCCCAGCATCAGTTGGACATAGTAGAGCAGGGTCAGCAGCGATGTGGCAAACCCCGCGATGTACGTCCATGCCGCGGCATCGAGCACCCTGGCGACGCCGTCGAGCTCTTCTCGCCCAGCGTGCGGAACAATTTCCGCATCAACCAGGGCCAGCTTGGCGCGCCGCGTGGCATCGAATTCCACGGGTAGCGTCAGCAGCGCGAAGACCGTCGCCAGGGCGAACAAGGCCACGCCGAGCCAGCCGAGCGGCAAGCTGCCAAGCATGAGTCCAAGCAGGAGAACGATAAAGCCAAGTGATGACCCCACATTGACCACCGGCACGATCGCTGTCCTGACCTTGAGGGGAGCATATGCTTTTGCGTGCTGGATAGCATGCCCAGCTTCGTGCGCGGCGATGCCGATGGCCGCAATGGACGGGGCGTCGTGCACCTCGGGCGAGAGCCGGATCACGCGCGTCCGTGGATCGTAATGGTCGGTCAGGTCTCCAGGCACACGCTCGACCGCCACGTCATGAAGACCGTAACGGTCGAGAATGCGTCGTGCCGCCTGCGCGCCGGTCAGCCTGGCGCTGTTAGCGACCTGCCGGTAGCGGCCGTATTGCCCACGGACCCGGCTTTGCGCCCAGAGCATGAAGAGGATGCCTGGCGCCAAGAAGACGACGTACATCGGATCGAAAATCATTGAGACCTCCCTTTCTCCTATTGCGGACTCATGCCTGCGCGCTGCCCAGGCTAGGCTCCCGTTCTGAGCCAGCCGCAGTCACAATGTCAGCCCGAGTCTTTCACGACGCGATCCGGCTCGAGATCTGCCATAGTTTGCGCGAGTCGGTTTTCATGAAGCTGCACCAGAAGCGATGCGCCAAAAGCAACAATGAGTATGGCAATGATGACGCCGAGACTCGCAAGCGGTGGGATCTTGTAGAAATCCGAAATGACCATCTTAGTGCCGACGAAGATCAAGATCGCCGCGAGGCCCTCGTTGAGATAGCGCAGTTCTGAGAGATAGCCAGCAATCACGAAGTAGAGCGCGCGCAAGCCGAGCACGGCGAAGATGTTGGACGTAAACACGATAAATGGATCATCAGTGACCGCGTAGATCGCGGGGACAGAATCCACGGCGAAGACGAGGTCCGTGCTCTCCACGAGCAAGAGGACCAGCAGCAGTGGCGTCATATAGCGCCGCCCGTCGCGCTTGACAAAGAACGCTTGCCCTTCGTAGCCGGGGGTAACCGGGAAGAACCGCCGGGCCAGGCGCACAAGGCGGTTCTTCTCCAGTGAGGGGGGCTCATGGTCGGCACGCAGGAACTTCAGGCCGGTCACGATCAAGAAGGCGCCGAAGACATAGATCATCCAGTGCAAGCTACCGAGGAGCACACCCGCGAAGGTAATGAGAATGGCGCGCATGACAAGCACGCCGATGATGCCCCAAAAGAGCACCCGGTGCTGGAACCGGCGTGGTACACCAAAGGTTGTGAAGATCAATAAGAACACAAAGACATTGTCGACGCTGAGTGATTGCTCGATCAGATAGCCTGTCGTCCACTCGATGCCGTCCTCCACGCCACGATAGAGATAGACACCGACGTTAAAAAGCGCGGCCAGAGCAACCCAGATTCCGTATCGAATCAATGCCTCTTTACGCTGCACCTCGTGCGCTTCACGCTGAAAGACACCGAGGTCAATCGCGAGCAGAACGGCCACCAGGGCCAGGAATCCGATCCACGGCAAGATCTCGCTAAGCATCTGTTCTCCTTTCTCCCGCCAAATTGGGAGACCGGCTGATGCTGAGGCCCATGCCGGGCATGGCAGCCATTCCATCCGGTGACCACATGGCGCAGCCACGAGCAACGGTTATCACGGCACAACCGCTGCGCCACGCGCGGAGAAACTCAGCGTGCTTGGAGTTCGCTGCCGCATATCCCGGCGTCTGCGGGCTGGTGTGCCGGCTCTGGAGCCCGCAGCGGCTGCGGGAGCGAGCGTTGGAATGCGAGCTGAGCTCGAAGCAATCGAGGAGTCTGTCCACCGTCAGATCAACCTCCCTCTGCGGCCGGTTGCCCTGCACTGCTGCTGGGGCAAGAAAAAACCCCGGCCGCATCCGAACGGATGAGCCAGGGTCTGACCAGGCGAGGGTATGATCTCGCTGCCGGCGCCGGCGCGGAGATCGCGCGTACTGACGGCAACCGGCCCGTCCTGGCTGCACACCAGGACGTGGGCTACTCCCCCTGTTGGTATCAATGATACGCGGCGTGCCGATCCTGTCAAGAAGAGGTGAAGCGTGGTCTTGACGGCAGCGTTCGCGAGGATTAGGATGTGAACCGGTTCAGTGAACCGTTTCAATTGAATCGCGGCGGCCTTTCCCCGCCGCCAGTCTGGCCGGGCGGCTCCCCCAACGCTCAGCCGCTCGCGCTCGTCAGGAGGTTCGCGATGCGCGCGTCATGGCAGCGATCAAGCGTCGTCCTCAGACTCGTTGCGGCAATCGGCCTCATCGCCTCACTCAGTGCTATCGCCGCGGGCGCGGCTCCCGTGGCCAGGGCAGAGCCGGTGAAGCTCACGTTCTGGCACTATTGGGACGGCAAGAACGGTGAAGTCATCCAGCAGCTCGTTGATCGCTACAATAGCGAGCACTCCGACGTTCAGGTTCAGAGCATCTTCATCGGCTTCAATGATCTCCTGCCGAAATTGCAAGCAGCGGCAGCGGGAGGCGAAGTCCCAGATGTCGCTGCCGGGGACCTCATCTGGATGCCCAAGCTCGCGCGGTCTGGCGCGCTGGTGCCCCTCGACGACTACCTGGCTTCGTCTGGTGCCAGTTTGGATGACTTTTACCCCGCGCTGCTCAATGTTGGTCGCTATGATGGCAAGCTTTTCAGCCTGCCGGTTAGCACGAACAATCTCGAGCTGTTTTACAACAAGGACCTGTTCCGGAAAGCCGGTTTAGATCCGGAGAAGCCGCCAGCGACTTGGGACGAGCTGCGCCAGATGGCAGCCACCTGTGCCAACCCCGATGAAGGCATCGCAGGCATGGAGCTGTTTACTGAGCCGGGAGAAGGGCTCACGTGGCAATTTCAGGTCTACCTCTGGCAGGCCGGCGGTGAGTTCCTCTCGCCCGACTTGAGCAAGGCCGCGTTCAATTCTCCAGCCGGTCAACAAGCACTTCAGTTCTGGGTTGATCTGATCCACACAGACAAGTCTGCCCCGCTTGCGCCCTGGGGTCAGTTTGGACAGGGCAAGGCGTGCATGGTGATGGATGGCTCCTGGATGGTGGGGATCTGGAGCGCCGATCCTCCGTTTGATTTCGGCACCGCCACCATGCCATACCCCGCCGATGGTCAGCGCGCCACAAATATGGGTGGCGAGCAGTTAGTGATCTTCCAGACGACCACCGAGCGTCAGCAAGCTGCGTTTGACTTTATGACCTGGCTGACGAGCACAGATATCCAGATTGAATGGGACAAGCAGACGGGATTTATGCCCATTCGCGAGTCCGTGGCGTCGTCGCCCGATTACCTCTCCTACGTGCGGGAAAAGGAGCCACGCCTGCTTCCCTTTATTGAGAATCAGCAGTATGCTCGGAACCGGCCGCCGGTTCCCAACTACCCTGAGATCTCGGATGCGTTTTCCCGCGAGCTGGAGGCAGCCCTTCTCGGTCAGACAGGCGTCGCTGACGCCCTGGCTTCGGCTGAGAGCGCCGTGAACGCGTTGCTCGCCTCGTCTTGACGTGTGGAGGATTGTCTGCCCGATGACGCCCAGAGCCCGGCATGAGGGATTGCGCTCATGATCGGCCGCACGCGGAGGGAACGATCGCCCGCTGGTCACCTTGCTCTTGTGCCGGGCTTGCGGATTGCGTCGCTATCCTGGCAGCGCTTGTCTGCTTGGTACCGCCACGCAAACCGGCTGGGTGATCTCTCCGCGGCAGCCATCTGCCTGCTCCCGGCGCTCCTGGTGCTAGGGATTTTCAGCGTTTACCCCATGGTCTACGCTGGGTATCTCAGCCTGGTGCGCTGGGATGGGCTAGCCAAACAACGACCCTTTGTAGGGCTGGCCAATTACCGTCGGTTGTGGGAGTCGGGGGACCTGCGAAATTCGATTGAGGCCACGCTCATCTACGCGGCTGGTGTCACCGCCGGCGGGCTGGCGATCAGCCTGGTCATCGCCGTCCTGCTGGAATCGCTGACGCGAGGCCGGACGCTCTACCGCACGCTGTACTTCTTGCCGGTGATCACCGCCACCGTGGCTGTGGCGGTCGTCTGGAAGCTCCTGCTGGACCCCGGCTCTGGCTACGTCAACGTGGTCCTCCGCAACCTCGGAATGACCGCGCCCTCTTGGCTGCGGGACCCGACGTGGGCCATGCCCGCGGTCGTGATCGTTGGTGTCTGGAAGCGTCTCGGATTTAACATCGTCGTCTATCTCGCGGGCTTGCAGAGCGTTCCGCGCGAGGTGCAGGAAGCTGCTGCGATCGATGGAGCCAGCGCATTCGCCACGTTTCGCGACGTGACGCTGCCGCTGCTTGCTCCGACGACCCTGCTGCTGGCGATCATGAGCGTCATTGATGCATTTCTGGTGTTTGACCAGATTTACATCATGACTGGTGGCGGCCCTATTGGGCGGACGGAGGTATTGGGGCTTTTGCTTTATCGCCAGGCGTTTCGCTATTTCGATCTTGGTGGGGCGGCCGCCATCGGCTGGGTCATGTTCGGCATGATCGCCGGGATCAGCCTCATCCAGTGGCGGCTGTACGGTGCTGGCACGCGCGAGGTGGGAACGTGAGCGGTTCGCGGCTGGGCGGCTCGGGGACATGGCGCCGGCAAGTGCCGATCCACGCCGTGCTGCTGGCGGGAGCGGTGGTCGTTGTTGTGCCGTTTCTCTGGATGATCACCACCTCGCTCAAACCCCCGGGCCTCGTGCACCGGCCGCCCCATCTGATTCCGGTTCACCTTGCCTGGCGCAATTATCTCACCGCCTGGGAAGCGGATAACTTCGGGCGGTTCTATCTCAACTCCGGGATCATGGCCGTCGCCATCACATCTGGTCAACTGCTGTTGTCATCGCTGGCTGGCTACGCCTTTGCCCGGCTGCGCTTCCCGGGTCGCACCCTGCTATTTTGGGTCGTGCTGTTCACGATGATGGTCCCGGTCTACGTGACCCTTATCCCCTCGTACCTGCTTATCAGAGCGTTCGGCTGGCTCGACTCCTATGAGGGCCTGATCATCCCTCGCCTTGTCAGCGCCTTCGGCATCTTCCTCCTCCGCCAGCACTATCTAACAATTCCGCGCGATCTCGAGGAAGCGGCATTGCTCGATGGCGCATCGCGCCTCAGAATTTGGGCCGGTATCTTCATTCCCCTCTCCGGCCCGGCACTCGCCACGCTCGGCATCTTCGCCTTCCTATTCGCTTGGAACGATTTTCTCTGGCCACTCATCATCACGACGCGTCCCGAGATGCGGACTGTTCAGCTTGGCCTGGCCATGTTCTCCGGAAAATATGGAACGCAATGGACACTGCTCATGGCGGGCGCCGTCACCGCGACGATACCCGCGCTCATCGCGTTCATCGTCGGGCAGCGGTGGCTTGTTCGGGGGATTACGATGACCGGAATTAAGGGATGAGAATGGATCACGGTGATGCGCGCCCGGATTGGGTGAGCGATGCGGTGTTCTATCAAATCTTCCCAGATCGTTTCGCCAATGGCGACCCCACAAACGATCCGCCGGGCGTTGAGCCCTGGGGAGGCTCCCCGAGCCCGCACAATTTCTTCGGAGGCGATTTGGCCGGCATCCAGCAGCGTCTACCCTATCTGGCTGATCTGGGCATCACCGCGCTCTATTTGACACCCGTGTTCGCGGCTGGCACGAATCACCGGTACGATACCCATGACTACCTTACAGTCGATCCTGCGCTCGGAGACACGGATCGCCTGTGCGATCTGGTAGCGCAAGCGCATGGACTCGGCATGCGGGTCATCCTCGACGGGGTCTTCAACCATTGTGGTGACGGATTCTGGGCGTTTCGTGACGTGGTTCAGCGCGGTCTGGATTCACCGTACCGGGACTGGTTCTTTATCCACAGCTTTCCGATTCGCCGGGACCCGCCGTCCTACCAGACGTGCGGTGGCGCGCCGTACCTGCCCAAACTGAACGTCGCTAACCCTGAGGTGCGGCGATACCTGCTCCATGTGGCGCGATATTGGATCGAAACGGCGGACATTGATGGCTGGCGCTTGGATGTGCCATGGAAAGTGGAGCCGGATTTCTGGCACGATCTGCGCGCGGTGGTCAAAGCGGTGAAACCAGACGCCTATCTCGCCGGCGAATGCTGGCGAGATGCCAGGCCATGGCTTGCGGTCTTCGATGGGGTCATGAACTACCATCTGCGCGATATTCTGCTCGATTTCTGTGTTCGCGATCACATGGACGCCGAAGACGCCGCCTACGAGACGCAGCGCATGTTCGCCGATTACGGCTCGTCTATGCCGTATTTGCTCAATCTGCTCGGCAGTCACGATACGCCCCGGCTGCTCAGCCTCTGCCAGGGTGATACCCGCCGCGCGATCGTGGCGCTCACCGCCCTGTTCACCTGGCCCGGCGCTCCCATGCTGTACTATGGCGATGAAATTGGCATGGAGGGGGCAAATGATCCGGACTGCCGGCGCTGCATGCGCTGGGATCCGTCCGATTGGCGCATGGAGATCGTTCAGGCATGCCGGACGCTGATCGCCCTGCGGCGAACCCATCCCGCGTTGCGGCACGGGACGTGGGAGCCGCTTCTGATGTTCAACGGTGTCCTAGCGTACCGCCGCCGCTGCGCTAATGATGACGCTATCATCGTGCTCAATCCGCGTGACGAACAGCCTGAGCTCACAATCGAGATGCCCAGTGGCGAGGACCGCCAGTGGCGCGATCCACTCAACAGTGGAGCGTATCGCAGCGCTCACGGACGCTTGTGCCTCGGGCGCATCCCAGCGACAACGGCCATGATCCTGATACCACACGAGCAGACTGATGCCCACGATCAGTGATATTGCCCGCAAGGCAGGAGTCTCCAAGGCAGCCGTATCCTACGCGCTCAACGATCCATCCCGTCTCTCACCGGAGACGGTCGCCCGCATCCGCGCCGTTGCGGAGGAGCTGGGCTACACGCCAAATCCGATCGCCCGGAGCATGAGCCTCGGGCGCACCGGCACCATTGGCGTGCTTGTGCCGCAGCCATTGCCAGAGATATTGCGCAACCCGTTTTTTGCACAATTCCTTGAAGGGGTGGCAACCGCGGCTGCTAGGGCCGAGCTTCCGATTCTCCTTGTGCCACCAGTTCGCGGTAGCGTCGAGCGAGCGGTCAGTGCGGCTGCCGTGGACGGGTTTCTTACGTTGGGTCTGGAAACCTTCCGCCCGACGATGCATGTCTTGGAGCGGCGCCGTCTCCCCTACGTGATGGTCGATAGCGATCCAGTCGAGGGCGTTGCGTGCGTCAACGTCGATGACGAGGGCGGCGCCTATCAGGCGATGCGGCATGTCCTGGATCACGGTCATACGCGGATCGTCATTCTGGGCATTCGCTCCCCCCAGCGCGGCCGGTGGGAACGCTATGTGGGAACGCTCAAGCGGCGCATGACCGGCTATGTCCGGGCGCTCAACGAAGCGGGGTTGAAGCTCGGAGAAGGGGTTCGCCTCATCGAGTGCGATGTCTCGGAGGAAGGTGGCCGCTCTGGATTCCGGCGCGCCTGGACGCGGGGACCGCGCCCGACCGCCCTGGTGGCGATGAGCGATGCAATTGCGCTCGGAGCGCTGTCGGCTGCGCTCCAGTGCGGCATTCGCGTGCCGGACGACCTCTCGCTCGTGGGTTTTGACGATATCCCGGAGGCGGCGTGGGTCCGGCCGGCGCTGACAACCGTGTGCCAGCCAACGCGCGAGAAAGGGGCAACGGCGGCTGAGCTGCTTATCGCGCTGGTCAACCGCACCGGTGAGCCATGCCACATCCAGCTAGAGACCCACCTCGTGCAGCGAGCCACTGTTGCCCCGCCACCATCTGGGTGATCACTCTGCGCGGGCGCGCTCCAGGTGATATGGCACGCTGGTCACGACCGTTCCCGGCCGGAACAGCAGCGCCGCCTTGATGCG
>FWPU01005463.1_pt1 | contig 14120 bp, 14 predicted proteins | sample 2228361 | NCBI WGS metagenome assembly FWPU01 (sample SAMEA103939777, study PRJEB20133) | metagenome
ATTAATACCAAATCTTCTTCTAGCTTGAAAAAATAAATATAAATAAGCCGTAAAACAATAATAATATAAATAAAACTCCAACAAATTAAAGCGATATTCGGGAAAATTTAATATAAAAAGTTTATAAAATAAATATATTAGAATACTCGATAAAATTATAAATCCTCCATTCACCCCATAAAAAAAAGGTAAAACAAGAATTAACACAAACGAAAAAACCATTAAAAAACCAGTAATCACAATATAAATAGAGCCCTGTAAACCTTCTAAATTAAAAAATATTTCTTTTAAAGATGTTAAATCATAAATAGGAAAAATAATTAGATTAAAAATAAGAATACTGGGAACCAAATATTTCCATAAATCCTTAAATCTTAAAAAAACCAATGAAAAAAATTTAACAAACAAATAAATAAATTCTAGAAGATAACCTATAAAAAAAGAAAATATTAGTAAAAAAAATAATTGATAAATCAAAGTAATAAAATTCAACTTATACCTAATTGAAAGAATTGTAATATCCGCTGATAAAATTAAAAAAGTTATTAATGTGTAAATGAATAAAATTTCACTTCGATATCTTAAAATTTTCTTATAATTGTATTTCATTCCAATAATAATAATCGTATTTTTACCAAATTTTATATTAAAAGAATTGACGAAGAAAGTATAATTTTTATTTTTTAGTAGTATGATGCAAATTACAAAAAGTGATTTTCAGAAAGAAGTTCTTGAAGCTTCCTATACGAAACCTGTTTTAGTAGATTTTTGGGCTGAATGGTGCGGTCCGTGTCGAATTTTAAGTCCTCTTCTTGAAAAACTAGAAAAAGATTATAAGGGTAAATGGAAATTGGTAAAAATTAATACCGATTATGAACCTGAGCTTGCAATGCAATTCAGAGTAACAGGTATTCCCCATTGTGTTTTATTTAAAGAGGGAAAAGCCATTGATTCATTTACAGGTGCTTTACCTGAAATTCACATACGAAAGTTGCTCGATAAATATTTACCTAATGAAGAGAACAAAATCGTACTTGAGTTATTACAATCAAACAATTATGAAAAGATTAAAGAAGGAATTCAAAAAACTATTGAAAATCAAATATCCAATATTGATATTATAAAGTTAATATGGAATCATCTAAATATACTTTTCAAAAATCAAGAGATAGATTTTATAAAAAAGATTTTAAATTTTCTAATTGATAATAAAACTGATTACGTTTCAAATGCATCGTCAATTCTGGAATATTTAAAAAAATTTGAAACTGATAAAGATTTTAACGAAAATTTTTCAAAAATTTTAGAATTAAGCAATATAGATAAACAAAAAGAAATACTAGAATATTTCTACAAGAAAATTGAAAATAATTTAAGTGAAAAACATAAGCTAAAAGAGCACCTAATTACCTGTTTTTTTATTTTGGGACAAAATCATCCTTTATCGAACGAATATAGAAAAAAATTAGCAAAGATTCTTTATTGATTTAGAATTTTAATTAGTTTTTTTTTAGAACTTTTTTTTTTGATAAGTATCTAATTAGTAATGAGTATCATTAACATTTTTTTATCAATTTTACTTATTTCTCCTCTTTTTGCAGAAGAAGTAGTTTTATTAAATAATAAAGCTATTCAGGTAATTCAGAAAAGTGAAGGAATTTACCTTTACGTTTATGAAGAAACAATTGAGCCTTTAAACCCTTATAAAGATTATAAAGAAAAATATCGAATAACAGGTCAAAACATCATTACCAGACTCAGTAAATTAATTTCAGAAAATAAAGAATATACGCCAGAATTTAAAGCAAAATGTTTACCTGTATGGGATTATGGTCTGGAATTCAAAAAAAAAGAAGAAACATATTTATTTTTATTTTCCTTTAGATGTAAAACTATCCATTATGTAAATGAAAATTTATATAAAGATTTTTCTCCTCAAAGTGTCGAATTTTATCAAATTTTTAAATATGAAATTGATGAAAAATCAAGTACGAAAATTAATGAATTTTTATAATTAACATTAGGGAGTATATTTTATGAAAATTTTTGGATTTCTAATGTTGTTAGTAATATCGAAAATTGTATTTGCTAATACTATTGCAATAGTGCCATTTAAAGGAGAATTAAAAACATTTGATAAAGATCTAATTGCAAATTTAAAACAAAAATTCAGATACGAATTAATCGAACAGGAAAAAATTGAAGAAATTTACAATGAATTACAAAAAGGACAAACGGGTCTGGTGAATCAGGAAGATGCAGCAAAACTAGGATATCTAAAAGGGATAAACTATTTTATCTTTGGAGAAACTTCAAGATCAGGTAGCGATTATGTTGTCAACTACAGAATTGTTCATACACAAACAGGCAGTATTATTGGTGCCGGTCGCGATAAAGGTTATTATGAAAAAATTTTAACTAATATAACAGAAATGATTTCGAATCAACTTGATATTTATTTAAATTTACAAAATCCAGAAAGTCCCTATACAGTCTTATTAAAGACAAACAAAGAAAAACCTATTTTTAAAGTAGGAGAAAAATTAGAAATTATGTTTAAAGTAATTTCTCATAAAAAAGACGCTTCTAAAAAAGTTTATATTCAACTATTTTCTATTGATGCAAAAGGAAATATGTCTCTGATTTATCCCAACAAATATTCCGGATTTGACCCAATAGAAATCGATAAAGAATATAAATTCCCCTCAGAAAAAGAAGATTTTGAATGGATTTTAACAGAACCCATTGGAACTGAATACATACAGGCTTTTGTTTCACCTAATCCACTGAATCTATTTAATGCAAATAGTATAGCAACCAGAGAAGATTTTCCTGAGATTTCGAAAAAAGGTAATGATTTATCAACTACCCGCGCTATTCAAACTCAACTAAAAAAAGATAAAATCAAGGATTGGTCCTCAATGAGAATTTCATATGAACTTATTGAATAAAAAAAAACTAAAAATCGGACTTTTACAATATTCTATAAATTCAAAAAAGATTGATGAAAATTTTGATTATATAATCAATCAAATTAAGCCTAAAATCTGTGATATTGTTATTTTACCAGAGATGGGTATTACAGGTTTTAACTTTATAAATTTAGAAAAAGAAGTTTTAAAATCCAATGAATATATTTCTCTCTTGAGAGAAATTGCATCAAAAAATCATTTAGCTATATGCACAACTTTACCTTATAGAGAAAATAAATATATTTATAATCGTCTTTTTTTTATTACGAAAGAAAAGGATATATATTGGTATGATAAACATTACCTGATTAATTGGGGAGGATTTCAGGAGAAGAATTATTTCATTGAAGGAAATTCATTTATGGTAATTCAGTTTAATAGTTGGCTGGTGGGATTTGCAATTTGTTACGATCTTCGCTTTCCAGAATTATTTTATCATATGAATTATTATTCCTTCCAAAAATATAAAGATTTTTTAAAATTAATTGTTATACCATCTCAGTGGCCTTCCCGTCGAATAATGCATTTTCAGTTACTTTCACGATCAAGAGCAGTTGAAAATCTTTGTTATGTTGCTGCTACAAATTGTATCGGAAAAACAAAAGATCTAGAATTTACAGGTAAAAGTCTTGTTGCAGATCCCGACGGTAATCTTATATTAGAATTAAATAATGAATCAGGTCTATACATTTCCGAAATAGATCTGGATATAGTTCAAAAAATTCAAGAAGAAAGACCCATACATAAAGACAGATATAAAATTTATTGACATCTTTTGTATAATCTTAAAATAAAATTCTATGAAAGTGCAAATTTCAAAAGAATTAAAAGATATTATTCCTATTTTTTTATCAGAATCAAAGAAAACTTTAAAAGCATTAGAAGAAGCCTTAGAGAAAAATGATTATGAAACGATGAAGCAGCTTACACATAAACTTAAAGGATCTTCAGGAAGTTATGGCTTTTATGAATGGAATGTTAAAATAAAATCACTGGAAGGAAAAATCAAAGAAAAAGAAAATATTGATATAATTAAAAAAGAATTTTATGATATTTCAGATTATTATAATAAAATTCAAATTGAATATATTTAAAAGAATCAATGTAGTTAAATGAAATTTTATACGAAAATTAAAATATAGGAAATTTTATGCCAACCCACCATATTGTTTTTTTATATAATTTTGTTCAATTTAATGTTATTCAATTGTTAGCAATGATACTTTTTATTAACTATTATAGTAAAATAAGACCCTTTTCTGAATTTCTTCAATCCTTTTTAACTGGAATTTTTTGCGGAATCATCATTATGCTGATTTCTCCATTGGTATTACCATTTTTTGATTTTGAAAATATTACAGTATCTATTTTTCTTCACGCTGCATTCCTTGAAAAATTTATCTCTTTTATTTTACTATTTTCCTTAATTAAAACTTTTCAGAGAGAAAACGATATAATAAAAATTTTAACTGCTGGAATTCAATTAGGGGCAGGTTTTGCTTTTTTAGAAAACCTGATCTATTTACTAAATTTTGAAAAAAATATTACAGTTCTTCGAATTATAAGTTCAGTTCCTATGCATTTGTCAACAATTGGTATTCAATCTTATTTTTTAGGATTAGCAGTAATACATTCTTTAAAAAAGTTTAAAATTATTTATTATTTTTTATCTGTTTTTCTTCCTGTATTAATTCATAGTCTTTACGATAATTTTGTAATAGTTCAAAATTCCAAAATCTTTCTTTATCTAACAGGTATAATAATTGTTGTTTCCGTTTTTATGTTTGAATTTTTATTCTCAAAAGCACAAAGTTTTCCAAAAAAGGAAGATTTAATAAAGGAAAATTTAAGATTTGAGGATTGGTTAACCTTAGAACTTCAAAAAGCACATTCCAAATGGATTTTATATTCTTCAGGAAATAAAAGCATCCCTCAAATTCCTTTTTTTAGAATTAAAATAAATTACTTTAAATTTACCATTGCATTTTTATTGATATTGTATATTTTAATTTTTAAATTTTATTTAGAATATTTACCCTTTTTTGAAACAATACCATATTTCTATAAATACTCACTTTTTGTAGTAATGCCAGCATCATTTTCAGTATTATTTATAATTATTGGAATAGTAAACCCGGAATATTTTAAAAACAAAAAATTACGAATTCCGATTATACTAGATGTAGATATTTTACTACCTAATAGAAGGGTTACTACATCCTTATGTTATGATTTACGACCTTATTCCAGTTTTTTGCATTCAGAAGAAGAATTTATAGAAAATGAAACTGTTCTTATTATTTTTCGCTATACCAAAGAAACATCATATCCTGTTCAGGGAAAGATTTTAAAATATATTTCTAATAAAAATAAAGAATTTCAATCAGGAATCATTGTCAAAATAAATATAGATAGAAACTTTTATTTTTTTTATTTACGGTATATGATTTTTAGAATTTTAAAAGGATTTATTTTTCTATTTAAACTTCAAGATAGAAAAAAAATTTTGTCCCTTTTTGTAAGACCCATTACCCTTATGCAAAATGAAGTTGAATATAAAAAGGGAACAATCATTTTTCATCAGGAATTTAAATTAATAAAAAAAGGAAAAGTTGAGATTTATAAAGAAATTTCGCCTGAAGAAAGAATCAAAATTTCAGAACTACAAGAAGGTGATATTTTTGGAGAGATGGCTTTATTTTCAAATCAACCGCGTTCTGCAACTGCGATATGTTCAGAAGATACCATCCTTGCAATAGCCCATAAAGATTATTTAGATACTATAATTCAAGCGAATCCAGATTTTGCAATAGCTTTAATTCTCAACTTAGTAAAAATTATCCAGAAACGCGAAAAAGAATTGGAAAATTTAATAAAGGATTATAAAATATAGTTTTATTCATCAATAAATTTCTGTATTAATAAATAATATTCTGGATTAGAACTTATAGAATTGTGATCTGCAAATTCAATAAAATGAACTGTTTTCTTGGTTTCAGGAGGAATAGATTTTATTAATTCTACAGTTGAATATGATGGTATAATTTCATCTTTTTGCGCTACTAATATTAAAATCGGAGATTTTATAAATTTTATGTATGGTTTAGAATTAAACTTATGTTTTAATAACAAATTTACAGGATAAAAAGGATAATATTTTTTTGCTAATGAAATAAGTGAATCAAAGGGTGTTATTAATATCAGGCCGGAAATTTCTCTTTGAGACGCAAGATATATTGCTACAGCACTTCCTATGCTTCTACCCATTATAATAATTTTTTTATTTTCACTTTTAGAATAACTCTTTACCCAATCAAAGAATTCAATGCTACTTTCATAAAATGATTTTTCAGATGGTTGTTGATTACTTCCATTATAACCAGGATAATTAAAAAAAAACCATTTATACTTAAGCAAATTGGTAAACTAAATTAAGCTGAGTATGCTATAATTCGTATTTTCAGCATTTCCACCAAAATATAAAATGATTATATCAGAAGAATTTTTAGTTTCCCAGAAAGTTATATAATAATTTTTTAATTTAACATTTTTGTAAAGAAATTCTTTATATTTTTTTTGAATGGTTTGAATTTCAAATTCATTTTTTTGAACGGGATAAAAAATGATTTTTTTCTGTCCAAAATATAGTAAACAACCATATATTAAATAGATAGTAAATAAAATTACTAAAATAATTTTAATCATTGTTAACATTACATTTCATTTATCAATTCTTTTATTCTAATAAACAATAAATCTATGTCCGGGGGATCAATACCAGAAATTCGAGAAGCAGCATCGAGATTTGCAGGTCTATATTTTTTTAATTTTTCAATAGCTTCTTTTTTTAGTCCTAAAACTTTTTCATAATCAAAATCTTCTGGAATTTTAAGTTTTTTAAACTTCTCTCTTCTTTCAATATTTTCCAGTTCTTTTTTTACATATCCTTCGTATTTTATTTCAAGTTCAATCACTTTTCTTATATCTTCGCGTATTTCTAAAATTTCTGGTATAAATATACTCATTTCTTCTATAGATACTTCCGGTCTTCTTAGAAATTCTCCTACTGTTTTACCATAATGCTGAGGAATATCTTCAATAGATTTACTTTTTAAATATTCCTTAAATTGTTCAGTTGGTCGAATACCAGTTGTAAAAAATTTATTTTTAATTTTGAAAATATAATCATATCTCTCTTTCATTCTTAAATAATCATCTTCAGATATAATGCCTAATTGGTGAGCATATTTCATTAAACGAAAATCTGCATTATCTTGACGAAGCATTAACCTATGTTCGGCTCTACTGGTAAACATTCTGTATGGATCTTCTACTCCCTTATATACTAAATCATCTATTAGAACACCTATATAAGCTTCAGCCCTACTTAAGATAATAGGATCCATCTTTTTATATCTACACAAAACGTTAATTCCTGCCATAATCCCCTGAGCACCCGCTTCTTCATATCCAGTGGTGCCATTGATCTGTCCAGCAAAGTAAAGATTTTTAATTTTTTTTGTTTCAAGTGTTGGTTTTAATTCGCGGGGATCTACATAATCATATTCAATAGCATAAGCAGGTTTCATGATTTCAACTTCTTCCAGCCCTGGAATTTTACGTAACATTTCCCACTGGATTTCTTCAGGTAAACTGGTTGAGATTCCATTCAGATAAACTTCACCTGTATGAACACCCTCTGGTTCTACAAATATTCTATGTCTGGGTTTATCAGCAAATCGAACAACTTTATCTTCTATACTTGGACAGTATCTTGGTCCTACAGTTTGAATTTGCCCATTATACATCGGTGCCCTGTGTAGATTTTGCATAATCAATTTATGAACTTCATCATTGGTATATGTAATATAACAATTGATTTGTTGTTGGATTATTTTATCGGTGGAATAAGAAAAAGGAATTGGATCATCGTCTGGTTCCTGAATTTCCATTTTAGAAAAATCGATAGATTTTTTGAGTACGCGTGGAGGAGTTCCTGTTTTAAGTCTACCTAGCTTAAATTGATAATGCATTAAACATTCAGAAAGCCCAATAGAAGTAAGTTCTGCAATTCTTCCACCAATGGCTTTATATTCTCCAATATGAATTAGTCCTCGCAAAAAAGTTCCCGTAGTCAGTATTACATAATTAGCATAACAAGTATGATTTCTTCCCGTTATTACTCCTTTTACTGTATCGTTTTCAATTACTAATGATTCAACAGTATCCTGTCTTAAAATTAAATTAGGTGTTTGTTCGAGTTTCCATTTTACGTGGTTTTGGTACATTTTTTTTTCTGCCTGAGCTCTGGGTGCCCAAACTGCAGGTCCCTTAGAACGATTTAACATTTTGAAATGAATTCCTGTAATATCAATGACTCTTCCCATAAGCCCACCAAGAGCATCAATTTCTTTTACGATTTGTCCTTTCGCGATTCCACCAATTGCAGGATTACAGGACATTTGTCCAATGGTATCTAAATTCATAGTTACTAATAATGTTTTCATTCCTCCTTTTGCAGTCACATAAGCTGCTTCACTACCCGCATGCCCACCACCTACAACAATTACATCAAATTGATTGGGTATCATTTTTTTATTGGAATTATCCATAGTAATTTCAAAAAATTAATTTTTCTTTTATCAGGCAAACTAAAAATGTAGAAAATTATAATAGTAGTAAAAAGGTGTAATTATGTTAGAAAATAAATATAAAAACAAATATATAATAATCATCGGCGGTGGTATACTACAGGTACCATTAATCCAAACAGCAAAAAATATGGGATTAAAAACCATTGTTTTCGATCGCAACCAAGAAGCACCTGGAATGAAAATCTGTGATCTTCCTATTTCTATTAGTACAAAAGATATAGAAGGTTGTGTAAGAGAAGCAATAAAAATATCACAACAATACAAAATAAATGGAGTTATTACTGCTGGAACTGATGCCAGTAAATCAGTTGCAGCAATTGCCAATGCATTACAATTGCCTGGTATTCGGTATTCAAGCGCAGAAGCAGCTACCAATAAAGTTCTTATGCGAAAAACTTTACAAAGAAATAATCTTGCCGTTCCTAATTTTTTTTCAGTATGGAATTTAAAAGAAGCCTATGAGGCACTTGATATAATCGGTTATCCTGCCGTTATGAAACCTGCTGAAAATATGGGAGCAAGAGGTGTAATAAAGATAAGAAAAAGAGAAGAACTTCCCTTCGCTTATCAACATAGTAAAAAATACTCACCAACCGGAGAATTAATCCTAGAAGAATTTATTGATGGTCAGGAACTTTCAATTGATATTCTTACCTGGAATGGGAAATTTCAGGTCACAGGAATAGCTGATAGAATTATTTCAGGCGAACCGTATTTTATAGAAATAGGGCACAATATGCCATCTTCCTTGCCAGAAGAAATTCAGAAAGAAGCTGCAAAAATTATGATTGAAGGAATGAAAGCGTTGGGTATTACTATCGGTGCGGGGAAAGGCGATATTAAAGTCTCCTCTAAAGGAATATTTATTGGCGAAATAGCAGCAAGGCTTTCCGGGGGATTTATGTCTTCTCATACCTACCCCTTAGCTTCAAATGTAGATCTTTATAAGAGAGCGATACAAATCGCCTTAGGAGAAGAACCCGATCCTATAATCGAAAAATTTGATTCAGTTGTTATTGAAAGAAGTATTTTATGCAGACAGGGAAAAATTATATCCATTGAAGGTATAGAAAAAGCAAAAGAATTGGAAGGTGTAATAGATGTAATTATAACTAAAGACATAGGAACAATTCTCCAGAATCCCACAAGTAATATAGATAAAATTGGCCACATTATTGTAAAAGGTCATAATCTCTTACAAGCTACAGAAATTGCTGAAAAAGCAAAAAAATTAATTCAAATCCAGATAGATGAAATGGAAGGTATCAACTGGAAACAAGTGGAAGAAAATGCTCGAAGAAAATTTTCAAACGAAGTATGCTGGGTATGTAAAATATGTGATGGAACAAATTGTGCCAGTTCAGTTCCAGGTATGGGAGGAGCAGGAAATCAATTTTCTTTTATGGATAATTACAGATCTTTACAAGAATATAAAATATTGCCATCTTATATTCACGAAGATATAGTTCCAGACCTGAATTTCAATTTTTTTGATAACATATTAGAAATGCCAATAATGATCGCCCCTGTAACTGGTGCTTCTACAAATTTAAAAGATGCTATTACTGAAGAAGAACTATCTGAATTTTTACTGAAAGGTTCGCTGGAATCAAATACGTTAGCCTGGTTGGGTGATGGTATTTCTTTTGAAAAATATAAAACCATTTTTTCAGTGATTGAAAAATATTCAGGAAATGCTGTTATTATATTCAAACCAAGAGAAAACACCCATGAAATAATTAAAAGAATTAAATTAGCAGAATCCCTTAATGTAAAAGCTGTGGGGATAGATATAGATGCATTTTTATTTAAAACCATGAAATTAAGAAATCAAAAAGGAAAAGCAAGAGATATTGATGAACTCAAATTTATACGCGATAAGACAAAAGTTCCTTTTATTCTAAAAGGTATCTTATCAGTAGAGGATGCCTGGAAATCAATTCAAATCGGAGCTGATGCTATTGTAGTTTCCAATCACGGAGGAAGAATACTAGATCAAATTCCTGGTACTGCAAGAATCCTTCCTGATATTGCAAAAGAAATTAAGAATAAAATTTTGATTTTAGCAGATGGTGGAATCCGATCTGGAATAGATGTTTTTAAAATGATATCACTGGGAGCTGATGGTGTATTAGTAGGAAGACCATTTGTAATTGCAGCAGTAGGAGGAGGGACTGTAGCTATTAAGCATCTATTAAAACAATATAAAAATGAATTATTCCAAACAATGAAGTTATGTGGCATCGAAAAATTAGAAAAGATGAACCGTAATAATCTTTTTCATTTAAATCAATCAAATTATCAAATTAAAAAGGAATTAATAATCTAATGGATTAAAATTTTGAATTTCAGAAAAAAGATTATTTTTTTCTAAAACGAAAACAAGTTTACAATTAAGATTGTTAATGTTCTGAAATTTAATGCGAGAATGATTTAATAAAGGTTCAAAATAACTACTCCAGTAAATTAATTCTAATTTCGAAAAGGGAACAGGATAGTTTTTCAAAAATGAATTTTGAAATACATTCTGCTGATCTTTTAAATCAAAATGAATCTGTAAAAGTAAAGAAATCATTTTTTCTTTTGCAATAGTTTCAGCACGGAAAAGACATTTTTCTTTAATACTATTTAAATCTTCAGCATCATTTCTCAGTTCCGAAATGCCAATTGTCTGTATATAATTATGTGTTAATACTCCTTCATCCTCTATATTATAATTTACAAATTTAATCAAATGGATATTTGAAGGAAAACAATTCAAAGTAAAAAATACTAAAATAAAGAAAAAATAAATTCTTAACATAAAGCAAAAAACTCCTTTATTAATTAAAATACAATACTTTTTTGTTCCAATGGAACTTATTGATGATTTATCAAAAGAAACAGAAGGAATATTTAACAAAAAAATTTTTGATTTATTTAATTTAGATGTAATTAATGATTATTATATTTATCTTAAAGACAACAGTCTTAAAGCCGGTTTTTTTTCATTATCTGATAATAATAAAATTGCTTCCCGACATATTTATGAATGCCTGGTATACATCTACTATCTAAATAAGATTATTAGCGTTTCACATGAAACGCATATAATTGATGTAGGAAGCGGCCCTGGACTACCTGGTTTTTTGTTCTATTGCTTAAAAGAAAAACCTAAAATTTCATTGCTTGACTCATCAGAAAGAAGATTGAAATGGATAGAAAAATACAGTTCGGAGAGAAACATTGAAATAAGCTTCGTTTACAAACGAGCAGAAGAATATCTAAACCAATTTGATTTAGTAGTATATAGGGCACTAATACCTTTTCCATTTTCAGTTAAATTGGTTCGACATCTTTCAACAAAATATATATGTAATTTTGCCGGGAAAATTTCATTATCAGAACGGGAAGAAAAATATCTGAAATCTTTAAACATAAAAGATTATAAGATCCTCAAGATTGAGGAATTAAAATTTTTAGGAGAAAGAAACCTTATTATGATTTTCCTTGAAAATAATTCAAAAAAAATGAAACCTGCAAACTGGAAAATTATAAGGAGTGAAATGAAGTATGGCATACATCATAGCAATAGCGAATCAAAAAGGAGGGGTAGGTAAAACTACTTCTTCAATTAATATTGCAGCATATCTTGGAAAAAAGAAAAAAAAAGTTCTGGTCGTTGATTTTGATCCACAGGGGAACTCTTCATCTGGTTTTGGATTGAATGTTCATCAATTCAATAAAACGATATATGAAGTTCTTAATAATGAACTATCTATTAACGAGGTTATCACAAGCACCAATGAAGAAAATGTCTCTATTATTCCTGCCAATGTAAATCTTGCCGGATTAGAGGTTGATTTGCTTGAGCAGGAAAACAGACATGAAAAACTAAAAAATGTTTTAAATCAAGTTAGAGGTCAATTTGACTATATTATTATCGATTGTCCCCCAAATTTAGGTATCTTAACAATAAATGCATTATGTGCAGCAGATGGTGTGATAATACCATTACAGACTGAATATTATGCTTTAGAAGGGATTACTCAACTTATGAGGATAGTAGACAGAGTTCAAAAAGTTCTAAATCCTTCACTTGAATTAACAGGAGTTATTCTTACAATGTATGATCAAAGAACAAATTTATCAAAAATGGTAGTGGATGATGTAAGGCAGCACTTTAAAGATAAAGTATTCGAATCTCTTATTCCAAGAAATGTAAAATTATCTGAAGCACCCTCTTATGGCAAAAGTATAGTACAATATGCTCCAGATAGTCCAGGAGCTATCGCTTATGAAAAAATTTCAGAGGAACTTATAAATAAAATCTGAACTATTAAAATCCGAATATAATATTAATTAAAATTTAAAAAAAGGATGAAAAATGAATGAAAAGAAAAAGAGCCTAGGCAAGGGCCTATCTAATCTACTTCCTAATATCTCTACCGACGAAAAGGATAATTTTAATACTGAATATCAATATATTGATTTAAACAAAATTATTCCTAATCCAGATCAACCGAGAAAACATATATCCGAAAAGGAACTCAATGAGCTGGCTGAAACCATAAAAAATGTAGGAATTATCGAACCAATTATTGTAAAAAAAGAAGGGGACAAATTTATGATTATTTCAGGTGAGCGTAGGTGGAGAGCTGCACAAATAGTCGGATTTAAAAAAATTCCAGCAATTATTAAAAATCATGTTGATGAAATAAAAAAACTGGAAATGGCAATAATTGAAAATATACAAAGAGAAGATCTAAATCCTATTGAAGAAGCAAGAAGTTATGAAAGATTAATTCAGCTTACAAACTTATCCATAAAAGATATTGGAGTAAAAGTAGGAAAAGATCGTTCAACAATTTCAAATCTATTAAGACTTTTAAAACTTCCTGAAGAAATACAAAAACTTCTCGTAGAAAAAAAAATTTCCGTTGGTCAGGCAAGACCGTTACTTTCCATTACAGATAAAAAAATGATGATTCATTTAGCCAATAAAATTACTAATGAAAACTGGAGCTCACGAAAAGTTGAAGAGGAAGTAGCAAAATTAACTGAACCTAAAAAAATAAAAGAAAAGGATTCCTTTAAGGATCCATCTATTCTTGAAATAGAAAAAAAAATGAGAGCGAAATTTTCAACAAAAGCAGAAATTCAACATTACTCAAGCGGAAATGGCAAGATTATACTTCATTATGCTAATCTTGATGAATTTGATAGAATTCTTAGCGAATTGGGAATTGAATCATAATCATTGTTTATGATTATGATTATATAAATGTTTCATACAATATTCATAATCTCCCTTACAATCCTCGCAATAACGAAAATCCATTTGTGGATCATCAAATTCTGTAATATTACAAACAGTACATCTATGAATGGGATGTTTTTTTTTCTGTAAAGTATTGAACGACATTTTTTTTATTCTATTTTTATTTTGTATTAAATCGGGAAGAAATATCATTAATACTAAATTCAAAAGTCCAAGAATTATTCCAATGAATGG
>FWPU01010218.1_pt1 | contig 14118 bp, 11 predicted proteins | sample 2228361 | NCBI WGS metagenome assembly FWPU01 (sample SAMEA103939777, study PRJEB20133) | metagenome
CTGGTGCGTCCGAACAGATTCTCTACCTTCTCCACTGCTTCGAGCGTGTTGTCCGGCACCAGCAACACCGCTACGTTCAGCTCTTCGGCACGCTTGATGATCGTCGAAGTGGGCTGCAGATTGCCGGTGAGCACCAGGCAGGTCGTCGAAGTTTCGAGCGCAGCCGCCTGGATATCGGTGCGATCGCCGCCCGTGAACACCGCCTTGTTGAGTTGGCGGCGGAAGCGCGGCAGGGCCGATTCGACCGACATCGCGCCCACGCTCAGGTGTTCCACCAGGCGTTCGCGCAGGTGCGCGCCGGTGAGCACCTTGGCCTTGAGCGCATCAATGATCTCGCCCACGCTCAGCGCGCGCAGGTACGGATCGTAGGGCAGCACACCGAGCACCTTGATGCCCTGTTTTTCCAGGAACGGCACCACGCGCTCGCGCATGTAGGGCATGTCTTCACGGGGCACGCTGTTGATCACGATGCCAATCAGGTAACTGCCCAGGCGACGCAGCGATGCCAGCGCATCATCCAGCACGCACATAGCCGCGCGACATTGTTCCCCATAGCTCACCACGCTCAGGGTAGGCACTTTCAGGCGCTCGACCACGCTCAGCGTGTTGACGCCCACTGCGTACCCTTCGCGCATGCTCGCGCCACCTTCCAGAATCACCACGTCGTTGTCTTCGCTGGCCTGCTTGTGCGCCGCCTCGATCTCGGCCAGCAGGTCGCGCTCCAGAGTACCTTCCATCACCTCTTCGAGCAGCTCGTTGGTGATGATCACCGGCGACAGTTCCCAGGGCGGTGTCTCCAGGCCCAGCGTGCGGCGCACAAAGTCGGCGTCCTCGTCCAGCACGCGCCCCCCTGCCTTGTAGGGTTGTGTGCTGACCGGCTTGAGGTAACCCACCTTCAGCCCTGCCGCCTGCATACGTAACCCCAGCCCCAGCGCGATCGCCGTCTTGCCAGAATAGGTATTGACCGAAGTGATGTACAGACTTGTCATGTTTGCCTGTCCTTCTCAGTTAGCCGAATGTCCCCTCGGACCACTCACTTGCTCTTGAGTACCAGGCGCATGTCCAGCGTGATCGCGCCTTGCCCGGCTTCGTAGACCATCAGGGGGTTGATGTCCATCTCTACGATTTCCGGGAAATCCGTGACCAACTGGTTGATGCGCAGCAGCGTATCTACCATCGCCTCGCGATCCGCCGGAGGCCGCCCGCGCACGCCTGCCAGCAGCGAATGGGCGCGGATTTCGTCCAGCATTTCTTCGGCATCCTGGCGACCAAACGGTGCGACGCGGAAGGTGACATCCTTCAAGGCCTCTACCAGGATACCACCTAACCCAAAAGTGACCAACGGCCCGAACTGCGGGTCCTTGCTCATGCCCACCAGTACCTCAATGCCGTTCATGGGCACCATTTCCTGCACCAGACACCCCCAGATGCGCGCATCGGGCACGTAGCGCGTGGCGCGATAGACGATCAGGTCAAAAGCGTCGCGCACATCCGCGGCGTTCTGCAGCCCGACCTTCACACCGCCCACATCGGTCTTGTGCAGAATGTCGGGGCTGGCGATCTTCAGCACCACCGGATAGCCGATCTGATTGGCGATGCGCACCGCTTCGTCGGCACTGGCGGCCAGCTCGCTCTGCGGCAACCGCAGCCCATAAGCCTTGGCGACCTCGCGGGCCTCGGCCTCGCCCACGCTTACGCGCCCCTCGGTGTAAATCTGGTCGAACACCCGGCGCACTGTCGCCTTGTCCACGTCGAACTGCACATACTCCGCCTCCGGTCGGTCACGGGCCACAATGTAATCGCGCATGGCAGCGAAGGCGCGGGCAGCCTGTTCGGGGAACTTGTAGTTGGGGACATTGTAGCTGGCCAGCACATCCTCGCCCGCCTTGGCTCGCTCTTCGCCCATGAACACACCCAGGATAGGCTTGTCGGTGCGCTGGCTGAGCTTGCCCACCGCGTTGGCCGTCTCCACAATGTCCGTCATGGCCTGCGGTGTGACAATGCAGATCAACCCATCCACATTTGGGTCGAGCGCCACCAGTTCCAGCGCCTGAGCGTAGCGATCGTGCCGGGCATCTCCCAACACGTCCACCGGATTGGCCGCGCTGGCTGCATCCGGCAGGAACGACTCCAGCTTCTGCACGGTCTCACGCTGCAACCGCGCCAGTTGCATACCGCTCCGTTCCAGGGTGTCGGTCGCCAGAATGCCCGGCCCGCCTGCGTTGGTGATGATGGCGATCCGGTTCCCCTTCAGCAGGGGCTGATTGGCAAAGGCGCGCGCATTGCTGAACAATTCTTCCAGGCTGCGCATACGCAGCACGCCGGACTGATAGAAGGCCGCGTCATAGGCTGCTTCGGCTCCGGCCAGCGACCCCGTGTGACTGGAAACGGCCCGCGAACCGGCCTCCGTCACGCCGCTCTTGAGCACCAGGACAGGCTTCTTGCGGCTCACCTGACGCGCCACGCGCATGAACTCTGGCCCGTTGGGCACGCCTTCGATATAGGCCAGGATCACGCGCGTCTGCGGGTCTTCGGCCCAGTCGAGCATCAGATCGATCTCGCTGACATCGGCCTTGTTGCCCAGGCTCACGAAGCGGCTGAAGCCCAGATCGCGCGACGCCAGCGACCAGTCGAGAATGGCCGTCTGCAACGCGCCCGATTGCGACATGAACGAGATATTGCCCTGCGGAGGAGTTCCGGCGGCGAATGTGGCATTCAACGGGGTGTAGGTATCAATGATACCCAGGCAGTTCGGGCCGATGACCCGGATGCCGTACTTCTTGGCGATCTCGATCACTTCGCGCTCGCGCTCCGCCCCTTCGACGCTGGCCTCGCGGAAGCCGGCGCTGATGATCACCACCGACTTGATCCCCTTCTCACCACATTCGCGCAACGCCGCTGGTACTGCATTGTAGGGGATGACTATCACCGCCAGGTCAGGGACTTCCGGCAGGTCCAGCACCGAGGCATAGCACTTGTAGCCGTAGATTTGCGAGGCACCGGGGTTGATGGGATAGATATTGCCTTTGTACCCCGACTCGATCACATTCGCCAGCACTGAGTAACCGAGTTTGCCAGGCTTGGTACTCGCGCCCACGATAGCGACTGCGTTTGGTTTGAAGAATCCCTCAAGCATAGAAACTCCCAGGGTTAGACTCTACGCGCAACACCCGCCAGCTTGCTGCCGCCGCACCGCCGGTGCCAGCACACGCGATCTCGTGGACGAGCACTCGGCATTGGGTGTAATCCGGCGTCGCTTTCGGGTATCTTGCCTCCGGACAGCACAAGACGGCGAGACAGTGGTAGCGGGAAAGGCCCTCATCGTGCCAAACAGGGGGGATTATAACGCCCCTACCCCGCCGCGCTACAGAGAGAAGTCACCCCCCCGCCTGCCGAATTGCACGACATCTGTGCCACACAACCACGCCACGAGCATGGCATTTTGCCCTGCTCACGTTACAATCTGCGTGTAATCAATTCAGCGACAGGCAGACGATCATGCGCACTATCTACCTGGATCACAGCGCCACCACGCCGCTCGACGATCGCGTATTTGAGGCCATGAGGCCGTACTTTGCGCAACAGTTCGCCAACTCTAAAGCGGTGCACCGCCTGGGGCACGAAGCCGAAGCGGCCATCGAAGAAGCCCGTATCACGGTAGCTCGCTGCCTGGGCTGTGCTCCGTCGGAAGTCGTCTTCACCAGCGGCGGGACAGAGAGCGATAACCTGGCCCTACGCGGCCCGGCTCAGTACGCGCGCGTGCACAATCGCCCCTTCACCCTGATCACCTGCGCCGTAGAACACGCGGCGGTCGGCGCAACAGCGCGCCAACTGCACGACGTGCTTGGCATATCTCTGCGCATCCTGCCGGTTGACCGCTTTGGCCGCGTTGACCCCGATGACCTGCGAGCAGCCCTACAAAGCCTGCCCGCCGACGGCATCGCCGTCGTCAGCCTGATCTACGCCAATAACGAGATCGGCACGGTCAACCCCATTGCCGAGCTATCCGCCATCGCCCACGAATACGGCGCCTATTTCCACACCGACGCCGTGCAGTCGCCGGGGCATCTGCCGCTGGATGTGCAGACAATGGGCCTGGATATGCTCTCCCTGTCGTCGCACAAGTTCTACGGGCCGAAGGGCGCTGGCGTGCTTGTGTTGCGCCAGGATGTGCCCTATCTCTCCGCGCAGACGGGGGCCAGTCACGAAGACGGGCGTCGCGCGGGCACGCACAACACACCGGGCATCGTCGGCACGGCGGTCGCGCTGGAGCTGGCCTGCGCTACCCGTGAGCAAAGCGCCGCTCGCCTCTCGGCGCTGCGTCAACGGCTGGTGGAAGGTGTCCTCAGCCAGATACCCGACGCCGAGTTGACCGGTCATCCGGTTGAGCGCCTGCCAGGGCACGCCAGCTTTGTCTTCAAAGACGTGCTCAGCAGCACCCTGCTGATGGTGCTCGATCAACACGGCATCGCCGCCTCGTCGGGCAGCGCCTGCAAATCCGGCAACGAACAGCCCTCGGCCATCCTGGAAGCGCTCGGCTACGGCCCGGCGTGGACGCGCGGTGGTCTGCGCCTGTCGCTGGGGCACAGCACCACCGACGATGATATCGCCGCCGTCCTCGACGTGTTGCCCGAAGCGATAGCCGCCGTGCGTCGCCTTGCTACGCTCAGTCACGCCTGACGGTCGTCCACCCATGTCATCCAGACCGCGCGTTGTCGTCGCCATGAGCGGCGGAGTAGACAGCTCCGTCGCCGCCGCACTGCTGGTCGAACAGGGCTACGACGTAGTCGGCATGATGCTGCGCCTGTGGTCCGAGGACTGCGGCGAAGGTGGCTCCAATCGTTGCTGTACGCCTGGGCAAATGGCCGATGCCCGCCGCATCGCGGGTCAACAGGGCATCCCCTTCTACGTCATTGACACGCAGGATGTTTTCCGGCGCACAGTCGTACAGTTCTTCATTGACCGCTACGCCGCCGGCGACACGCCCAACCCCTGCCTGGAATGCAACCGCCTCATTCGCTTCGAGTGGCTGTTGCAGCACGCGCTGGCCATCGGAGCCGATTTCCTGGCAACCGGTCACTACGCCCGCGTAGAACGCGCTCCTGACGGCACCGCCCGCCTGCTGAAAGCCCGCGATGAGGCCAAGGATCAAAGCTACGTGCTCAGCGTGCTGACCCAGGAGAAACTCCGGCGGGCGTTGTTTCCTGTTGGTGACTATACGAAAGCGGAGGTGCGCGCTCTGGCCGCCGCTCGCGGTTTGCCCGTTGCTTCCAAGCACGACAGCCAGGACTTGTGCTTCCTGGCCGACGGTGACTACCGCCGCTTCCTGCGCCAGCACGCCCCCGACGCCGTGCGTCCCGGCCCTATCCTCACCCGCGATGGGCGCGAACTCGGCACACACAGCGGTCTGCCCAACTACACCATCGGCCAGCGCAAAGGGCTGGGCATCAGCTACCCCGAACCACTTTACGTGCTGGGCACCGACCCCGCCCGCAATGCGCTGATCGTGGGCACGGCGGACGAGTTGGGCTGCTCCGCCCTGATCGCCGGGCGCATCAACTGGATCGCCGGAGCGCCGCCCGCACCGACCTTCCGCGCCGAGATCAAGATTCGCTACAAGGCTCGCCCCGCCCCTGGCACAGTGAACGTGCGCGAAGACGGCACGGTTGCCGTGCACTTCGACGCGCCGCAGCGCGACATTACCCCCGGTCAGGGGGCGGTCTTCTATCAGGATGAGGTCTGCCTGGGAGGAGGAATCATCCTGCGCGCCGGCGAAGGAGACGCCCGCCGCGCTCAATAGGCCGTCGTCTGCAGGAAGTGCCGCACCTCGTCGCGGAAGAGCAGCATCACCAGCGTGCCCAGCACGATGTACGGTCCGTAAGGCAGTGGCGTGAACAGCCGATAGCGCCGTCCCACGACCGCCCGGCTGACGATATAGAGCAGCGACCCCACCGCCCCCGCCACGACTGTGATCAGCGCCGCGAAGATGAACGCCCGCCAGCCCAGCATCAACCCGCTCAGCGTGGCGAGCATCACATCGCCGAAGCCAAAGGCCACTTCGTCACGGCCCAACACGGTCGAAAAGGCCGCCCCACCCAGGAACATGGCCAGGAAGAGCAGGAAGCCCAGCACCCCCCCCCACACATACTCCTGGAACGATCTGCCCGCCTGCGGGGAGATGACCGCCACCAGCAACGCGAACAGGCACGAGGGCACGATCACGACGAACAGGATCAGGCGGTGCTCCAGGTCTATGATGGTGATCAGCGCCAGGATGGCCACATAGATCAGCCAGGCCCACAGCGCCGGCTCGGCCCGGAAGGCAAGCACCAGGACCAGATAGCCCAGCCCCAGGGTCAGCTCTGCCAGGGGATGACGCCAGCCCAGCCGATTGCTGCGCACCGGAGGGACTGCTCCTTCCTCGTCGGGGTCGACCTGTGTGCTCTTTGGGCCATCGCGCAGACCCAGCGCAAAGGCGCTCAGTCCCAACCACGCCCGCACGGGGCGTGGGCTGCCGTCGGGATAGTGCGGCAGGCGCACACGTTCCTGCTCCGGCAGATCGTCGGCCAGGGCATTGATCACCCCGCCTACCAGCACCCCCAGAATTCCAGCCATCACCGCCAGTATCGCTGTCGGCATCGTCGTCCCCTCTATCGAGCAGGTGTGCGCATCAATAAGCGAGCCGGGGCAACGACTCCGGATGCCCCAAGAAGAACGGCGGGGTAGGCGTTGGCGGCTCCGGTGGAGGCGGCAAGAGGGTCACTGCCCCGCCCAGCACCATGACCGTGATGGCCAGAACCAACAGGATAAACAGGATCAAACGCCCGACTCCGGGACTCCGCCGCACGACTATCGCTCCTGCCGTTACTCGTCACGCCGCGCATTATACCAGAAACGGACGCCAAGGCTGCTGTCAGCAAGGCAGAGGGAAGTCAGGCGCTTGTCAGCTACCATAATTGCCCCCCGCTCTGCTACACCCTATAATGACAGCAAGAGATCTGCGCGGTTCACAAGCCCGCCTGGACTCTTGAGGAAAATCCCATGGACACCCTGCTAGCAAACGCGCTCGGCGATTTCTTCGGCGAGAATCCGCTGTATATCGTCTATGCCGCCGCCCTGCTCATCGGGCTGATCTACGCCGTGTTCCTGATCTTCTTTCACGGCATTGGCGATGCGCTAGGCGATCTCGACCTCGACCTGCACACCGACCTGGACACCGGCGACCTCGACCTGATCAGCGCCGACGGCGCAGCCGAAGCCACAGGAGTCAGTATGCTGGCCGTCGCCAGCTTCATCTCTTCATTCGGCGCGTTCGGGCTGATCGCGGCCACCTTGCTGGATGCAGGCACCGTGATCAGCTTCGTGGTAGCTCTGGCGGGAGGTCTTCTCATCGGCATCGCAGCCCAGGTCTTCTTCCTGTACATCCTCTCGCCAACTATCAGCAGCGAGGTGCGTCAGACGCGCCTGATCGGCCAGGTAGCCGAGATCACCACGCCCATCCCGCCGAACGGCGTCGGACAGATCGCTTTTGTCGCTCAGGGCAGCCGGGTGACCTATTCGGCGCGCGCCACCGACGAGACCCGCGCCCTGGAACGCGGTACACCGGTGCGCATCGAGCGCATCGTCGGCGGGATGGCTTACGTCACCGAAATTGACGGGTGACGCACCAGAATCGCCTTTGCCCGTGTTGTGATACCACACGGCACAGATCAGCCGTTTCGTTTACCAGCGCAGAAAGGATAGCACTCTATGGAAGCCGTAGGCGCAATCGTCATCCTGTTGTTCCTGTTCATCCTGTTCACCCTGGTAGCGGTCTACGCCAGCCGGGTGCGCAAGGTCGGCCCCAACGAGGTGCTGGTCATCTCTGGCCGCCGCACGCGCAACCCCGAAACTGGCGAAATTGAGCCGTATCGCATCGTCAAAGGGGGACGCGCCTTCATCTGGCCCATTCTGGAGCGGGTAGACACGCTTTCGCTGGAGATCATGACCATCGAGATCACCACGGAAGACGTTTATACCCGCCAGGGCGTGCCGGTGACTCTGGAAGGCGTGGCCCAGATCAAGATCGCCAGCGACGACGTTTCGATCCGCACCGCCGCCGAGCGCTTCCTTTCGAAGACGCGCGCGGAGATCATCAATGTGGCCCACGAAACGCTGGCCGGCCATCTGCGCGCGATCATCGGCAACATGACCGTCGAGGAAATCTACCGCGAGCGGGACAAGTTCGCCCAGGAAGTGCAGAGCGTCTCGGCCAGCGACCTGGCCAACATGGGCCTGGGCATTGATACCTTCGTCATCAAGGATGTGCGCGACAAAGAGGGTTACCTCGACGCGCTGGGCCGCCCGCGCGTGGCCGAGGTCAAGCGCGATGCCACCATCGCCGAGCAACTCGCCGCCACCCGCGAAGCAGAAGCCCGCCGCGACTATCAGTTGCAGCAGGCCGAGTACGACAGCGAAGTCGCCCGCAAGCAGACCGAAGCCAACCTGGCCGGTACGTTGCAAGAACGCATCGTCAATCAGAAGATCCGCGCCGAAGAAGTGCAGATCGAACTGATCGAGAAGCAGAAGCGCATTGAAGTGCAGGAGCAGGAAGCCCTGCGCATGGAGAAGGAACTGGAAGCCACGGTCCGCAAACCGGCGGAGGCCGAGCAGTACCGCATCCAGACCATCGCCAGCGCCCAGAAGTTCGAGATGGAAGCGCGCGCCGCCGGCGAAGCTGCCGCCATCCGCGCCCGTGGCGAGGCCGAAGCCGAAGCCATCCGCGCGCGCGGTCTGGCCGAGGCCGAAGTGACCCTGCAGAAGGGGTTGGCCGAGGCCCAGGCCATGGAGAAGAAAGCCGCCGCCTGGCAAAAGTACAATCAGGCTGCCGTCATCCAGCAGATTATCGAGGCGCTGCCTCAGGTAGCTGCTGCCATTGCCCAACCGCTGGCACAGACCGAACGCATCGTGATCATCAGCAGCGGCGACGGTACCGGCGCAGGCGCATCAAAGCTGAGCGCGGATATCACTAACATCATCGCCCAGGTTCCGGCCACGGTCGAGGCGCTCACCGGCCTGAATCTCACCGAGACCATCAGCAAGCTTCCGGACATCCTCACCAGCAAGCCGCAGGAACCAGAAGCGTAACACTATCTGTCCTGGAGTTCGCAGAGGCCGCGCTGTGCGTGGCCTCTCTTTGTTTCCGCAACGGGCGCTGACAGAACTCGCGCCCCGCGCTAACATAGGCCCGCTGCTGATCGGGCGTCCGGCTCAGTACGTATAACCGGGCAGCGCCTGACCTGTTTTCCTGGAGGTCATCACCCTATGCCCTTGTTGCGCCGATCCTTCTTTGCCGCGCTGATGATCGTCCCCCTGCTGATGGCAGCCGGTCTGCCTGCGGCGGTCGCCCGGCAAACTGACACCATCGTCATTGGCACCACCGATCTGCCTACTTCCCTCGACCCAGCCGAAGCTTACGACTTCATGACCTGGGAGGTGCTCAGCCATCTTTACGTGGGCCTGGTGCGTCAGCTCCCCGGAACGCTCGACTACGAACTGGCCCTGGCCGAGGATCACACTGTCAGCGCCGATGGACTGACGCACACGTTCACTCTGCGCAGCGGACAGACCTTCAGCGATGGCACGCCGATCACCGCCCAAACCTTCGTGGACTCGGTGACGCGGGTGCTGGCGTTGCGTCGCTCCGCCGTGTCGCTGGTCGAACCGTACGTGGCAGACGTGACCGCTCCTTCGGAACGCGAGCTGGTTTTTACCCTCAAGCGCCCGACGCCTTACTTCCTGCAACTGCTGGCCCTGCCCGCCTACTACCCGCAGCATCCGGCGCTGGTCAGCTCTGCGACGCCGCAACCATTTCCGACGGAGATTATCGGCAACGGTCCGTACCGGCTACAACGCTTCGCGGTGCGCCAGGAAATCGTCCTGCAGGCCAACCCCGCCTATGCGCTTGGCCCTGCCCCTCAAACGGAAACGATCGTGCTGCGCCAGTTCAGCCGTTCGCAAGACCTGCGCGAAGCCCTGCTGCATCACGAAGTAGACATCGCCTGGCGCGCCCTGCTGCTGGACGATGTGGAGCACCTCGATGGACAACCCGGCCTGCGGGTGCTCGATCTGCCTGCGACGCGCACCTTCTACCTCTACCTGAACCAGAACCGCGAACCCACCGACGATCCCCTGGTGCGCGAAGCCCTCACCGTGCTGATTGACCGTAGCGCCCTGGCGGGCATCCTGGGTACCCATGCCACGCCGCTGATGGCGCTGGTACCCCCGCAGTTCGAGACGGCCTACGCCCCCCTGTGGCCGGACGCGCCCGACATTCCCACCGCCGAAGCCACTCTGCGCGCCGCCGGTTACAAGGAACGGGGAACACCCAAACTCAGCATCACCGTCGGCTTCTCATTACCCCTGTACGGCGTGCCCTACGCGGACGCAGTCACCCGCCTGGTACGGGCCAGCTTCCAGCCTACCAGCTTCGTAGACTACAGTACCTTCACCGATATTGACGGGGTCACCTTCATGGATGTGCTGCAAGAGGGAGGCATCGGCCTGGCCATCTTCGCCTGGACGCCGGTAGTGCCGCACCCTTATGCTTACCTGTTCCCCCTACTCCACTCGTCACAGGCGCTACCCACCAACGGTCGCTTCGCCCGCCCAGAGCTAGATCTGCTGCTGGATCAGATCGCCGGGCAACCGGACGCCGAGGCGCAGGCTGCTCTCTATGCTCAATTGGCCGAATGGGTGCTTGACGATCACGCGCTGATCCCACTCTGGCAGGATCATCTGCAGCTAGCCGCCTGGGATACCATCGCAGGGATTGCCATAGCGCCCAATTACCGGCTCAGCTACGAGCAACTCAGTCGTCGCTAGCGCACAAAACAAGAGGCTGTTCGTCGGGAACAGCCTCTACAGTCTTGGGAAATGATGCCGATGCGATTCTACGGCTTGGAGTCGTAGCCGGGACCGCTCTTGAAGAACTCGTAGTTCCACTTGATGTCCTGCGTCAGGTCAACGACTTCGCCACCTTGAGCTGTCACGCGCTGCTTGGTCTCGAAGGGAATGCGCTCCTGCCCTGCGGACATTTCGTAAGCGCTCGGCACCTCTTCTTCGACGAAGATGGCCTCGAAGGGGCATTCGGGCACGCACGCCCCACAGTCAATGCAGGTATCCGGATCGATGAAGTACCAGGGCCACTCGTTTTCAGGGAAACCGGGCACAATACAATCAACGGGGCATACCTCGGCGCAGGCCCCGTCGCGCAAACACAGGCTGGTGATGATGTGAGTCATGTGTTCCTGCTCCTTATGGTGGTGTCCACCCAAAAGCCCTTCGGGCACTACTTGGTTTTCCGATCCCCCGCATGACGCCCGCACGCACTCTTCAAGGGGGACCGCGGCGGGGCATCACGGGACATCAACCATCACTATAGCAAACCAGGCTGCACTTGTGCAAGCGTTATGAATATGATCATTCCCCTGTCATCAAGCGGGACCTTCGCCGCGATGGGCCGGCAAAGTGAAGCTGAAGGTGCTGCCCTGCCCTGGCGTGCTTTCCACCCCCACGCTGCCCCCCAGCTTCTCGACGATACGCCTGACAATAGACAACCCCAACCCATGTCCGCCGCGATGCGTTGCCTTGCGGTTGAATTCGGCGAATAGATGCTCCTGCGCTTCCGGAGCAATGCCCGCTCCGTTGTCTTTGACCCAGAAACGAATCTGGTCACCCTCAGGCGTCGCGCCCAGTTCGACGCGCGGTGGAGAGCCACCGTACTTGATAGCATTGCTCAGGAGATTCTCCCACACTTCCTCCACCCAGGGGGCATATCCCAGAGCCACCGGCCAGCTTCGCGGCATACTGATCTCAGCCCCCTTTTGTTGAATCTGTCTGCTCAGCCGTGACATGGCCTCGGCCACGATCAGCCCCATCTTCAGAGCGCTGAGCGTGACACTCTCCTGCCGGACGCTCGCCAGCAGCAGCAGTTCGTCCACGATGCGCACGATCTTGAACGCCATGTTGAGTTGATCATCCGCTAACTGCGCCGTTTCTTCGTCTCTCAGCTCGCGCAGACGATCCGCTACCAGTTCGCTCAGGCCAATGATGACCGAGAGCGGGTTCTTGAGATCGTGCGCCACCGTATGGGCGAAGGCATCCAGTTCGGCGATCAGCTTCTCCCGTTCCTCGATCTCCCGCTGTAAAGCCACATTCTTCAGCCGGTAAATCTCCGCCCGCTGACGCGCCTTCTCAGCCTCGTGCGTGGCCTCCAGGCTGCGCACCCGGAAAGAGAACACTTCCTGAGAAGCATCCTGATACAGGGTATGGAACTGTTTGTAATGCTCCAGGCTCTCGCGCAGGTGTCCCGTGCTTTCATACACCTCGGCGAGTGCTGCGTGAATCTCGGCCAGCACCGGTTTGCTGCCGATCTCCTCCGCCACCTCGCGCGCCTGCTCCAGCGTCAGCAAGGCCTGCCCTGCTTTGCCCTGATCCAGCACCAGGCGACCAATGTCCAGCAAGGTAGCCGCCTCGAACTGCCGATAGCCGCGCTCTCTGGAAAGCGCCAGTGATTGTTCGAAGTAGTGCAGTGCCTGTTCGGGCTCCCCCGCCGCCCGGTAAATCTTGCCGATATTGCCCAGCGCTTCCGCCTCGGCGCGCGGATAGGCGATCTCGCGATCCAGCGCCAGGCTTTGCTGCTCGTAGACCAGCGCCTGTTCGTAATTGCCCAGCAGAAAATACGCCTTGCCGATACTATCGAGCGCCTGTGCCTCGCCGTGCTTGCAGTTCAACTGCCGGTGCATATCCAGGCTACGCTCAAGTTGCGCCAACGCTGCCTGCCGATCGCCCAAATGCAGCAACATGTAACCGGTGTCGTTGAGCACGCTGGCGATCAGGGGTGGATCGCCGCTCATTTCAGCCAGTCGCTGCGCGCGATAACCCAGTTCCAGGGCCAGCGAAGAGTTACCCAGGAAGTAGTGAATCCCTGCAATGTGATTGACCGTGTAGGCTTGCTTGCCGCGTTCACCCAACACATCGAAGAGAATCGCCGCCTGTAGCCCCAGTTCGAGCGCTTCCTGATATCTTGACTGATCCCAGGCCAGGATAGAACGGATCAACAGGCTATAGGCCAGCCCATATTGGTAGGGGGCCTCGCCGGCACTTGCCACTTGCCCGGCTTCTTCAGCCAGACTCTGGCTGCGCTGAGGGTCACTGTGCAACAATGCCCAGGCTTGATCGTTGAGCCGATCAACACGTCCCTCACGGGATAGAGTTGTCGGGCGAAGCAGGTCAAGTTCAGAGGAGTCGTAGCCCATGGTCGGTTCAGTCGTTTGTCGCAGTTCACAGTGCCATGTACAGCACAATACTCTGGATGAATGCTTCAGTATAGAACCGCTTCCGCTGTGCCTGCAAGCCTTCCCTGGCCCAGCACAACAACTCCCTCCAGGCGGACGACTCGTGTCTAAAATAAAAAAAGGGGCGAGGAAGCTCGCCCCCTTGTTGCCCGTCGTTCAGCTATGACTTGGCGTTGTAACCTAGGCCGTTGCGGAAGAACTCATAGTTCCACTTGATGTCTTCCGTCAGGTCAACGATCTCCCCGCCCTTGGCGGTATAACGCTGCCCCCCGTGCGGCACGCGCTCCTGGCCGGGCTTCATCTCATAGGCGCTGGGGACTTCGTCTTCGGCGAAGATCGCCTCGAAGGGGCACTCGGTCGCGCATGCGGCGCAGTCAATGCAGGAATCCGGATCGATATAATACCAGGGCCATTCGCTTTCAGGAATGCCGGGTACAATAGCCTCAGACGGACACACATCCGCGCAGACACCATCGCGCAGGCACAGGCTGGTCACCACGTGTGGCATGGCAGTTTCTCCCTGAGAAATTCGGTTTTCAACACTGCCTTCACTATACCCTACCCGTCTATCCTGTCATGTGAAAAAACACACAGAGAAGATTGACGATAGGCACACATTCGCCTGTCTTCGGCCCCAAAAAGAACGGGCCAGCCCGGAGCGTATACCCCATCTGGCCCGTCTCTCTCAGCGAGTTTTCAGCGCACTAGAGCGTGTTATGCACTTTTCCCCTCATCCCCCGGCCCCTTCTCCCTCGCGGGTTCAGGGGCGAACAGAGCTAGA
>FWPU01002921.1_pt1 | contig 14116 bp, 13 predicted proteins | sample 2228361 | NCBI WGS metagenome assembly FWPU01 (sample SAMEA103939777, study PRJEB20133) | metagenome
TTGGGTCGATAAAGAAGTAAATCCATTGCAGGGTCAGTCTCAGGAAGCTCTGGCATTTGACACCCAAAAACCCGAAGCCCTCTTAAAGCGCATCATCCTCGCCTCTTCCAACCCCGGCGACATCGTTGCAGACTTCTTCTGTGGCTCTGGAACAACTTTAGCGGTAGCAGAGAAACTTGGCAGAAGATGGATAGGCTCTGATCTATCCAAGTTTGCCATTCAGGTTACAAGAAAGAGATTATTGGATATTCACAATTCAAAGGATTTAATGAACGAAAAGAAGAAATACGATAAACCTGCTCGACCATTTGAACTATGGAATATCGTAAACTATGAAACGGTTTACTGGCAGGAGTTGATTTGAACTTATTCAAATACCTTCGGTTAATGAAATTAAATCTGCGCTTGTTGGATTTGATTTGAATTTTTTGAAAGTTTCAGACGAAGCAGTTGAGAAAAAAACTTCTATCAAAAAAGCCTGTATTGTTTTTTCAATGTCCAGAAAATGATAAAAAAAGCAGATTTACCTAAAGCGAGAGAGTTTGCGAAAACTATTGATGATCCAGACCCCGAAAAAATCCCTACGAAGCAATAGTAAGTACATTGATAAGGAAAATTTAATTCCCTGACATAAAATCAGGCACTTCATATAAATATAGTTCGTATACGAGGACATTTCCTTCTTTCGTATGTCGTTCCTGGGTGCTTTTCACCAGACCGATGTAAGGGGCAAACCATTGTTTTCCTGTGTATCTCATACCCTCGGAGGTATAATTTGAAGAGACCTCAATGCAGTTTCCAAATCTGAGTCCATTCTCCAGATCAACAACTGTATTCGTATCAGAAATTTCAAATCTCTGCCCGAAGATATCAAAAATTGATGCACGATTCCTCCATGAATTCCCTTTTATCAGCGGTTTTTTCAAGAGGTAATATAATTTAGATGGATAAAGGGGCAAATCGTTTTTTGTCCGAACAGTGATTCCAACACCATAGAGGTCTTTAACAACTAATGCACCGGACTTGGCAACACCATTTTTATCATAAATGGCAAAGAGCCCTCCTGGATTTGTATTAAATATTGATTTGTCCCCCTCTATTTTTTCCCCTGTTATACGGTGGATAATTTTTCTTGTGTAGAGGGCTCCAGAGGAATATTCCTTTTCTATGTAAGACCAGGTGTACCCATTTTTTAAAGGATAATATATCTCTATCAAAGGGGCTTTTGAAGAAGGAAGATCTCTGTGACATGAGAAAAACAGAAGAGTGACTATGGTAAGGTGGTGTGGTAGTGAAGTAAGCATTGAAGTGACATACCTAAGCACTCGGGAGACCAATTCTGATTTTAAGCCATATTGACAGAGATTACTCATTAAATTATAATAAACTAAGTATGGAAAAATCTCAACAGGTAATACCTTTCCAGAAAGACACAGAGGATGTACTTATTGAGTTCAATAAAGCCCTGAGAGCTTTAAACTTTTATCCACCGGGACACACTGCCTTAAAACCGATTCTCAAGAGGGCTTATGAGATCTTAATAAAGTACCTCTACACCCAGGGGATATTGCCGCTTACAATCAAAAAGGAGGGATTTTTTTTCCGGGATGCTCCGATTGGAAGAAGCACTGCCCTCCTCGGACTCTCAAACGAATTTTTTTTGAGGCGGATTCGCAGTATTCAATTTTTGAGAACACTTGAGCCGAAAGAATTTACCACAATTTTAAGAATGCTTACTGAAAAGCCAGAAAAACTTATAGCAGATGGTGGAGCAGAACGCTATGTCTTTTCAAAGGGTGTAAAGAGCGTTGTTCTTAATGAGATTCGTTATGAGGACTTTCGCCTTGAAGAGGATAAGCGCCTTGAGGAGGAGGAGATTGTAGAACTTGGTGAGGAGGAATCGCAGGAGGCAGAGGGTATTCTATCACTTGATTTTGCTGTCACTGAGGAAGAGGAGGAGGTTCTAAAACTCCTTAATCAACTGGAGACACTTTATGAAGCAAATGCTTACATCCAGATATTAAAACCTCTTATTGGAAAAACCAAATTACTTCTTCTTGAGAATAAACTTGATGTTGCCTCTCGTGTCCTTACTGCCCTTGCACGGCATTTCGTTGAGCCAAAAAGACCGAGGGAGGTGAAGCCCTATATCGCTGAAGGATTGAGGACAATTGCTGACGACAGGACTATACCGCTTATTGTGAACCGTCTATGTTCGCCTGAGGTTCAGGACCCATCTGAATTGATTAATCTTCTGGTTATAATAGGTGAGTCGGTGCTCACGACATTAATTACCAGATTGAGTACAGAGCAGGATTTTAGAAGCAGAAGGAGATTGATGCTTGCAATTGTCCGGTTTAAAGACAGGGCACTACCCCGCCTGTTACCGTTTCTTAATGATAAAAGGTGGTATGTTGTTCGTAACATTATTTCAATCTTAGGGGAGATGAAACTGCCAGATAGTGTCCCTCATCTTGGAAAGATTCTTGATTATCCTGATGTAAGGGTACAGAAGGAAATCATAAAGACGCTTTCAAAGATCAAAACAAAGGAATCAATAGAGATTCTCCTCATGCTTCTGTTTAAAAAGTCAGCGCCTGAAATCCGATCTTATGCTGCCTACGCCCTTGGTATTGTGAGAGAGACCTTTGCTATTCCGTATTTTATAAAAATATTAAAGGGGAAAAATTTATATTTTGAGGACATGAACTTTTTGAAAGAGGTTATTCTCGCACTTGGAAGGATTGGTTCCTACGAATGTGTTAGTCCGCTTGTAAAATTATTTAAAAAAAGGTCATTATTTTTCCCAAGGAGATTTCGGCTTTTAAAAAGTGTAATCTCTCAGGCGTTTGGTGAACTTGGTGGGGAGGATGCAATTCAGTTATTGTTTGATTGTGGGGTAAAATCAAAGGGCGACCTGAGGGAGACATGTTTTAATGTGATCTCACAGATAGCGGAGAGATTTGAACTTACAGGATAGGTTAGGTGAGAGAGGAATACGACGAAATTATAAAAAATTTAACAGGCGCGCTCAAAGGTATGAATTATTATACGCCTGCGCACCCAGCTGTTTTACAGCAGATTGATAGAAGTCTGCAACTTTTAAGGCCGATTTTGTTTGAAAAGAATCAGATTGTCCTCGGAGTAGTTGATTCTGTCCTTGTCTTTGAAGGAGAACCGTTCTACAAATCAAATCAGTCAGTTGACGAATTCGTAGACCGATTGATGAAGAGGAATGTTAAAGGGCTTCAAATCAGGCAGGGCGTTTCTCAGAATGAAATAAATAATTTTTTACAATTGTTGAATGAAGAGCCAGATATATTAAAACAGAAGGGTGGAATAGCGGAAGTTATGGTGAGGATGGGGATTGTTAACATTATTCCAAGGGACCTGGAGGAGAGAGAAGAAGAGGATATTCAGATGCGGGCAAAGCGAGTTTATAATGATGCGAGGAATGCGGTTCTTGACATTATGAGGGATGCGAGAATTGGAACGGTTTCATCTGCTGCCCGGGTGATTCGCGTTGTCTCTGATATGGCAGATATAATCTTAAAAGACAGGTCAGCTCTCCTGGGGCTTGCGATGATTCAGGACCACGATGAATACACATTCAATCATTCTGTTAATGTTGGAATACTATCAATTACCCTTGCAAATGCGTTGAATTATACGGGCAAAGACCTGATAGACATAGGTCTGGGGGGGTTACTGCACGATATCGGGAAAACAGAGACACCAAAGGAGATCATACTCAAGCCAACCCAACTTACGTCAGAGGAATGGGATATTATGAAACTCCACCCTGTGAAGGGGTATTCCATAGTCAGCAAAATGGGTGGTATCAGCAAACTTACAGCCAAGATAGTTTACGAGCATCATTTGCAGTTCAACATGAATGGTTATCCGTCCGTTCCGGAGAATTATGAACCAACGCCGCTTGCAAATATTGTTACGATATCTGATTGTTATGACTCTATGACGACACTCCGTCCATATCAGAAGCGTTTTGACCCGAAGGAAGCGCTACTTATCCTGTCAAAAAAAGTTAATGAGTCATTTAATCCAGAGTATTTTAGAACATTTGTTAAAATTCTCGGGATCTACCCCATTGGAAGTATTGTTCGACTTGATACCAATGAGATTGCAATTGTGACCAAGATTAACATTGAGGAACCTGATCGTCCTATCGTGAAGATACTTTTTAATTCAGATGGAATTCCCTTAAAGACGCCTGTTGAGGTGCCACTGAATGAGAAAGATAGAACAGGGAAAGTTAAACGGAATGTTGTTGCTTCCGTGGACCCTGCCACACAGGCGCTTGTTGACCTGAACAGGATTTTCAAGTAGTTTCTACTTTGAGTTTGCCAAGGGCAGAAGCGACAGCAGCCCTTATCTTAGGATCTGGATGGGCGGATAATTCAATCAAGGGCCTTCCAGCCCGCGCTGTGCCGATATTTCCCAGGGAATTTATAACAGCACATTGAATCTCCACATCTTTGAATTCAATTAGTTTTAATAATAAATCAATAATCTTTTCTTCCCTATAATTTCCAAGAGCATCAATTGCTATTAATTTTATTATTTTGTTGCTGTCTTTTAATCTTGCAACTATAGCAGGGATTGCCTTCTGGTTTGATTTCTGTGCAAGAATCTTAAGAGCAGCAGCCCGGACATCCACTTCGGGGTCCTTCGTCGCTTCAATGAGGGCATCTATTGCCTTATCACTATCAATTTTTTCAAGACCGTAAACACTCCTGAGGCGTGTCAGTTTATCACTGCTCTTCAACGATTGGAGTATTAAATCAACTTTTGAAGCCATTTCAATTATGTCAAGGGATTGGGCTGCTTTCTCTCTCACCCGCTGATCTGGATCTTTCAACAGCCTATTTAAAACCTCTTTTATTTCCTTATTCATCTTGTTTTAAATCAATATGTGCTGGAAGCACTCCAAGTCCATCTGCTTTTATTATGCCCTGTCTGATGGATTTTGCAACAAGTTCCTGGCAGATGCATCCGATTCGATTTACCGATGCGGATTCGTCTCCTGTAGAAAGAACAAAGACAATGTCACCGTCAAAAAGTGTATGAGAAGGCGCAATTGTTTTAGCAATCCCATCCTGTGCCATGATTGCAATTCGTGTTGCGTCCTCCTTTGTGAGTCCTGCATTTGTGGCAATTACAATAATTGTAGTATTGTCTCCTTCAATTCTTCTATCAACTCCCATAGAAATTTGTCTCTGCATATTGCATAATTTTTTGCCCTTCACTGATGTTCTTGCGCCAGCAATGATTTTGCCGTTTTCATTGAGCACATCACCGAAGGAATTGACTACAGCAAGGATACCGAGAATTGCATTATCAACTTTTACACATAGAGAACCAATTCCGCCCTTCATTGCCTGAGATACTCCAAAGAGTTTTCCAACAGTTGCCCCGGTGCCTGCGCCAACACTCCCTTCAAGTCCGCCATTCTTTCCTGCATTCTTGCAGGCAAGGTATCCCATCTCTGCGTTAGGGAAGGAATTATCCTCTGCAAAAAATAGATCAAATATGACAGCGCTGGGAACAATCGGAACCTTTTTGCCAAAGATATCAAAGCCCCTTTCCTTCTCAAGCAGAAATCTAACCACCCCTGATGCAGCGTCCAGTCCCAGTGCTCCCCCACCTGAAATGCAGAGGGCATCTATTCTTGATACAGGATGGAGGAGTTTAAGTGAATTTGTTTGCCTTGTGCCAGGAGCAAAACCCCTTATATCCATTCCGGCAACCGCACCATTTTCACATAAAATTACCGTGCAACCCGTTCGCTTTTTAAGGTCAGTATAATGCCCCACCTTAATTCCCGGGACATCAGCAATTGTTCTCTCCATAGAATATTAAATATACTCAAAAGGACTTTTTGTCAATTTTTAATGAGTTTTTTGTGAAGGTTAAAATCTCCAGTAGAATTTGCACTGCTACCATCAAAGCATCTGTAATTCCCCTCGCTTGTGAAATATATTCTATCAATAGGGACATCATCCAGTATATTATAGGATACGGGGGCTCCCAGATTATTTAAATAATTATTTATCTTCCGTAATACAAGGGGTTTATATAAGTTGACCTGCACCATGTTTTTTTGGACAAAGAAATTCAAGCATTTAGATATAATTATACTAAAATTTAAAAGTGGGTAAAGTTTAATGAGAAAGACAAAGTTTCCCGTTGAAAAAATCATTCAGATAATATCAGAGGCGGAGTTGCCCTGGGCTTGATAGCATAAGGGATATTTTTACATAAAAAATTTTGTCAATCATTATTTTTGAACCCTTGATTTAGCTGTAATTCCTTCTCAATCATTTCTCTCAGCAGCCATTCTGGCACTGCGCCCTTTATCATTTTGCCATTCAGAAACAATGTTGGCGTTGACCTCACTCCAAGTTCGTATCCGTGATGGATGTCTGAGACAATTTTTTGTAACTTTTCTTTATGTGACGACAGACAATTTTTAAACTTCTCTCCATTGAGTCCTGTTTTTTCTGCGAGTTTTATCAAATTATTGTAATCAAGTTTCATTTGATTCTCAAAGAGTATTTTCTTGTATTCCCAGAATTTCCCCTGCTTATCAGCGCAGAGCGACGCTACTGCAGAGATGCAGGCGTTTTCATGAAGAGAGCGACTTATGAGAATGTTACACTTATTGTCCAGAGGAAAATGTTTAAATACAATGCGCATTTTATCCTTATAATCTGAATATACTTTCTCCAGCACATCGCTAGCCACTTTACAGAAGGGACACTGAAAGTCCGAGAATTCAACAATTGTTATTTTTACATCGCCGGAACCAAGGGAAGGTGAGTCCTCAATCTTTATGTTATGAACTGTTGCAGCGCCCGATAGAATATCTTTGTATCTGTTGCGCCACTCTCTTCTTTCACTCCTTAGATCACTGATGTATAGAAATACAATTGTTGATATAGAAATTATGATAGAAAGCGCTGAAACTAATGGATGTTCTCTCAATATGAACAGTATCTGGGAGTATAGTATTTTTACTGGAGAGAACTTTCCCTTAATGACTTCATGAGAGGCAATTACTAACATTGATAGATTTATCAAGTAGATCCCTATACACATCAAGCAGATTGCTTTAATTACAAGGAGTGATATGGCAAATAAATATATTGAAAATAGTGAAGTAAAGAGAGAGAACCCAAACATCCAGGAATAAAAGATATTCCTTTCCGGTTTGCCCTTGATAGAATAAAATAAGACAAATATGAGAATCAGAGAGTATGTAATCATCCCAAAATAGGAATTAGGAATTCCAAGTATCTTCCCGTACCTGCTCGCTATAACGACATCACAGTTTATAAACTCAGATATGGTGCAGAAACTTCTGTATGTGAATTGTGATTCAATAAGTTTATTATGGATGATCTGTGTGTACACAGAATCTAAAATTCCTAATAATGAAAGGATAACAAAAAGTATATTTTTGACCCTCATACTCGTTTCAATTCTTTGATTTTTAATCTCAATTTTCTGGTCCCATTCCACTTATTTATTTCTGGATAGCAGATGATTTTTATTCTTTCTGTATTAGCTCCAATTGCATCTCCCATCCCAAATCCCACTGCATCAATCAAATGTCCGCCATCAGTTAATTTTAGCATTAAATGGTTATTACCGACTATCCTTCGGTCTATGACCCTCGCATCCTCCAATAATAAATTTGGTTCCGGATTGCCTAACCCAAAGGGTTCCAACAATGCGAGTTCATCGCAGAGTTCTTCAGTAATGTCGCTTATCTTCACTTTGCAGTCAATATTTACTCTCTGGCACAGGTCTTTCCCCTCTAAATGTAAATCAACATATCTTTCAAACTCATCAATAAAGGGCAATATATTTTCTTTACTTATAGTAATACCTGCGGCGTGTTTGTGTCCGCCGTAGTTCGTTAAAAGATTGTTGCAATAATTGAGACACTGGAGAAGATTTAAGCCGGGAATGCTCCTTCCTGAACCCTTGCCCTTACCATCTGTGAAGGAGATCAAGATTGTGGGACGGTAATAGCGTTCAACGAGGCGCGAGGCAACAATTCCTATGACCCCAGGATGCCAGTTATCGCTATACAACACTATACTCTTTCTATATCTCAATTCATCACTGGACTCTATCATCTCAATTGATTCGGAAAATATTTTCTCCTCCATTGACTGTCTCTTTTCATTCATAGCGTTCAAACGGGAGGCGAGGACTTTAGCATTATCAATGTCCTTCTCAAGAAATAGTTTTATCCCTGTATCCGCTTCTGAAAGCCGGCTCCCTGCATTTATTCTGGGACCCAGACGGAACGCCACCTCACCGCTTGAGACATTATCTGCTATTCCGCTGACCTCCTTTAAAGCAATAATACCAGGTCTTGATGAGTTGCTCAGAAGTTCAAGTCCGATCTTTGCAAATATTCTATTTTCATTAACCAGCGGCACAATATCACATATAGTTCCAAGGGCGACAAGGTCAAGATATGCTCTTAGATTAACCTCCCCATCCTTGATGAATCCCTTGTTCAGCAGTGCCCGTCGGGTTGCAATTGCAAGGTAAAAGGCAACACCGACGCCAGATAATTCCCTGAACGGGAACGAATTCTTTTCTGCCTTCGGATTTACAACTGCGTCTGCAGGCGAAGGGTAATCAGGAACCTCATGGTGATCCGTTACTATTACTTTTAATCCCTCATTCTTTGCATAAAGTATTTCAGAATGGTTTGTTGTTCCACAATCAACAGTAACAATCAGATTGACACCGTCAGATTTCAGACGGGAGATTGATAGATTATTCAGACCATAGCCATCAGTTATTCTGTTAGGAATATGATAAAGGACATTGGCTCCCAGCTGTTTTAAAAAGGAATAGAGGATAGCAGTTCCTGTTAAGCCATCAACATCATAGTCACCATAGATTGCGATCTTTTTCCCCTGAATAATGTGCCAGGATAGAATTTCAGAAGCAATGTCGTTCTGGCGTAGGAGAAAGGGTGAAGACATCCATCTGAGTGCTGGCTTTAAAAATGCTTCAGCACAGAGGGAATCAGCAATGCCTCTATTTAGTAATATTCTGGATGTTATTTCTGATATTTTTAAATCCCTTGAGAGCTTTTTTTCTCGTCCGTCGGGGGGAGCAGGCTCTGTCCATATCTTTTCCTTCACCCTCAGCATCTCAAAATTCTAATCCCTCTGCAAGTAAAGTATAATTGGTGAAGCAATAAATATGGAAGAATATACGCCTGTAATGATTCCGATGAGCATAACAAAGGCGAAGTCATGAATTATTTGTCCACCGAGGAAAAATATAGCAACTACGACGAGAAGTACAGTTGCGCTTGTCAGGATTGTTCTTGACAGGTTTTGATTTATGCTCAGATTTATAATCTCACCGAAATTCATACCCTTTTTTAGTTTGAGATTCTCCCGGATTCTATCAAAGACCACAATTGTATCATTAATTGAATATCCAATAAGTGCAAGGAATGCAGCGATGACTGTAAGGGAGATTTCTTTGTTAAAAAGGGAACAGAATCCGAGGGTTACTATAACATCATGGATGAGGGCAATAATTCCTGCCACACCCCAGATGGGTTTGAATCTGTAACCAACATAAAGGAGAATTCCAATATTTGCGAGGAGAATCGCAGAGAGCGCCTTTTTCTGCAGATCCCCTGATACCTGAGGACCTATGCTCTCCACACTCAGAACTTCATATTCCTTATCTTTGAATGCCTCCCTGAGTTTGATTTCCGGCTCTGTCTCAAAGGACGAGACCCTGATCAGCACAGAAATTTCTCCTGATTTCTGAATTACCGCATTAGCAAGACCCACACCGCTGAGCAGTCCTCTTAACTCATTAAAGTCCTGGGGATCCTGAAACTTCAGGTGAATGACTGTGCCGCCAGTGAATTCTACACTCATTGGCAATCCACCCTTTCTCCATATTGAAAATATACCAATCACTATCAATATTATAGAAAGCGTAATAAAATATTTTCTTAAACCAACAAAATCAAATTTCGTCTCTGGAAAGGTTCTCATCTATTCCTCCTAAATGCTGATTTCCTTTACTTTCTTATTCTGCAGTAGATAATCATAAATCACCTTCGCCACGAAGACAGCTGTAAACATATTTGCAACCAGTCCCAAACTTAGAGTTATACCGAACCCTTTTACAGGGCCACTTCCAAAAAGAAAGAGAGCAATGGCAGCGACGATCGTTGTAAGATTTGAGTCAAATATAGTGCCGAAGGCCTTGGCAAAGCCGGCGTCAACAGCAGCGCGGGGCGTCTTTCCCAATTTTAGTTCCTCTTTGATTCTTTCAAAAATCAGCACATTGGCATCCACAGCCATACCTATTGTCAATGCAATTCCAGCAATACCTGGCAGGGTAAGCGTTGCTTTTAAGACGGACATTATAGCAATAATAAAAAGTATGTTCAGGATGAGACATATAGAGGCAATGAAGCCTGAGAAACTATAATAATAAAGCATGAATATAAAAACTGCAACTGTTCCCACAACAGATGCCTTCAATCCCTTTGATATAGAATCCTGCCCGAGTGTCGGACCAACGGTAATTTCGCCTGCAATTTTTAAGGGCGCAGGCAGGGAGCCGGAGCGCAGAACAATTGCAAGGAGTTTTGCTTCCTCATCGGTGAAACTGCCCTCAATAATGGCGTTGCCTCCGGCAATTACATCCTTAATCCTTGGTGCTGAATGCACAACATCATCCAGAATTATGGCGAGCCGTTCCCCAACATGCTCTTTTGTAATCTCATAAAATCTCTCAGCGCCTGCTGAGTTGAATTTTATTGCTACATATGGTGGAAATTGGTCAAACTTTGCCCTTGCATCAAGAAGTGTTGACCCGGTGAGAAGTGTTTCCTTGTATAATAGATATGTTCTGTAATTTCTAATTCTTGTTTCTCTTTCCTTTGTTTCTCCAATCAATATGACCCTGCCTTCTGGAACCTTATCCCTGATGAAATCCAGTAGTTTGTTCCTGCTTGCAGAAGTAAGATAAGGGACATTTCTTTGTGCTCCGCTTTTATCCTGAACCATCTCATAGGTCAGAAAGACACCCTCCGGCAATTTATCCTTCAATGATGAGAGAAAATCGCTGGAATCATCAACAAGTTTGAATTCAAGCAGTGCGGTCTTGCCAATTAGTTTTTTTGCCTGCTCCTTTTCTGCATCGGTCTTGATGCCAGGCAATTGGACAACTATTTCGCTCTCCCCCTGTTTTGCAATCAACGGCTCTGCTACCCCGAACTGGTCAATCCTGTTTCTTATTGTTTCAAGGGCCTGGTCAACAGTCCTGTCAAGCAACCTTTTCTTTTCTAATTCCTTCAATGAAAGTTCAAAGGAATAGCCGCTATCCTTTGCGCCTGAACCTATAATTTCAAGTTCAGGAAACTGGTTTTTAATTACATCCCTGAAGATGTCCTCTATGGATACATCGGGAAGAAATACATTGATTATCTCACCACCTGTTATTTTTGCGTCAGTAATGCCCTCCTCTGATAATTTCTTCTTTATATCCTGTGAAATTAAATCCATGTTTGATTCAATTGCCTTGTCCTTATCAACATTAAAAATAAGATGCATTCCACCCTTTAAGTCAAGCCCAAGTTTTATGCTTCTTTCCGGAAGAATTCTCTTTAATCCACCGGGGAGCTTTTCTGAAAATGATGGTATGGTAAGGAGAATGGCAACTAATGTTGCAAGAGTAATGATAATTATTCTCCCTTTCAGTCGTTTCATAAAGGCCTCCTGATTATAGTAATTTCATTTCATTTATAATTAGCGAAAATTTACAGTTTAAAAACTCTGCTGCCTTTCTGCATAGTATCATCCTGGAAAGAAAAATTTCAAAATATTCCATCACTTTTGAAATTTTTGTGTCAATAGTGAGAATGAGAGAAATGGTATGTTTGCTATTATTGATTTCAAGTTTTGACTCTGATACAGCGAAATTGACCCTGTCATGGATATCAAAGGTGATCAGATTAGGATTTCTTACCCTTGACCTGTGCACATCTGATTTGTCAGCAATTACCAGAGATGATGTAATTTCGTTTGTTATATCCGCTTCCTCCTCCTCATGGTTTGCAACAGCCCGCATTACCTGAACCGTTTCCTCGGGAGGGAAAATGCATTCATCCATCAGTTTTTCAAGCATTAAAGCGGTTGATATACCATGATTTTTTCTTCCCAGGAGATTTCCTATATCATGATAAAATCCGGCAATCTCTGCCAATTCACAGGTTCTTTCCGGATAGTTTAACCTTTTTAAAATGTTTCTTGCCCTTTCTGCAACAATCCTTGCATGTCTGAAGCCGTGTTCTGTATAGCCAATGCTCTCCAGGTATTTATCTGCATTCTCCATGTAAATAACTGTCTTTGGATTGTTCTTGAGGTCTTTAAGTCCGGGCAATATTTTTTTGGTGAACTTGCTCATCAGATCTCTTTATTTCCTTTCCTGAACTCCTCCTGCGATTGCTGATTTCTGGATTTTGACGCGAACATCCTTTGCAATCTCAAGCACGATAAAATTTTCTGAAATATTTACTACCTTTCCATAAATCCCGCTGTTTGTCAGAACTTCGTCTCCGGGCTTTAAATTTTCAAGAAATATCCTGTGCTCCTTCATCTTTTTCTGTTGTGGCCTTAAGACAACGAAATAAAAGACAACGAATATTATCAGGATTGGAATCAAAAAATCAAACATTGTCGCCTGTGGTGCCACTGGCTTTTCTGACTGAGCATAAACAATTCCCTCAAAGATCATTCTTCACCTCCATAGTTATTTTTGAAATTACTTCTGAATTCCCGAAATCTATTCTCCTTAATTGCTTTCCTGATCTCAGACATCAACTCCATGTAGAAAAATACGTTATGGATTGTGTTGAGACGGTGGGATAATGGTTCGTGATTCGTCCAGAGATGCCTCAGGTATGCCCGCGAGAAATTTCTGCATGTGTAACATTTGCAATTGAAATCAAGAGGCGCTTCGTCTTCAAGAAATCTTGAATTCTTTATGTGAATTACTCCATTCCAGGTGTAGAGGGAGCCGTTTCTTGCGTTTCTGGTTGGTATTACGCAATCAAAGAGATCTATTCCAAAAGCCACAGCATCAACTATGTCCTCGGGTTTGCCAACTCCCATTAGATATCTGATGTTTGAAGAGGGTAACATATCTGCAGTTATTTGAGCGAGTTCAAGCATCATGGAACGTTCTTCCCCAACGCTTAATCCTCCTATTGCATATCCATCAAAACCAATGTTTATCATTTCAAGAGTGCATTCCTTACGCAGTTCCGGAAACATTCCTCCCTGGACGATTCCAAAGAGCGATTGCGATGCATTTCTTTGATGTTCCCTGCACCTCTTTGCCCACTTCAATGTTAATTCCATGGAGCGTCTTGTTTCCTCGTATGTGGCTGGATATGGGAGACACTCATCAAGTATCATTGCGATATCTGAACCCAGCGCCACCTGAATCTTCATTGCCAGTTCAGGCGTCAGGAGATGTTCAGAGCCATCAATTGTGGATCTGAATATAATGCCATCATCTTTGACCGCCCTTAGTTCGACCATGCTGTATGCCTGGAAGCCGCCGCTATCTGTCAATATTGCCCTCTTCCAGTTCATGAAGCGATGAAGTCCACCAAGATTTTCTATCACCCTGTGTCCGGGCCTCAGATAGAGATGATATGTGTTAGCCACGAGAATCTCTACATTACAATCTATCAAGTCATCTGGGCTAAGTGCCTTAACAGAGGCACCTGTACCAACAGGCATAAATGCAGGCGTCCGGATGGAGTAGTGCTGTGTATTAAGAGTTCCTGTCCTCGCAGAGGAGTTATTGTCCTGCTTTTCTATTGTCCAGAGGGATTTTCTCGTATTCAGTTTTTCCACCTGAAACACCTTTCTGTAATGGATGCATTTCAATTATCTTACAATCAAAAGGCCTCTATGTCAAAGGGAAAATGTATCACTGATGTTACTATTTTGAAATGTCACAGGTTATTACTATTTTGAAATGACACACAGGAAGAGTTGATGTAAATTATCCTTCT